>ENA-OUQC01001081-OUQC01001081.1-human-gut-metagenome-genome-assembly--contig:-NODE-1081-length-15525-cov-97.813415_pt1 | contig 15525 bp, 20 predicted proteins | sample MGYA00237942_ERZ548815 | MGnify/ENA primary metagenome ERZ548815 (study PRJEB26490, sample SAMN05194722) | human gut metagenome | biome: terrestrial biome; feature: human-associated habitat... | reverse complement strand
AAAACATAAGTTCGGGAATTGACTTTGTAAAATTATAGTATTATAATTATGATAAAGAAATAAGAAGCATAAAAGTGATATTTTATAGGAGTGAGAATATGAGAAAAAGTTATACAGTTTACAAAACCATCAAGAATATGAAATTAAAGAGATGCAAAGGTTTTACAACGTTTACAGTGTTTAACACCAAAGGAAATACAGCGCTAGGAAAAGCAATCCGGCAGGCGCAAAAGAAAAGTCTGAGTTTATAGTCTGGTATGAAGTGGTAAGTATCAATAAAGAAGGCACTGCCGGAACTGTAAACATTATTATTAAAAGACCACAAATGCGGGCATGATCGAACACTTGTTCAGTGTGGATAACTAATACAAACACAAGTTCTGCTTGACAAAAATATGTTGTAGGTTTAGAATAGACTATAGATAGGAATAGACTATCAGAAAGAGAGGAAAATAAAATGGTAATCAATGTACACGCGGGTCATAATCCGCATGGGAAAGTAGCTTGCGGCGCTGTAGGTCTGATTTCAGAATCTTTGGAAAACAGACGTGTAAAAGATCTTGTGGTCGATGAACTACGGCGCATGGGTCACACCGTTTATGACTGTACAGTTGAAAACGGTCTTACACAGTCTGATGTGCTGACTAAGATTGTAAAGAAGTCAAATGCGCACACGGTTGATCTTGATTTGTCAATACACTTTAACGCGTCAAGTTCTGCGGCGGCTAATGGGGCGGAAGTATGGGTGTATAACGATAAATCAAAAGCCGTGGATAAAGCTACCGACATTTTAAATGCAATTTGTTCGCTTGGTTTTAAGAATCGCGGAGTTAAAAAGTCAGAAAAGTTGTACTTTTTGCGTAAGACAAAAGCCCCTGCCGTCATTATCGAATGTTGCTTTGTAGGCTCTGAAAAAGATGTATCGTTATACAACGTTGAGGAAATGGCGGCGGCTATTGTTTACGGGATCACTGGTACAAGGTGCATTGGCACGGATGAAACGGAAAAAACATTGCAGAAAGATGAAGAGGACGTTTCAGAAGTTATAGGTGTCGGCAAGATCTACCGTGTCTGCGTATTAGATCAGAAAGGTGCTTTTCACAATGCGCAAAATGCCGCAAATTTGAAAGCCGCACTTGAGAAAAGCGGTTATAATGTGCTGATTACAGAATCATAAGGAGAAAAAATGAACAAAAAGAAAATTATTGCAATAGCTAAAAAAGTATGTGAAAAATGGTACGGTGTCCTTGTGGACACCGTAGCAATGTATAGTGATGGTTCGAGCGCTATAGTATTTGCCATCGACACAGAAGTTACAGTACAATTTGTAACAGTAGAGGTAAACAAAAAAGAGAATGTAAACGACATTATAGAGAGAGCTAATACACGTATAGCATTTACTATATGCGCGGAAAGGATAAGGCATGTATAACAAAGATTATCTTTTATCTTTGCGTGGAAAAGCGCGGCGCGACATGTACAAAAAGTTAGCGCCGCTTGCTAACAAGCAAAAAGCGCGGATTGAAAAAGCTGGATATAAGAAAGAAAGTGTACTGAATGTACTAGGTAAAAGGGATGAATGGAACTCAGATAAGTATAATCAGCGCGCATATTTGAAGTTAGTGCGATTTGTGACAGCAAGAAGTCATACTTTAACAGGGATAAGAGAAATAAGGCAAGAAAGAACACAAGCACTTAGAAATTTAGGAATATCGGAAGAGTTGCTAACTGATCAAGATTTCTACGCATTTTTACACTCTCAAGAGTATAAAAGTTTAAAAATGCGCAATCCATCAGAAGATATTATAGAAATATACGATCTACTATACAAAGAGGGTAAATCAGCGAACGAAATAAAGTTAGAACTGCAGGAATATAGTTCGGCAATGCACACGTATATAAAAGGTAAAAGCCTATGGTAATACAAACATTTTACACGAAAAAAGGGAAAGAATATACAAAAAATGAAACAGTTTACACAGTATACGATTATCCATACAACGTAATAAATTGGAATTATACTACAGTTAGAAAAAAAGGCAAAAGGGCTATTGCTTATATAGATAGCCCTGCAACATTTGATATAGAATCTACAACAATAAACAGTGAAAAACCTTATGCATTTATGTATCATTGGCAGTTTTGTTACAAAGGGAATGTTTGTTTTGGTAGACGGTGGGAAGAATTCACTATGTTTTTAAGTAAACTAGGAGAATACCTAGAATTATCAGCGTCAAAACAATTAGTCATTTATGTACATAATTTAGCTTATGAATTTATGTTTGTAAAGGATTTTTTATATATAGAATCACTTTTTGCGCGTGAATCGCACAAGGTCATTAAATTTAATGCCTGTTTAAAGTCAGATTATTTAAAAACAATAAACAAATTGAATGTTTCACGTGAAACATTTCCGCATTTTGAATTTAGGTGTAGTTATTTTTTATCAAACATGAGTTTAGCAAAATTTTGTGAAAACTCAAAATTTTGTGTACATTATAAGCTACAAGATAGATATGATTATAAAAAAGTGCGCACACCAGACACACCGCAAACTGAAACAGAGTTAGCATATGATTATAACGATGTGAAAGGACTTGAGGAATGTATACTGTCAAAAATGGATGATTACAATGACACACTAGCAACAATACCTCTAACATCGACCGGATACGTGCGCCGTGAAATGCGCAAAGCTTGCAGAGAGGACGAAAATTACAGAGAATTATTTGAAAGTCTAATGCCTACACCGGAAGTTTATACACTATTGCGTAAAGCTTTCCGTGGCGGAAATACTCACGCTAGCAGATATTATGCAGATGCGATAATAGACAGCGTTTACAGTATGGATAGAGTGTCGAGTTATCCATCATGCATATGCTCGGATTTGTACCCTATGACACCGTTTATAGAGTATACGCCAAAAAACTTTACGGAATTACTATCTGATTGTAACAAAAAACAAAACGCTATTATTATGCAAGTAACATTTAAACGTATAACAGTACATGACGATGTAACAGTACCGTATATTGATTTTGCGCACTGCACGTCATTTAGCAAAGACTATATAAACGACAACGGGCGCGTGCTATCGGCTGATTGGGTAACGTATGCTTGCACAGAACTAGACTTTATCATTATTTGCAATCAATATCATTTTGAAGGTATAGAGTGGCTATGCGGATATATGGCGAAAAAAGATTATTTGCCTGCACCAATAGTAAGCACTATGTTAGAGTTTTACGACAAAAAAACACAGCTTAAGGACGTAAAAGGAAAAGAATATGAGTATATGAAAAGTAAAAACAGCTTAAATTCTGTTTTTGGTACAATGGTTACAGATATATGTCATGATGAAATAGTTTACAATAATGGCGAATGGTCTAAGGTTACACCAGATTTAATAGAATCAATAGCACAGTATTCTACATCAAAAAATTCATTTTTACTTTATCAATGGGGCGTTTATATTACTGCGAATGCGCGTTGGGAGTTGCAAAAAATGATTGATGCTGTTGGGTGGGATTTTGTCTACGCCGACACTGATAGCGTAAAATTCTTAGGAAAACAGCATTTACAAAGCTTTAAAGACCGGAATGATTACTTATTAGCAAAAAAACAACGTTATCGCAATTATGCAGATCGCCAAAATGAAGATGGTACTGCAACGCGTTTTTATTTAGGGATATGGGATGACGACGGTAATTATAAAAAATTTAAGACGCTAGGTGCAAAAAAGTACGCATACATAGATAGCAAAGATAACAAGTTACATGTTACTGTATCTGGCCTATCAAAACAAAAAGGTGCGGCAGAGTTAGAGCGCGGAAACGGCATAGCTGATTTTAAAATTGGAAAGCTTTTTACTGATTCTGGACGCACCGTGTCTTATTTTAATGAATCGAACATACATTCGATAACAATAACAGATTATATAGGCAAAGAATCAACATTTACAACAGCTTCAAATATAGCTATAGTAGATACCACTTACACTTTAGGCATAACTGACGAGTATTCAGAAATTATAGGTAAAAATTTTATAGATAATTTTGAATAAATGCTTGACATTTATACCACATAGCTATATAATACATAGTGTAAGGACAACAAAGCAAAAGAAAGTGAGGAAAAAGAGAATGACATTATATGAATTATGTTGCGCAAATTTAGAATATGTATTAGTTGAAAAACTGGAACTTCTTGACTATAATATACCTAGAGTTATTGCCGTTGGAAGTACGCTAGAATTGATAGAAAAAGGATATGGACAACGAACCGTTAAAATGTTTAACGGCACGCGAATTTATATTATTTAAAAAATTAGAAAAAACTTCTTGACATTCCATCAAATAAGTGTATAATAGATAATGTAAAGAAGATAAAAAAACAACAAAGCATTAAACAAGAAAGTGAGGAAACACAATGACAAAGAAAGAAAAAGAAATTTACGATTTTACAAAAAGACACATGAAAGAAAATAATTTAAGCCCTTTTGGTGGGTCAATATTTTTCTATATTGGCGGTGCATTTCCTGACGCTAAAATGGAAAATGTATTGAATGTTGTTAATCAGTTAATAGATGATAGTATTGCATTGAATAAATCGAGATTAGCAAGCTTCATGGGATTTTAAGAAAGCGGGGGAAACAACATGACAGTATCAGAACTTTACAACGCCAATGACACGTGGATAGGGGATGAAAAAATCTGTATATTTAATGCACACGGAAAATGCATTGAATTAAGCGAAGAGCTTATAACATTAGTAGTAAAATACGCAAAATCAGAAGTAAAACATTTTACTAGTGATTATATAATTTTAGCTTGACAAAATAGACCAAACATGATATTATAATCATGTAAGAAAAACAAATAACAAAGCACAAGAAAGTGAGGAAAGCGCAATGGTAAGAATATCAACAGATACCCAGTACAAGCTTACGCAAGCAGTTGAAAAAAGCGAAACGTGTTATAGAAATTCAACTCACACATATTACTTAGACCGTATTTATTCATCGTTTGAAGAACCGGATACAGAAGTATACGATGTTATCAGAGTTACAAGAAGATCGAACAAAGATCTTGGACGTTTAGTAGAAGTGGAAGAAGTTGGCTATATCAATTTCTATGTAGACAGGGAATTTCATAGAACAAAATTTTATAGATAAAGCCGAAACGGGAGACAGTTCTCCCGTCACTGGAAAGATAGCAACTTACAGTCTGACGATGGCAAGCTATAATAAGCTACGCAGTTTTCGCTACATTATACAAAGAAAGAGAGGAAAACAAAATGGAAAAGGTAATTTCCAGAACTATCCCAACAAAAGTATTATACCAGATTATGACGGTATCGGCAGAAGATGGCATTAAAATGGGAGATCTTGTAGAATGGGATCATGAGATTACCACAGCGGCGGAGAGAGACGAGATTTTAGGGTCTTTCGGTATTGCAAAGGGTAATCTGATTGAGGTTGACCGGAAAGAGGAAACACGCTTTATGCCGTTGTCCACGTTCATTGAGAACTCAATGACAGCAGAAGAGTATGATGCCTACAAAGCGTCAAAGAAGTAAAGATCACAGCAAGCAACACTTTAAATGTTTCACGTGAAACATGCTTGCGCAATTATTCAAATCAAATCCAATTAGAGAAAAGGAGAGAAAATCATGTTATACGCAACAGGTAAGGTTTATTCCACATTTTCAAACGATGGCAAGTTTTCCATTATGGTAGAGATCACAGACGAAGCCGCGGCTAAGCTGATCGAAAAAGCGGGTCTGAACACCGAGATTGACTGCCCGATTAAGACGACCGATGACGGCACAAAGCTTGTAAAGGCACATACCCAGTTCGACTTTCCCGTTTATCTTGACGGTGTTGAGCAGAAACCGGACGACGAGACAGCAATTAAGGCGGATGAAATCGGTGCTAATTCAGAAGTAGAAATTGCGTTCAAGGTTGTTGAGGGTAAGTACAAGGGCAAGAAGTACCAGAGCGCATACCTTAAGGGCATTGACATTTCAAAGCTTGTTCCGGCAGAGCCATACAATCCGTTTAATCGGTAAGATCTCCGTGCAATGCCATTCACGGCATTGCACGGCGTAAGAATGGCATTTATGGCATGTACGGCAAAACCGGCATGGAGTGGCATGGCTTGCCGTACATGGCATAAAACATAATTTATATGGTACTATTGCACACACTTCAATTACTAAATTCCTTACGAAATATCCTATGTCCGAGTAATTGGAGTGTGTGGAGTAGTACCGGATTGGTTTTTGTGGGCGTAAACCGACGGGAAAAACCGTGCCCCGCGCCGTGGTTGGTGCGAGCCGATACCGCGAAACTCTAAAGCTATCAACGCGGCGGTAATTCTGTTAATTGCTACCGCCGCAGAAAAGAGGAGAAATGAGTATTGTAATTGTATTGCTGTTTATTGTGCTTGATTTTATCACGGGAATTGTTATGGCAGTTAAAAACAGTAATTTTAACAGCAGTGTGATGCGTGACGGACTTTTTAACAAGTTCGGTGAAATCGTCATTGTGGCTGTTGGGTTTTTGATTGACTACGGACAGAGTTTTCTTGATATGGGCTTTAGCGTTCCGGTGCTTGAGAGTATTTGTGTATATATTATTTTGATGGAAATCGGCAGTATTTTGGAAAATGTCAGCCGTATAAATAAAAGCTTAGTGCCGGAAAAAATTAGAGAAATCTTGGAGAAAGCACCGAAAAAGTAAGAAATGTTTCACGTGAAACATTATTGGCGCGTAGTTCAGAGGGAGAACAGTAGATTTTGACTTTATAGCGCGGGTTCGATTCCCGCCGTGCTAGTTTGGGGGGGGAAACGTAATGTCTTATTACAATCTTGATAGTATAAAAAATGTAAAAGACTTGGATAACGAAGAACCGATTTTAAGAATGATTATCGGAAATCGTAGTGCCGGAAAGACTACAGCGCTTCTGATCGAATCTTTGAAAAATGTACAGAATGATAAGCAAGTTGTTTTTTTGTACAGAACACAGGATGAAATATCGAGCAGTGGAAAAATGTATGAAGATATTCTGGACACTTGTCCAGAGTGCGGAAAAGTTGTAACTAATAAAACTGTTGTAAAGGGTTTAATTAGTGCTATGATGTTACATGATAAAGATGATAATGTTAAATTACTTGGCTATGCTGTATACTTTAACAACACTGATAAACTTAAAAAATACAGCCCAATGTTTAAAGATGTAGAACTTATTGTGTTTGATGAATTTGTACTTGAAAATAATGGTTATTTAAAGCATGAATTGACAAAATTTGAGAGTACATTGCGAACTATATGCCGTGGTAAAGGTAAACAGGTTAGGGAAGTACCTGTATATATGCTCGGCAATTATGTAACTCTTTTGAATCCCTATTTTATTTTTTTTGGTATACATAAGAGATTAAGAGATAACACTAAATTTTTGCGAGGTCATGGATGGGTTGCGCAGTTTGTTGTTAATAAAGACGCGCAAAATGCACTAAAACTTTGCAAGTTAGGTATTATTTTTAAAGATAGCACCTATCAGATTAGTAGCGCTGATGGCATTTACATGTGTGATGCTACCGCATTTGTTGAAAGCGTAAGCGGAAACAGTAGATACATTTTTACACTCATTTCTGGAAAAGATAGCTATGCCATAAGAGAATATCCAGAAAAAGGAATTGTGTATGTAGATCATACTGTCGATCAGAGCTGTAAATATCGGTTTACGTTTGACGCGAGCAGTCATAACGCAGACACTTTGATGCTGAGTAGTCATAGTTTTATCTATGACTATCTTAAGAGGAGTTATGACCTTGGGTTGTTGAGGTTTAAAGATTTGAAATGTAAAGATATTGTGCTTGATATACTTAGTGTGAGGTTGATGTGATGGGTAGACGATCGGACTATCGTGATTATGGTTATACTAGGGCGGTGTGGAACGGCTTATATAATTTAATTAATAACGAAATAGGGTTGGCGGCTTTGCTTGGTAACTTATGGGCGGAAAGTGGAATTGTGCCTTATAGGTGCGAAAACGATAATAATAGTACAAATTTTTTTAATAGAAGCCGTATTTATACTAACAGTGTAGATAATGGTACTGTAACACGCGAGCAGTTTATAAATAGCGGTTTAGACGGAGATACAGTGCATAAGGGTTATGGGTTGGCACAATGGACATACTACACGCGTAAGACAGGTTATTATGATGCATGGAAAAGCGGTGGATATAGTAGTATAGGTAGCATTGAATTAGCGCTTTATTATTTAAGTTACGAACTAGAAACATCATTTTCGAGCACTCTTGAGGTTTTACGAAATGCTACAGATATGCGCACAGCGAGCACATATGTGCTTAAAAACTTTGAAAATCCAACCTTGCAAGGGCAAGATGTCCAAGATTATCGTTTTGCTTGTAGTATGGATGTTTACGACGATATGCATGGTAACTTGCCGCCGGAAATAAAAGTGTTGACAATAGACCCTATTAGTGCTAGTATAGTAGATGGGGAAAGCATTAGAGTTGCCATAAACGCTAATTCTGAATGGACTTATAATCTAGGTCAATATTTAACGGTAACAAAAGAAGATAATGCTTTGATTGTTAGCGGTAATGCAAACGGCGCACAAGTTACAAGCGTTGTAAGCTTTTGGTTGGTTGAAGACCAGAGTGTTACAGCACAATGCCAGATTGGTATAAACAGACCTGCACCACCCGCGCCGGAGATTAACGTTACACCCTTTAGTCAAAAAGCGAACGTTGGAACTGTTGTGAGGTTTAATGTACGATCTAGTTATGACTGGGGAGTTAATGTGCCAAACGGTGCGGAACTTGTTAAAAAAGAAATGGGATATTGCTATATTAAAGTAAACAGCACAGCATTGCGGAAAATTATTATACGTTTTTTTGTTTTAAGTGATACAAATATTTATCAAGATTGTACCATCAATATATTCGGTGTAGCACCTATTCCAAGTGCGAGAAAAACGCCGTTTATATACTTTTTAAAACCATTTTTTAGGAAAGGTAGGTAGAAAAATGACAGCAGACGAAGCTTTAAAAGCGATCTTGGGAAAGATCGAAGCGCCGGAAGAATTGGACGAAGAAATCAATGTGATTACAGAATCTATCAGAAGCGGCGCAAATGTAACAGACGACGGCTACAAAGAACGCTATGAGGGCTTGCGCGAAAAGTACATTGCGCGTTTTGGCGAGATGTTAGCCGGACAGGAAACACCGCGAACGGACATTGAAGAGCCGAAAGCAGATGTAAGTGTGATCGAAGATGTGACGCCGGAAATGCTTGATTTTGACGGCAGTACAGAGTAAGAGAGGAGAAAAAATGGGTAACAAAGTTCCGGCTACGAACGTAGCCATTTTAAACGCAGTAAGATCTATGCAGAGTTTAGAGTATCAGAACAGAATACCGGAAGCAACAGCAGAGAATATCTCGAGTATCTACGAGAGTTTGCTTAACATCGTTCCGTTGCGAAATGCGTTTGCTAACGCATTAGTAGAACAGATTATGGAACAGAGAATCGAAACAGTCTTTTTTGAGAATCCGCTCGGAGTGCTTAAGAGAGACCCGATGCGTTACGGCGGTACAGAAGAGGAGATCTTTGTGAATATGGCAAAAGGTAAGCAGTTCAACCAGTTTGCGACCGTTGCAGAACTGTACGCCTACTATCAATCAAGTGTTATGGCGGCATATCACAAGATCACGCCCGCTATCCAGTACGCGGTTACAGTTACCTTTGACAACTTGCGTACAGCGTTTAGATCAGAGTATGGTGTGCGCGATCTGATTAACGCAAAAGTACAATCACTTTTTGCGGCGGCGAACTGGGATGAATACCTTTGTATGAAGCGACTTATTGAGAGCGCAAGTGCAGCAGATCAGCTTTACGCGGTTAATGTTGCAGACCCTACAGCGAGCGCAGAAAACGCTAAAAAACTGACAAAGCTTGTAAAAACTTACATCGGACAGATGAAATTTCCCCATCCAGAGTACAACATTGCCGGAGCAGACAGTTGCGCAAACGATCAGACGATCTTTTACATCACTACGCCGGAGATCGACGCGGAGTTAGACGTTGAGGTACTTGCTACAGCTTTTAACATGAGTAAGGTTGACATTACTGTTCGCAAGATCATCATTGACAAGTTTGACGACCCGAATATTAAGCTTGCGTTATTCGATATGCGATTCTACAACGTACGCGAGAACTTCCGGGCACTGACGGATTCAAGAAATGGTGCGGCTTTGACTTGGAATTACTTTTACACAATGAGCGAAATGTTTTCCTATTCTCCGTTTTTCCCATGCATTGTTTTTACTACGGACACTGTCGGTCTTACAACCGTAAGCGTTACGGACACTGCCGGAAACGTGGGAACAGACGTGGAGATCACAGCATTAGTAACCGGAGACAGCCAGTACACGCCGCAGATGGTCGATTTTGATGTTGAGGGTGCGACGAGCCAGTATACAAGTTTTATTCCGGGGTCTAATATCTTGCATATTGCAAATGACGAAAAAGCGGCAACGCTTACCGTTAAAGCGACATCAAGATATAATAGCGCGATCAGCGGAACAGGTACTGTTACAGTCAATCAGTAAATGTTTTCACTCGAAACATTGATTTGAGGGGAGCACAATGCTCCCCTAGAAATGAGGGAACATGGATAACATGATACCGATGCCAACACAAAAAAACGTAGATGGAATAGCACCTGTTGCGCAAGTGAGAATATGCAGAGGGATTCCATGGGATTCGTCCTACAATCATGTAAGACTTTTCAATAGCCGAGAAGAACTTTTCGCATATGTTGATAGCAAAGCGATCTATGCTACTGACAACGCCGCACCAGTCAAGCGTGATTATGCAGACTTTGCTGCACCCGTAAATGAATTATACGCTGACAGCGCAAACTATATTGCTTTTAAAAATGTAGGCTATATGGATAATTGGATGTATGGTTTTATTACAAGCGTAGAACCGTTGTCTGTTAATTCCTGTCGTGTACATTTTATAATGGACGTTTGGACAAATTGCCAGTTTGATATGGTGTTAAATAAGTGCTATATCGAGCGTCAAATTGTAAAAAAGTCTGATGATGTTATAGGCAAGTATACTTTTCCCGAAGGATTAGAGACAGGAGATTATATCGTCAAACAAGAAACGGAACAGAATTATGATGCACCGGAACTAAGTGACCGAAACATTATGAGCGTTGTTATTCCGAGTGCGTTTGACGAGAGCGGAAATTTTAACGGCGGAGAATTTAGAGATGGTGTGTATACTGCTATCACTTTTAACGTTTTCGATAATGGAAACGGCGTAAACGATTTTTTAATTGCCGCTAACGCAAACGGTACGATTGACGGAATTTTGAACGCGTTTATGATGCCAACCAGCTTTATTGCCGAAGAAACACAGTTCAAGCAATTAAATTTGCCTAAAAAATACGACAATATTGATGGATATGTACCAAAAAACAAAAAGCTTTTTTGTTATCCGTATAATTTTTTATATGGTAATAACAACAACGGTACGGGAATTGAGTATAAGTATGAATATTTTTCAAGCGAAGCTTGTAGTTTTACTTATACTGTAGCAATGACACCCAACCCGTTATTAGTATCTTATCCAATACAGTATAAGGGCTTTGCACAGGATTACACAGATATGCTTACATTTTCGGACTACCCAAAATGCGCAATAATGACAGATGCGTACAAAGCATATGTTGCACAGATGGCAAGTACGGCGGGAGCGAGTGCTTTAATAAGTGCAGGAGACGTAGTGTCACAAGGTGTTGACACAGCCGCCGGAGTTTTTAGCGGAGTTGGAAAAGCATTATCTGGTGCAGGTTTTGGATTTTTGGGTGCGGCGGCAAGTGCGGGCGGGAACGCCATAGCGACAGGAAAGCAAGCCGCGAGTGATGCTTTTAAGTCTAGCCCACTTGCGACACTTAGTAACACTGATTGGTCAGAAGTTATCGGAGACGGTATTAAAGCCGTAGTTAATCATTATTTGCAACCGAGCGGAAACGTAGCTACTTCTAATGGAAATGCTAGTAAGATTATTGGTAACGATCACATCAGCTATTATCCTATGCAAATTCGCGCAGAGTATGCGCGCAAAATTGACGACTATTTTACGATGTTTGGCTATAAGATAGGCGAGATTGGTACACCATCAATCCACAACCGGAGTGCGTGGGATTTTGTCAAAACACGTAATTGCATAATCAGCGGAAACATTGATTTAGATTACCTTGTCATTTTGCGATCTATTTTTGATCGTGGTGTGACAATATGGCATACTAATGAGATTGGTAATTATGGACTTGCAAATAATTGATAAGGAGAAATGGAAATGAAAAATCAATCAAAAGATGCTGAATATTTTAGTGTACCACAATACCGAAACTATTATATCCGATATTTCAACATGTTACATGAAATGATTGCGAACCGCTTTGAGTGGATAGGATTGCCAGATGAAATACCACCGCGAGTGATAGAGGACTATCTTTTTTGGTGGGGGCAAACTGTCTTTTTTAAAGATGACGTTTTAGAGAAATATGCCGTTATGAAAACTAACCTTGGTGGTACAGTGGATATTTACGGCGTACCAAACATGAGATTTGCGTATGCACAGCAGTATTTTAAGACACTAGGGAAAAATAACAGCGTCATTATCTGGGATAGCAGTGTGGGCTATCCGAGCGTAGATTATGTACAGATGTATGCGGAGAGTTTGGCAAATATGAGGATGACAAGAAACCTAAATATATATGCACAGAGAACGCCGATAGCTATAGCGGCTAGCGAAAATCAGCGATTAAGTATAAAAAATCTATTTAAACAATATAATGATTTTGTGCCATTTATTGCCGTTAAAGATGGCGTAACAAATCTCGATAATGTCAAAGTCCTTAAGCTTGATGCGCCTAACGTGTTTGGAGATCTCACTACAGCTATGCGTCAGGAAATCGCAGACTTTTGCGTGCAGTTTGGTATTAGTAACATTGACGGCGCAAAAAAAGAGCGTTTAATTACAAGCGAAGTCGAACAAGATGCAGACCTTACGTTAATTAACCGCCAGTCTTTTTTAGGTGTGCGAAAACGTGCTTGTGAACAGATTAACCGTTTGTTTGGACTTGAGGTTGATGTACGATACATTGGCAGCGGCTTAGGTGTAGAGCGAAAAGAAAACCTTGCAAATGGAGGTGGCGAAAATGGCGACATATACGACCAGACTTAGAGACTATATCGGAAGTTTTTCAGACTGGAAAGATTTAAACGCAACTACTTATGACAAGATCGAAAAAGGTATGCCGAAACTTTTTGACTTTACGTTTCCTTGGTACAATGATGACGAATCCAGTAAAACGGAATTTGAACGTATGTTTATCATACATTTTTACATGTGCGAGATCGGCTTTGAAACGATTGGACTTTTTAAACTTAAGCTTAACGATACATTACGGCGCAACATGCCTAGATACAAGGCATTATATGACAGTAATTTGAGTGTAACGCAAATTTTAGAGAATACAAATATAACATTTGACGATACCGACACGAGTGACGGAAATAATACTTCACAAGCCGATAGAAGTATGAACGACACAAATAATAGCACATCTAATGACCAACGTATTAACAGTGATAACCCACAAGTCAATTTTTCCGGTACTGATTACGCAAGCGGTATGACTAGAGGACAAAGTGCCGGAGAGGACAGCCGCGCAGTTAGCGAGCGAAACACGGGGAGTAGTAATACGTCAATCGTAGACACTAGCCATCGTACAGAAAAAGGGTGGCGAGGAAGTAAAATGAACGAACTAATTATGTACCGCGAGCACATTGTAAACGTTAATAATGCGATTATTGCAGATTGCGAAGAATTGTTTATGTCAATTTTTGACGATTTTTCCGAACATGGAAACGATTTTAATATGGCGGCTTATGGAAACCGCGGAAACTTGGGCTTATCTATTGATTGGATGAGATAGAAAGGAGAATGAAATGGCGAACAAAATTAACCCATTTGACCCTAACGTAAATTCGGTACTGTATAACGTACATTTTCCAGACTTTGCATTTTGGTTGCAAAAAACGCAACCACTTGTTTATGATGATGCACTCTCGTATTATGAGGTATTGTGCCGCACAAGTGCTATTCTCAATCAGCTTATTAAACAAGTAAACGATTTGACCGATGTGCAAAAGAAATTTATCGAAGATGCAACAAATCTTTTAAACCAGATTATCAACGAATGGAATTCTATTGTCGATCAATGGAATAACATTGTGACAGAATGGAATTCTATTGTCGATCAATGGAATAACATTGTGACAGAATGGAATAGTATGAAAAGCACGTGGGCGCAATGGTCTACTACTTGGGCGCAATGGGTATCGACTTTTGCGCAGTGGACGGAAACATTTAACAACATGGTGCAACACAACAACCAATTTCAGACAGATATTACAAATCAGTTTAATTCATACAAAGAGGAAATTAACAATATTATTAGCAACTTTGAGAATGAGGTAAACGAAAAAATCAAAGATTTTGTAACCGTAGGAATTTTGGAACACGTTGTAACTTATGGCGGTATCTGGGAACAGGTTGTGACCTTAGAAGCGGGCGCAAGTACTAGAATATTACTGCCGGAAAGTATGCAAAAAGATGGATTGTACTTTCTTGCCAACGCGAGCATTGACTGTGAGGGAATCATTGTTAATGTAGATAAATGGACGGTCGTGGCTTACAACGCTAGTTCACAAACTCGAAATCCGAACTTGCAAGTATATGCACTCGGAGAGTTTGGCGTATTAAGTCAACAGGGAGGAGTATAACATGTATAAAAAAGGTTATAGCCCAGACAAAAATTTAATTTATGAAACAGAACATTATAAGTTTCCTGTGTCCAAGAGCACCACAGAAGACCCCGACCTTGAAAGAACTGTAAAAATCGACGAAGCACTATACAATGAAGCAAAAGTAAGGTTAAACGAAGACACAAAACTAAATAAAAGAGTTGACGATGAAACCAAAAACAGAGAAAATGCTGACCAGTCGTTGACATCAGAAATCTATAAAATAACGCCAAGTATCAAATTTTTGCATTTTACTAAAGATGATTTTACATCGTTAGGTGGTTCTCCGGAAAATGTAGAAGTTTTTATAACAATGCTAAAGATAAATGATATTATTATTATGTTTCATAGAGTTATATTCTTAGGAAAAGCTAGACCTCATTTTATTTCTTACGCTGCAGAACTCGATATGAGAAAAGTAATACAGAGCGGCTACAAGGTAACCAATTTTAATATATGGCAATCTTTAATGCACAAAAACGATAACGTTCTAGCTACTCGTAGCAATAATATACAAACTGTAAATGAGAATAAATATCTATACTACCAAACGCAAGAACCTACTGGATGCGTTTTTTGCGGTACTACAATTTGCATGTTATCGAA
>ENA-OUQC01001080-OUQC01001080.1-human-gut-metagenome-genome-assembly--contig:-NODE-1080-length-15526-cov-11.427833_pt1 | contig 15526 bp, 18 predicted proteins | sample MGYA00237942_ERZ548815 | MGnify/ENA primary metagenome ERZ548815 (study PRJEB26490, sample SAMN05194722) | human gut metagenome | biome: terrestrial biome; feature: human-associated habitat... | reverse complement strand
GCGTGATTGCTCCGGCGACAAGGTTGATTTTGTCCTTGCTGATTTCGCCGGACGGCTTTAGTGAAAATGGTATAAAAATAGCAGCCATTATTTTGATGGCTGCTATTGCTGTAACAAGTTATAGTTGTGTATAGGAATACGAAATAGACTTCACATCGTACACGTTTGTGCCAATGCATTTGAAAAGAGTTGGGTCGAACACCGCTAAATTAGCGCCATTTTTTGACATTGTACTTATGTACTCTATGCCGTCGTAACCTCTGCTGCGGATATAGTCGCTAATATACTGTGTTGGCAGATAATCGAGCGCGTTATCATTTCGGAGCGGCCTTGCAATTTCTTGAGAGATCATCTTTAGATGTTCAATATTCATGGCATATTGCGTAAAATCAAAGTCTCGTTGAACACCAGTAAACGGGCTGATACGGTCAATATCTGCAAGGTTAATAACTTCTATATCCTTCAAGAGTTTGAAACTGCCAACTGTGACAAAATCATATACACCGGCACGAATTTCGTATAAGGTCGTTTCTTTCGAATCGGACAAATAAAGAATACTAATACCTGTTGGATTTACGCGACCACCTTTTGCTCTGTTATCGGGAGGCGGTCCCATTTCTATCTTCTTAAAGCCTTTTTCATCAGGGCATATTCGTGAGCGATACATCACTTCACCTTTTCGGTGAGATTTTACAGCGCACCGTAAAAATGTGAATAGCATATCAGTATTGATATAGTTGCTGTGAAAACGATTTTTACGCTTGATTCCTTCTACAAAGTCATTCCAACAGTTATTTTTTAGGATCGAATTTTCCTCTAAATAATCACGATCTTGCCATTGTTTGATGCCTACTGGACTATCAAACAATTCCGGCTGGTCTTTATATCTGTCAGCGCATATTGCTGTAATAAGCCGATAAGCCCCGTCGGGTTTTAAGTTAAATATACGCCAATTACTGCAAAGGATATTTTTTATTAGGTCTGTCTGCTCACGAGGGAAATCAGCGGGCAAATTTGATATGGGAGTATAAATATCTAATAAGCCATCAAATAGTTCTGTTATTGTCTGATCTTTTCCAATGTCATATACATGGGCATCATGGCTACCGCAGAAATCGCAATTCCCGGTCGTTTTGTTCCCGTCAATGATTGCTTTAATCTCAGCATCAGCGAAACAATTACTGCAACAAAACATATGTATTATACCCCACTAAGATATTTACCCATCAATTCGAGGTGGTGCATAAGTGATAACTTTTTAACCGTACCGAGCCCTGGATAAGACTGTTGTTCGTAATGTTGCAGAAAAGTTTGGAGACCCAAAGTCATTTCAACAGGATGGGGATCCGCATTATACCATGCAGCCAGCTTTGATACTGCTTCATAAAACTTCATGGCAGGGTTAGTAATGTCCTCGTTTGAGTCTGAAACAAAGTGTCTTACACGCAGAGTCTTGTCCTCTGCAAAATATACAATATGAATAGCTACCGCATATGGAGCAAAGCCTGCCTCAAGGTATTCATTGCCAACTACCGAATAGTCAGAAAAGCCGATAAATCCATCTTCAGTATAATACAAATGATCGTCAGAAAAGAACTCGTCTTCGGTTTCTTGATAATCTGCGTTCCTATCCTGCTTTTCAAACTTGTCATCAAGTAATACTTTATGGTGACGCACTTTGCGCCTAAATACACTCTCATCTGGCATCAAAGCGTAGCGGGGAACTGTTGTCCCAAACGCATTTTCGTATAGGTCTAAATAATCTCGATCAGTATTGATGACAAGCAAATCGGCTTTATTTACACCGTGCTTATCCCAGAACTCAAGCAAAGACTTTGCATTTCTTTGCATTATGAGCGATTTAATTATGGTCGAATCCTCATATTGGGCTGAAAAACGCTGCTTATACCCTGCTTCTTTAGATTGCTCCTGAACATCCTGCCAATCAGACATGAATGTCCCTACTGCGGGATTTCTGATAATTGATATAGGATGCTTGACCTTAATAAACTCCGCCATCACATTTACAAGGGTAGGTGAGAGCTTAACAGGCTCAATAATCGGGGTAACATAATCCCCCAAGAGGTTGTTAGTTGCCAATTCACGCAGCGCAAGTAATTCGTATTGACGACCGCGAACATATGGGAAGTACATAGCTTCATCCTCCATATTTTTGATTTAGAAAAACGTTGATAGCGTGCCAGTCTGATGTTGACGGGCGAGAAAAATATATAAGGGACTTCAACTCATAAGGTATTTTCTCGAACTCACTTATTTCAATCCTATTTCGCTTTTTTAACTGCTTTAGAGCCATTGTGTAGGCTTCAAGAATTGGGATTTGAGAAAAGTGTTTTAGGCATTCGCCGTAATAAAACGCCTGTGAAGCAACAGGCAACTCACCAAAGTATTGCAGCAATATGTTTTCGTATTCTTTTTTGTGTAGCACTTTGAAAATTGCGGTGTAGTCAAGGCGCGAATTATCTTCCTGCGGCTCTTTTCGTAGTTTAGAACTTATTGTATTCTGCGGTGTAAGCGCATAAATACCAACAGGAGTATTTTGAAGAAGGCTTGCTGCACGATCATACTGGCTATCTGATGTTACTACGCATACATGATTAAAAGCCTTAAAATAATCTCGTAGCTGAGTATCAAGGCGCTCAAACGTGTCTAGTTCGGTCTTTATCTCGTATACAACAGCTTTTCCGTTAATAAGGATAAAGTCAGCTTTTGACTTACTGATAGGAATCTGGGTTAATGCTGTTGTGGTGTTTATACTGTGCTTTCCGAGCAACAGTTTATTAAGCAAAGTATTTTGATAAAAGTATTCATTGCGGTATGACTTTGACATAAACCTATACACTTCGCTTATTAGAGCTCCGTTGTCTTTGTTCTCATAGTCATTCACGAATCGTTGAATTACTGTTCCGTATGTGGTATTATCATTAGTATCTATCATGTCAAAAAAGACATTCTGGGTAAAGAGCCGATTTAGGATAAGATTATTTTCTGTCAAATCATGCCCCTCCCTTCGATTTCAGGTCATACTTACTCACTTTTATTATATCATATTGAGTGAGTCTTTGGTAGCCCTTTCGCATATTTTTTATCATTTTTATGCTCAAAGGATGCCCAACGTCTTTTCTAAACATATGAGAATCCATAACCAACATAATATAATATCACTCCTTCTGTTGCTGGTCGCATGGTGCCCAAATGGTGCCCGGACGTGAAAAACAGGGTTGTAAAAAGAAAAACCGCCACAATCACAAGATACAAGAAAAGCCTTTGTTTACAAGGCTTTTCGCAGATAACCTATAAGAAGATATGCGGAAATACAGGGCGGTTTTGACTGTTTCACGACCCTCGAAATCAGTTTGCGGGCAACCGCACGCGGGTTCGAATCCCACCCGCTGCGCCAAATGTAAAGCTCTCTGTCAAAGACAGGGAGCTTTACATTTTGAAAGTGTCCGGTCAGAAACGTTCTGGCCGGACACTTTCAATATATTACATACTTAGCGTACAGCATTTGCCGCAGGAAGGCTTTTGAAGCGGCGGCGTGGCTCATATCACATAGTCATACCCGCCGGGCGCACGGCGCGTCAGATCCGCCAGCGTGATGTTGGTAAAGTACTCCGTAATCAGCTTGTCCAGTCCCTGCCACATGGAAAGCGTGCGGCATTCCGACGCACGGGGACAGGCCTCGGCACCCGGTTCAAGGCAGGCGACAGGCGCCATGGAATCCTCCGTGACCCGCAGGATGCTCTCCACGGTGTACTGCTCCGGCGCTTTCGTCAGCTGATAGCCGCCGCCTTTACCCCGCAGGCCGTTCAGCAGCTTGGCCCTTACCAGCAGCTTGATGATGTTTTCCAGATATTTTTCAGAGATTTCCTGCCGTTCGGCAATGACCTTCAGGGGAATAAAACCGTCAGACTGATGCTCGGCCAGGTCGATCATGACCCGCAGCGCGTAGCGTCCCTTGGTTGAAATCAACATACCGTTCCCTCCTTTTGAGGATAAACCCATTATACAACATGGTAAATAGGAAAATCAATGTAAAATTTTGCGGAAAGCTCTTGACAAACGTGAAGCAAGGGGCTATAATCACACTAACCTACAAGAAATGTTGGTATTAATATGAAATACGACCTGCACCTCCGATGTTGCCGCGGTGAACAATAAGCCGAAGAACACAAAACAAACCACAACAACATCATTTAGGAGGAATATATTATGAGCAAGATTTACACATCCGCTGACCAGCTGATCGGAAAGACCCCGCTGCTGGAGCTGACTCACATTGAAAAGGAAGAAGGTCTGGAGGCCAAGGTGCTGGGCAAGCTGGAATACTTCAACCCCGCCGGAAGCGTGAAGGATCGTATCGCCAAGGCCATGATCGATGACGCAGAGCAGAAGGGCCTGCTGAAGCCCGATTCCGTCATCATCGAGCCTACCTCCGGCAATACCGGCATCGGTCTGGCGTCCGTGGCTGCCGCCCGCGGCTACCGCATCATTATCGTCATGCCGGAGACCATGAGCGTGGAGCGCCGCCAGCTGATGAAGGCCTACGGCGCGGAGCTGGTGCTGACCGAGGGCGCAAAGGGCATGAAGGGCGCTATCGCCAAGGCCGACGAGCTGGCCAAGGAGATTCCCAACAGCTTCATTCCCGGCCAGTTCGTGAACCCTGCCAACCCCGCCGTCCACAAGGCCACCACCGGCCCGGAGATCTGGGAGGACACCGATGGTAAGGTGGATATCTTCGTGGCGGGCGTTGGCACCGGCGGCACCGTCACCGGCACCGGCGCGTACCTGAAGAGCCAGAACCCCAACGTGAAGGTGGTAGCCGTGGAGCCCGCCTCCTCTCCCGTACTGAGCAAGGGCGTGGCAGGCAGTCACAAGATTCAGGGCATCGGCGCAGGCTTTGTGCCTGATGTGCTGGACACCAAGGTGTATGACGAGATCATCCCCGTGGAGAACGAGGATGCTTTCGCCACCGGTAAGCTGATCGGCAAGAAGGAGGGCGTACTGGTGGGCATTTCCTCCGGCGCTGCCGTGTGGGCCGCCATCCAGCTGGCAAAGCGCCCGGAGAACAAGGGTAAGATCATCGTGGCGCTGCTGCCCGATACCGGCGACCGCTATCTCTCCACTCCGCTGTTCGCGGACTGAAGTGAATCATATCTGTAAAAGGGAGACTGCCGTGATACGGCAGTCTCCCTTTTATTTTTCATCGTTACTTCCACGTCAGATCCAAATGACGCTCATGCGTCATGCAGTCTCTCAGGTACATATTGATGAGGGTCTGATAGGGAACCCCGACGTAATCGGACTCTTTCTTGAAATAGCCGATTACGCTTTCGTCAAGATTGATGGTCACGGGTTTCTTCAAGGATTTTGCATAAGGGTTTTTCCTCGGATTGAGGTTTTTGATATCATATTCTTCTCGCATGAGAGATACCTCCTAAAACTGTTCGTCATAGACGCTCCGCTCGGTTCTGGTTGCCTTTCTTGCCGATATGATCCGTATCTTTTCATCCGCGCCGCGGTAGCAATAGCTGACAATACAGACACCCTTTTTGTTACTCATACCGATAATCAAAAATCGTTCTTCCTCGTCCGAATGGTCAGGGTCGTCAAACAAAATAGCATATGTGTCCTCGAATACGGTTTGTGCTTCTTCAAAGGATATTCCATGCTTGCACTGGTTGATGTGGTTTTTGTTTTCATCCCATTCAAAGGTCATTGTTCCACTACCTTCATATTTATATTATACGTATTTTATAAATATCTGTCAACTTAAACTTTTCTATCAGGTACAGCCCACGTCTTAATAAAACCTTAAACCTCCCCCTGATTGTTTCTTAATCCGGCATTTGTTACCATAAGGGCAGAAAGAGAAGAAAGGACGTGCCTTTATGGAGACCACGCTGCGCACCATCAACGCCGTTATCTCGGCGCTGTTTTTTATCTGCTATGCCTATCAGTTCCTCTATATCCCGCTGGTGCTGGCAAAAAAGCCCAAGCCCCTTACTGCGCCGGCCAGACCCCACCGCTACGCGGTGCTGATCGCCGCCCGGAACGAGGAGAACGTCATCTCCGGCCTGCTGGACAGTCTCCGGGCGCAGACCTATGACATGTCTCTTGTGACGGTATTCGTGGCGGCGGACAACTGCACCGACCGTACCGCTGCCATTGCCCGCGCCCATGGTGCGGTGGTGTATGAGCGGTTCAACCAGCTGAACGTGGGCAAGGGCTACGCGCTGGACTTCCTGCTCCAGAACATCGATGCGGACTATCCGGAGGGCTTTGACGGCTACTTCGTGTTTGACGCCGACAACCTGCTGGCTCTGGACTACATAGAGCGGATGAACGAGATGTTCTCCAACGGCCACCAGATCGTCACCAGCTACCGCAGCAGCAAGAATTTCGGCGGCAACTGGATCAGCGCAGGCTACGCCCTGTGGTTCCTGCGGGAGAGCCGCTACCTCAACGGTGCCCGTAACCGGTTGGGCAGCAGCGCCGCCGTGGGCGGTACGGGCTTTCTGTTCTCCCAGCGGGTGCTGGACGAGAGCCACGGCTGGCGATTTTATCTGCTGACCGAGGATATCGAGTTCTCTGTGTATCACATTCTCCGGGGCGAAAAAATCGCCATCTGCGAGGACGCCGTGCTGTACGACGAGCAGCCCACCGGCTTCCGCCAGTCCGTGCGGCAGCGGCTGCGCTGGGCCAAGGGATACCTTCAGGTATTCCGCCGGTACGGCGCTGATCTGCTGAAGGGCGCGGCCAAGGGCAGCTGGAGCTGCTTCGACATGTCCATGTCCATCCTGCCGGCCTTCATTCTGACGGCGCTGTGCCTGCTGGCCAACATCACCTTGTCGGTGCTGGGGCTGATGCAGGGCGTCGGGGTATGGTTCGCCATGCGGTCGCTGCTGGAGTGCATGGGCAGTATCCTTGCCACGCTGCTGGTGCTGGGCGGCATTACCGTAGCCAGCGAGTGGAAGCGTATCCACGCCCCGGCGTGGAAGAAGATCGCCTATACCCTGACCTTCCCGCTGTTCATGCTGACATACCTGCCCATCTCCATGGCGGCGCTGTTCATGAAGGTGGAGTGGAAGCCCATCCACCACAGCGTGAACCTGTCCTCACTGCCCTATCCTGCCGCCAAGAATTGACCTTGTGTAATCGGGCGGGAGGGGGTATGATAGAGATAGACCAAACTTACTGCCGCAGGAGGACACACTATGTACACGATTCTGGTGGTTGATGACGAAAAGGATATCGTTTCCGCCCTTGAAATATACCTGAAGGCCGAGGGCTACCGGGTGCTGTCCGCCGGCAACGGCAAAGAGGCTCTGTCCGTGGCCGCCCGTGAGGATGTGCACCTCATCCTCATGGATATCATGATGCCCGTCATGGACGGCCTGACCGCCATGGCCCAGCTGCGGCAGACCAGCAACGTTCCCGTGATTTTGCTGACTGCCAAGGGCGAGGACACCGACAAGGTGCTGGGCCTGAACGTAGGGGCGGACGACTACATCACCAAGCCCTTTAATCCGGTGGAGATGCTGGCACGGGTGCGCTCCCAGCTGCGGCGGTATTTGCAGCTGGGCGGCGGGCAGGTGCGGCCCAGCACGCTGGTCATCGGCGGCATCTGCCTGGATGACAATGCCAAATCCGTCACCGTGGACGGCGACCCGGTGGCGCTGACCCCGAAAGAATACGACATCCTCCGCTTTCTCATGCAGAACGCCGGAACGGTGTTCTCCCCCAGCGAGATCTACCGCCGGGTGTGGGACGACGTGCCGCTGAACGCCACAGGCGCTATCGCCGTGCACATCCGGCATCTGCGGGAAAAGCTGGAGATCAACCCCTCGGAGCCCCGGTACATCAAGGTGGTCTGGGGCAAGGGCTATAAAATGGAGGGAACCCTCACATGAAACGACTTCTGGATAAAACATGGGCCAAGCTGACGTCCTTTTTCCTGACGCTGCTGTTCGGCACCATGACGGTGCTGGGCGGCCTTGGCGTCGGTATTCTGGCCAGCTACGACGTATTTCTGGATGGCGGCGCGTACATGCGGGAAACGATGTATGAATCACAGTGTAGCAGCGCCATTCACAACGCCTACTACTATCTGCGCGGCACGATGGCCAACGCCGGCTTGCTGGCGGATGACACGCCTAGCACGGATACCTCGTCGGATACCACGACCGGCGGCATCACCGACGAGGAACAGCAGCAGGTGCTGGACGATCTGCCCCGCGCCTTCTCGGAAAGCTTCTCCCGTGAGGACACCGACTGCCATCTGGCGGTCATTAACAAGGATACCAGAGAGATCACCTTTGAAAACTTTGAACTGACGGACAGCGACAAGCTGCTGTACTCCACACAGCGAACCTTTACGCTCATCTTTGCCGACGGGACGAAGGAGGAACTGACCATCTCCGCCGACCTGCTGCCTGCGGATGCGGCGCCCAGCTATTCCCATCTGGTGGTGACATGGCTGCTGGAGCACATCGGACTGACGGTGTTCCTGACGGTGCTGTTTCTGCTGCTGACGCTGCTGTGCTTTGGCTTCTCCATGGCCTCCGCCGGACACTGGGCGGCCCATGAGGGCGTCCACCTGACGTGGCTGGACAAAATCCCGGCGGATGTGTGGCTGGTGGCGTTGATATGCGCGGTTTTCGCGGGATGGGATGTTTTCTACGAATTGGCGTTTGCCGTGTTCTGCGCCGCGCTGGCGCCGGTGCTTCTGCTGTTCCTGTGCGCCTTTGCAGCCCAGTGCAAGGCGGGAACGCTGCTGCGGGGTACACTGATCGCGCGGGTGTTGCGGCTGGTGTGGCGCATCATCAGGGCGGTGGGCCGGGGCCTGCGCCGCACCGCCGTAGGTCTGCCCCTGATCTGGAAAACCGCGCTGGTGACGCTGGCGGTGTTCTTTGCAGAGATGCTTTACGGCTACGTGGACGGTGTCTTTGCAGTGATGAAGCTGGTGGAGTTCCTTGCCATCCTGTATATCGCCCTGAACCTGCGCATTCTGCAGAAGGGCGGCGAGAAGCTGGCGGCGGGAGATTACTCCCAGAGCATCGACACCAGACCGCTGATCGGCGACTTCAAGCGCTATGGCCAGCGGATGAACGAGCTGCGCACCGGCATGGAGCGGGCGGTGCGGGAGCAGACCAAGGCCGAGCGCATGAAGACTGAGCTTATCACCAATGTGTCCCACGATATCAAGACGCCCCTGACCTCCATCGTCAACTACGTAGACCTGCTGCAAAAGGTGGACGTTCAGCCGGAGACGGCGCGGGAGTACATCGCCGTGCTGGATCGCCAGAGCCGCCGCCTGAAAAAGCTGACGGAGGATCTGGTGGAGGCGTCCAAGGCGTCCTCCGGCGCGCTGCCGGTGGACGTGCAGCCTACGGATGTGGCGGTGCTTTTCGACCAAATCGTGGGCGAGTATCAGGAGCGGCTGGCCGGCTGCCGCCTGACGCTGGTGGCCCGTCCGCCAGAGAAGCCCGTATCCGTTCAGGCCGACGGCAGGCTCCTCAGCCGCGTTATGGACAATCTGGTCAGCAACATCTGCAAGTACGCGCTGGAGGATACCCGCGTTTACGTCGCCGCCGCCTGCGATGAAGAAACCGTCACCATCAGCTTCAAGAACGTCTCCCGCGATGAGCTGAACATCTCTCCCGATGAGCTGATGGAGCGCTTTGTCCGGGGCGACGCGTCCCGCCATACCGAGGGCAGCGGTCTGGGTCTGTCCATTGCCGGAAGTCTGGTGCAGCTGATGGGCGGCACGTTTGATCTGTCCATTGATGGAGACCTGTTCCGCGCCGATATCACCCTGCCCCGGGCATGATTGCTTCAGCATAAAGCCAACCGGGAGCCTTTGAAAGAAGGCTCCCGGTTGGCTTTTTGTCTTGACAAATGAGGAAAGTGTTCTATAATCGTTGTACATACAACGATGTAGCTGCAACTTCTTTTGAAAACCGGAGGTGCTCATGGATATTACAGAGCGGAAGATCACAAAAATCGCCCGCGAGGCGGAGAAGCTGGTGCTGCGGACGCTGCGGGAAAAGGACGTGGGTACGGCGGAGATCGACCTGATCCACGCACTGCGCCACAGTCCCGGCTGTACGCAGGCGGCGCTGGCGGAGCTGCTGCACGCGGACAAGGCCGCCATCGCCCGGCGGACGAAGAATCTGGAAGCAAAGGGGTATCTTGTCCGCCGTGACGCGCCCAACGACCAGCGCAGCCAGCTGCTGTACCCCACGGAAAAGGCGGAGGGGCTGAAGGCATCCAAGGCGGAGATCGAAGCGTCCTTTTATGAATACCTGACCGGCGTGCTGACGCCGGAGGAAGCCGCCGCCTTTGCGGCGGCGCTGGACAAGCTGTACACCGCGTCCAAAAAGGAGAGCCGCGCGGGCTTTCCGCACTTTCAAGCGGCAGCGGGAGGTGCAACAGACGATGCAGAGCAGTAAGACGTTCCGCCCGGATCAGATCGGCTCCTATTTCCGCATGGAGTGGCTTTCGCTGGCCCTTGTGACGGTCTCCGGGCTGATCTATAACGTGGGCCTGCTGGCCACGCCGTGGTTTGAGGGGCGGCTGGCCCAGTGCCTTGCCGACATTCTGGGCGGCAATGAGACGGCCGCCCAAATGGCGGTGCTGGTGCTGGCCTATATCGCCGTGACGCTGCTGGTGCAGGCGGTGCGGTTCATCAAGCGGTTCTATGTCCGCCGCTTTGCCAACAACATCAACCGCCGGATGAAGGGCGTCCTGTACGTCAATCTGGTGCGGCAGAGCCGTGCCGCTTTGGAGCAGGAGGGCGCGGGCGAGCTGATGACCAAGGCCATCTCCGATGTGGACGACTGCGTGGAGGGCATGCGGAAGTTCACCACCGAGATCTTCGATACCGGCGTGGCGCTGGCCGGTTATGCGGTGATGCTGCTGGTGTACGACTGGCGGCTGGCGCTGCTGAGCCTGCTGTTCACCCCGGTGTCCTACGTCTGCGCGGCGTGGATGAAAAAGCCGGTACAGCGGGCAGGCGCCGCGCCGTTGCCGCCGTGTCCGGTCAGGTGCCGGAGACGCTGCACAACATCCGCACCATCCGGGCGCTGGGCATCGAGACTTACCGGGAGCGCCGCTATGACCGGTGCATCGGCGACAGCTATGCCGCCATGGAGCGCACCAACTTCTATGATGCGGTCTATTCGCCGGTGGTGCTGCTGCTGAACGCCGTTGTGGTGGGCGTCGTCATGCTGCTTTCCGCCTCCGGAAAGGCGGAGATTTTGCGCCTGTTCGGCATGTCGGTGGGCACCTCGGTGGCGGTCATCAGCTATATCTCCCGCATTTTTGCCCCCATTGAAAGCCTTGGCATGGAGATCCAGAGCATCCAGTCCGCCATGGCGGGTGTCAAGCGCATCGACGCCTTTCTTGCCCAGCCGAAGCGCACCGTTCCTCCGGAGGGGGAAAAGGTGGCGCGGGGCGATGTGGCGCTCTCCCATGTGACCTTCGGCTATGGGGAAAAGCCGGTGCTGGAGGACTTCTCCCTGACTGTGAAGCAGGGGGAGCAGGTCACGCTGGTGGGTCGGACAGGTGCGGGAAAAAGCACGGTGTTCAGGCTGCTGCTGGGACTGTATCCGCCCCAAAGCGGCACGGTGACCATCGGCGGCGTGGACGTTGCGGCCATTCCGGATGGGCAGCGGCGCACCTGCATCAGATGCGTGGAGCAGCATTTTTCCCGCGTACCGGGAACAGTGCTGGAGCAGATCACCCTGAACGATCCGCAGATCACCGGGGAAATGGCGCGAAACGCGGCGAAGCTGGCGGGGATTGACGACGCCATTCAGGCGCTGCCGGAGGGCTACGATACGGTGTGTACCGACGGCATGTTCTCCCAGGGCGAGTGGCAGCTGCTGTCCATCGCCCGTGCCGCAGCGGCCGATCCCGCCGTGCTGCTGCTGGACGAGATCACCGCAAATCTGGACGCGGAGACCGAGGAGCGGGTGCTGGACGCGCTGCGCCAGGCCTCCAGAGGGCGTACCGTTCTCTCCGTCTCCCACCGAGTCTATGAAAGTCTCGGCGGCAGAACGGTGGAGATCAAGCCGCAGACGCCGTAAGCATTTTGGCAGTTTTCAGGGCGCAGAAAGCGTGGTATAATCGAACGGACAAATCAAAATTTTTGAATTACGGAGGGAAATGACATGAAAATCGTCATGATGACCGGCAGCGCGCACCGGCACGGCACTACCGCCACACTGGCTGACCGATTCCAGCAGGGGGCGCTGGACGCCGGACATGAGGTCTACCGCTTTGACGCGGCGTTTCAGGACGTTCACCCCTGCATCGGCTGCGACAAGTGCCGCCGCACGGGGACGTGCGCCTTTGCCGAGGACGACATGAAGCTGCTGGATCCCCACCTGCTGGCGGCGGACGCGGTGGTATTCGTCTCGCCGATCTACTACTTCACCATCAACGCCCAGCTCAAGGCGGTCATCGACCGGTTCTATGCCAACAACGAGGTGCTGATGGGCGGGAAAAAGGCCGTCCTCATCACCGCCATGGCGGACACGGAGATGGACTCGGCGCTGGCGGCCAACGAGATGTTCCGGCAAATGACCGGCTATCTGGGCTGGGAAAACGCGGGTGTCTTGAATGCGCGTAACGCCCCCACCGCCGCCGATTTGAGCGGGGACGATCTGGAGCGGGCCTATGCGCTGGGAAAGGAGCTGTAACAGGCGTTGACCACGAAGGTGAACATCAGTGAATGGGAGCGCATGGTGTCCGGACGGCTCTACAGTCCCGCCGATCCGGAGATCGCCAAGCGCCACCGGGCGGGCATGATCCGCTGCGACCGGTTCAACCGCATTGCTCTGTGGCAAACTAAGGCCAAGCAGCGGGCGCTGGAGCGGCTGATCCCCTCCGCAAAGGGGAAGAATTTCGAGGCGTTTGCGCCCTTTTACTGCGAGTACGGCGTGAACATCCATGTGGGGCGGAACTGCTTCGTCAACTACAACAGCGTGTTTCTTGACGTGACGCCTATCACGCTGGGAGATAACGTCCTCGTCGGCCCCAATGTGACGCTGGCTACGCCCAACCATCCGTTCGTTGCGGAGGAGCGGGCCTATACGGACTATCCCAACGGCTGCCACGAGCTGGAGTACGCCCAGCCCATCACCATCGGGGACAACTGCTGGCTGTGCGCCGGTGTGACGGTGTGCGGCGGCGTGACCATCGGGGCGGGCAGCATCATCGCCGCCGGCGCAGTGGTGACCCGGGATATCCCTCCCAACAGCATCGCTGCCGGTGTGCCTGCCAGAGTGCTGCGGCAGATCGACGAAAGCGACCGCCTGCACGTGTGGGAGACTTATGTGAAGAACGAAACGCCCACGCCTGTCGGGAAGAAATGACACAATAAGAACCGTATATGACCATAAAAGGCGGCCTCCGGCAAGTGAGCGGGCTGCATGAGACAGTTAACAGGCACAGCGGGATGATCTGCTGTGCCTGTTCTTGTATCATTTAATTTGTCAAGCAGATCAAATGGCCCGCTTCTATACACCTTTTGGTGTGACGTAGCTCCCTTGCCTCCCCCTTTGAGAGAGGTGGCCGAGCGCAGTGAGGACGGAGAGGGTCGGAACGCTAAGAAAACATGCCGGTATCGACACGTTAAGAAAATATGCCAGTGGCATATTTTTAGTGTCGATCTCAGCGGCTATGCCGCTGTAGCATCCTTCTTGGTTTCCACCGCATCATCTTTTAGTTCCGATCGCGGCGGCTATATCCTGTTGCGGTTCCCAAAATTTCGCAGCGGCATTTAAGCCGCCGAAATTTTGACCGCTGCCACTCGTTCGCCGTGCTTCATCTGCCACTGGCAGCGCACGGCTCTCTCCCCGCCGTAGCATCCATCCAGATTTGCACCGCACTATCTTGAATCCCCTCTCAGTCACCTGCGGTGACAGCTCTCCCAAAGGGAGAGCCAAGGGTCTGTACCCCGTTACATAGCATGAAAATGGAGCGTATCGATACCGATACGCTCCATGAACTTATTTTGCAATCACCCATCAAAATGCCGGAGGCCGCCTTTTATGGTCATATCTCTTGAGCGCGATCATTTTGCGCTTATCTTCCGGGCATTTGCATAGCTAATAGGCCACCGCATTCATGCCAAGCATGGAAATCACCTCAATTCGCGAACCAGCCCCACACATGCCAGAACTGGAAGCTTCCGGCGGACAGGGCGCACACCACATAGGACAGCACGAAGCAGGCGGCGAACAGCGCCAGCGAGATCAGCGCCGTGACGCTCAGGCGGCGCTTCGTCTTAGCGGAAAACCGTGGGCTGATGGGCAGCGGCGGCAGCACGGCCAGCCCGGACGCGTTTGCCAGCGCGTTGTGCTGGAAGCGCCCGAAGGAGCGGATCAGCTGCCGCAGGAACGCACCATAGTAGACGCAGCCCACCACGAACAGCACCGTCAGCGCCAGCAAGCTCAATCCCAGGATCGCGCCGCACCAGTAGGGCATGGCGGGCAGCAGCCCGTGGATATTCACTCCGCCCAGCAGACAGACCGCCGCCACACCGAAGGACAACGCCACGGCGGCCAGCACGATGCCGAAGCCCGCCAGCAGCAGGAAGAACAGCCCCGCAAACACATCGGCAAATCCCAGGCCGATCACGGTCAGCGGTTTGCTGCCGCTTTTCTTCTGCGGTGCGCGCTCCGCCTCGTCAAACTGCGCCGCCAACATGGCCGGGTCGCCCAGCCGTGCGGCGATCTCCTCCTCGAAGAAGCCGTCCGCCAGCTTCAGGGCAAAATGCTGCTCATATTCTTCCAGAATATCCGCCGCGTCGGCGACGTTCCGCTTTTTCAGTTCGTCGTTCAGCTTATTCAGAAATTCCGTTTTCTTCATGGTCGTCATCCTCCTTCAAAAGCTCCCGGACGGTCTCGGCGAACCGCAAATACTCCGCCCGATCCATATTGTACACGTCCTCGCCCAGCTGCGTCAGCTTGTAGTATTTTCGAGGCGGGCCGCCGCTCTCCTCCTGTAGATAGGTGGTCACAAGGCCATCAGCCTTCAGCTTGCGCAGCAGCGGATACACCGTGCCGTCGGCAATGTCGATGCGCTTCGACAGGTAGTCGGATATCTCATAGCCGTACCGATCCTGCTTGCGCAGCAGCGACAGTACGCACAGATCCAGTACGCCCTTTTTATATTGCGGGTTCATAGGCAGCTCCTTTCGTGCATTATCTTTACACTAGTACATTATATTCAATAGTTTGCAATTGTCAATACTGATTTTCAAAAAATTCCGAAAAAGAAACGCCGCTTTTCGAGAAGGATACTCGAAAGGGCCGACTGACATAAGAAAGCATACAGTTTTGCCTGTGTCGTCGCAGGCGCCCCAGCCGAGGGGAGTCTCTTCTCGCTGACGAAACGTTCCACCGGCACGTTTCTCCCAGCTTGCCTGTCGCTTACGCTCCGTTGTTCGGGCCGGGCGGAGATAGCCACTGCGGGCCGGAAAAAATAAGCCAAATGT
>ENA-OUQC01001076-OUQC01001076.1-human-gut-metagenome-genome-assembly--contig:-NODE-1076-length-15572-cov-3.553909_pt1 | contig 15572 bp, 11 predicted proteins | sample MGYA00237942_ERZ548815 | MGnify/ENA primary metagenome ERZ548815 (study PRJEB26490, sample SAMN05194722) | human gut metagenome | biome: terrestrial biome; feature: human-associated habitat; material... | reverse complement strand
ATTTCGGCGTGAGCAACCAGAACCCCGGCCAGATGGAGCTGCTGCGCCGCGCGGTGTTTTCCCCGCGCGCGAAAAAGGTGCTCGTGCTCGGCAGCGGCGGTGCGTCCGCCGCGGTGGTGTATGCGCTCAAAAAGCAGCAGGCAAGCGAGATCATTGTCGTTTCCCGCGAGGGGAAGGACAATTACTCCAACCTCTCCCGCCACACCGATGCCGAGCTCATCGTGAACACCACGCCGGTCGGCATGTACCCGCACAACGGCGAGGCCGCCATCGATCTGCTGCGCTTCCCCAACTGCCGCGCCGTCGTCGATCTCATCTATAACCCCGTGCGCACGGAGCTTCTGCTGCAGGCGGAAAAGCTCGGCATTCCCTATGCGAACGGCATGGTGATGCTCGCCGCGCAGGCCATCCGCGCAAGCGAGATTTTCACCGGCAAAAAGGCTGCGGACGGCGCGCTGGAGCACGCCATCGATCTCGTGAAGAGCAAGACGATGAACATCGTCCTCGTCGGCATGCCCGGCTGCGGCAAGTCTGCCGTGGCGGAGGCGCTCGGCAAGGCGCTCGGCCGCGAGGTGCTTGATACGAGCGCCTATATCGAAGAGCACACCGGCTATACGCCCGAACAAATCACCGCGATGCAGGGCGAATCGGCTCTCCGCAAGCACGAGAGCGAGGCCGTGCGCGAGCTCGGCAGCGCCTTCGGCGCGGTCATTGCCGCGGGCGGCGGCTCGGTGCTCCACGAGGAGAACTATGCTCCGCTCCACCAGAACGGCGTCATTTTCTGGCTGCGCCGTGATCTGGACAAGCTCGAACTCAACGGGCGGCCTCTCTCCCGCGCGGGGAATCTCAACGCCATGTACGAAATGTGCGAGAAGCGCTATCTCCGCTTTGCGGACTATATCATCGACAACAACCGCGCACTGGAGGACACCGTGGAGGACATCCGCAAGGTGATCCTGTGAAAACCGCAGGGCGGTCGGATATCTTATAAACCGGGGGAAAAACGCATGATCCCATCCGAAGTATACGCGCTCGGTGTGTCCGGCAACCCCATCCGGGAGATCGCCGATTACGCCATGCGCCGTGCCGAAGAGGTCGGCGCGGAAAATGTCTACGATTTCAGCCTCGGCTCGCCGAGCATCGCGCCGCCTCCGGCAGTGCAGGAAACGACGCTGCGCCTTATGCGGGAAATGTCTCCCACGCAGCTGCACGCCTACAGCCCCGATCAGGGGCTGCCGGAGGTGCGCAAAGCCGTGGCGGGCTATTTGAACGGCGCGTTCTCCATGACCTACGCTCCGGAGGATATCTATATGACAAGCGGCGCGACTGCGGGGCTGGCTATCGTATGCCGCGCACTGCTCTCGCCGGGTGACGAATGCATAACCCTCACGCCGTATTTTTCCGAATACCGCACCTTCACCGAGGCGGTCGGCGGCGTCATGCGCGAGGTGCCCTCCGAGCCGGAGACATTCCAGCTTGACTATGAGGCCTTCGCTGCGGCCGTGAACGAGAAAACGTGGCTCGTGATATTGAACTCTCCGAATAACCCCTCCGGCGTCGTGCTGGGGGAGGAGAGCGTAAAGAAAATCGCGTCGCTGCTCACCGAGCGCTCCGCAAAGTACGGCCATCCGATCTATATCCTTGCCGACGAGCCGTACCGCGAGCTTGTCTACGATGGCGACGCTGTGCCGTATATCCCCCAATTCTATACCGACACGATCTACTGCTACTCGTTCAGCAAATCCATCTCGCTGCCCGGCGAGCGCGTCGGTTATCTCGCCGTGCCGCCAAAGAGCGAGGCGCGCGAGGCGCTTCGCGCCGCCGTTTCGGGCGCGGGACGGATGCTGGGATATGTCTGCGCGCCGGTTTTGTTCCAGCGCGTGTGCGCCGCGTGCCTCGGCCAGACGGGGGAGCTGCGCGAGTATAGGAAAAACCGCGATCTCATCTATGACGGCCTCACCGCGCTCGGCTTTTCCTGCGCCAAGCCGCAGGGAGCGTTCTATCTCTTCGTGAAATCACCGGAGAATGACGCGCGCGCTTTCTGCAAAAAAGCGATGGCGCACGACCTCCTGCTCGTCCCGGGCGACGATTTTGCCTGTCCGGGCTATGCCCGCCTTGCCTACTGCGTGCCGGAGGAGCGCCTGCGCCGCTCGCTGCCCGCCTTCGCCGCCCTCGCCGCGGAATACGGCCTGAAAGCCCAATAAATTTTAACCGCGCCGCCCAAAATCGGGAGGCGCGGTCACTTTTTTTACCACCGTTTGGTACGGTGGAAGGCGTCGATCTTGCGGTAGCAGTCTTTGCAGAGCCGCCCGCTCTGGTGGAGCGGGAGCGCTGCGCCGCAGCGCGCACAGAAGCGGATGTTGTTTTTGAGATTATAAAGCAGTATCTGGTTGATGCTCTCGGCGGCGTCCTCGCGCTTTTCGTAGAGCGCGTCGCGGTCCACCGGGCAGCCGAAGGCTTTGGAAAACGAGAAATAAAGATCGAGCATCCGGCAATAGTGCTCCAGCTGCGGGAGAGTGGGCGAATGCCCCTCGGGAAGCTCCGGACAGGAGAGCGGCTGGCCTTCCTTGAATGCCCGCAGAAACGAGAAGAACAGCTCCAGCAGCTCTTCCTCCGTCTCGTCAAACGGAATGTTCGCGCACCGCAGCTCCTGCTCGCGCGTGAGCGAAAAGCCCTCCTGCCGCACCTTGCCGATGAGCGTGATATACCGGCTGACATCGAGCTTCACATACGGCGCAGCGGTCGGCATCTTGTTCCATTCGGTCAGCACCTCCAAAAGATCGTGCTCCACCTGCAATACGAGCTCGGAAAAACCGGCCACGGCGGTCTCAAGCGGCGGAACGACCGCTTCCAGCCCCTCGCGGATGAAGTCCAGATTTTCCGTAGCGCCGACGTAGCCCTTGTCATACATGCCGTAGCGCCCGGCGCGCCCGGCGATCTGCTGAATCTCGGCGGGCTTTAAATCCCGCCGCTCCACGCCGTCAAACTTGCGCGTATCGAGAAAAATCACGCGCCGGATGGGGAGGTTGAGCCCCATGCCGATGGCGTCGGTCGAGACGACGTACTGCATCCGCCCTTCGAGAAAGCCCTCCATCTGCCGCCGCCGCGTAGAATAGGGGAGGGCGCCATAGATGATGGCGGGCTCTTTTCCGTGCGCGCGAAGATCCTCGGCCACGGAGAGCACGCCGAGCTTCGAGAACGTGATGAGCGCGTCGCCGGGCTTTACGTCGTCAAAATCGATCTCCCGACGCATGCAGACAAGCGGCGTTTTGCGAAGATGCCGGACTTCCTCCCACGTGTCGCCGGTGCTCTCGATGATGCGGATGAGAAGATCGCGCGCCTCCGGCGCGGCGCAGAGATGCACCTCCGGCGCGAGCACGCCGAGAATGGCACGCGTCCACGCAAAGCCGCGCTCCCTATCGGCAATCATCTGGCACTCGTCGATCACCGCCACGTCGTACCGCGCGGAGAGATCGAGCTTTTCCGCCGTGGCGGCAACGTGGGTGTCCCCCTCGCGGCGATCCTCTTCCTCGCCGGTCGTGAGCGAACAGGCCACGCCGAAATCGAGCAGCCGCTCCTGCGCTTCGAGCGCGAGCAGACGGAGCGGGGCAAGATATACGCCCGTTTTCGCCCGGCGGAGCTTTTCGAACCCGGCGTAGGTCTTGCCGGTGTTCGTGCCGCCGATGTGGAGAATAAAGCGGCGCTGCATGGCGCGCGCTTCCGGATACTCGTCCTTGGGATTGAGCGCAACGAGAAGCTTCAAGCTGGATCGGATGGCGCGCGGGATATAAAAGACCGAATAGAGATAGGAGAGCGGATGCTGCAAAAGCTCCTGCGCCGGGAACGAGCCTTTTTCAAGAAGCCCGTCAATGTTCGCCTCCGGCTGCGCGGCAGTAAAAGCGGCGATATCCCGCGCGCTGATGGCAAGCAGCACCGCAGCATACCGCGCCGCAAGCTTTCCCGCGAGCGGGGAAGCGGTATTCGCGCCGAGCCACGGCGCGGCGGTAACAAACCGGCGGAGCGTTGCACCGAGAGGTTCCGCGCCGCTGCCCTTTTCCAGATGCAGAAAGTGCTCAATATAGCTGATGCTCTGTCCTGGGCGCAGCCGCTTGGCAAAGCCGACGGCCGGAATCTGGCGGAGGAACGCCTCGTGGTAGCGCGCAGCGAGCGCTGTCTCCCGGCTCTCCGGCAGCGCGGCAGCGTCCCAGGCGTTCTGCAAAAGCTGCGCCGCCGCGGCGAGCGCCGCGTCGTCCGGTATGCCGTCGATGTTCTCCGTAGAAGCCGCGCGCAGCGAACGAAAGCTTTCGCTCTGCTCGGCGCGCCGGATGTCGTCCATATGCCAGGCGCGCACGCGGCGGCCGTTCCGGTAGAGCCGCTGCGGCTTCGGCAGGAGCGAGGCGATCAGCTCCTCCGTCCAGCCGCGGCTTTTGAGAGTCCCCGCCGTCCATAATTTTGTATTTTTACTCACTTGTGTTGTTTCTCCTTGAATGATCGGAAATTACTATAACAGATTTTTTCCCGGCGGGCAAGGCAAAGGGCTTGACATCTGCGGCTGATTGTGTATAATGAGCATACACAATAAACCATCCAACAGGGAGGAATGCGCGATGGAACTTTTGTCCGTGCGCGATCTTTGCAAAACGTATCCGGGATTTACGCTGGATCATGTCTCGTTCTCTTTGGAGAGCGGGTATATCATGGGGTTCATCGGCCGCAACGGCGCGGGAAAAACGACAACGCTCAAAAGCATGCTCGGCCTCGTCCACCCGGACGGCGGCGCGGTGGAAATGTTCGGCATGGATCTCCGGGAAAACGAATCGGCCTGCCGCCAGCAGCTCGGCATTGTGCTGGGCGATGCGCGGTACTATGGCTCCAAGCGCCTGCGCGATGTCGCGGCGGTCACGGCGCGGTTTTACGAACATTGGGACGATGCGGCGTACCGCGAGTATATGAAGCGTTTCTCGCTCGACGAGACAAAGCGCGTGCGCGAGCTCTCCACTGGCATGTGGGTGAAGTTCACGCTGGCGCTTGCCCTCTCGCACGGGGCGCGGCTTCTTGTCCTTGATGAGCCGACGAGCGGGCTCGATCCCGTGAGCCGGGATGAGCTTCTGGACATTTTCCGCGACACGGTCAGAAACGGAGAGCGCAGCATTCTGTTCTCCACGCATATTATATCCGATCTCGAAAAGTGCGCCGATCTCATCACGTACATCCACAATGGAAAAATCCTCACGAGCACCGACCGCGACACCTTTACCGACGCTTACCGCAAGGTGACCGGCGGCAAGGAGGAGCTGACGGACGCCGTAAAGGAGAGCGCCATCGGTCTGCGGGAGCAGAGCTTCGGCTTTGAAGCGATGATGAAAACGGAGGATGCTCTTGCCTCCGGTCTTGCATCGGAGCCCATCGGCATGGAGGACATCATGGTGCACATCGAAAGGGAGGGGAGAGAATGAAAAATCTGCTGTATAAGGAGTTCCGGCTTGCCATCCACCCGACGGTATACATCTTCTTCCTGCTTACGGCGCTGCTGCTCGTGCCGTCGTACCCCTACTATGTCAGCTTTTTCTATCTGATGCTCGGCGTATTCCTCACGTTTAAGACGAACCGCGCCGAGAACGATATTTTCTATTCGGCGCTCCTGCCGGTGCGCAAGGGCGACGTTGTCCGCGCCCGCGTGCTCGCCGTGGCGCTTCTGGAGCTTGCGAATATTGTCATTGCCATCCCCTTTGCGATCCTCTCCGCGAAGATCAACCCCGTCGGGGGGAACAACGCCGGCATCGAGCCGAATGTGGCGTTTTTCGGCCTGTCGCTTCTGATGTACGGCGGCTTCAACCTCATTTTCTTCCCGGTGTTCTATAAAACCGGACGCAGCGAGGGCAAGGCGTTCCTCTGGGGCGGCGTATTCACGTTTCTTTATATTGTTGTCGCTGAATCGCTCGCACAGTATATCCCCTCGCCGGTCAGCGCGTATCTTGACACCCTGGAGAAGAGCGCGCAGCTCCGCCAGCTCCCGATGCTGTTTGCGGGAATTGTCCTCTGGGCGGTGTTTACGCTGCTCTCGGCGAAAATCAGCGCCGAGCGGTTTGAAAAGGTGGATCTGTGAAGCTGACCGTGACGAATACATCGCCGCTGCCGCTCTACCGGCAGATGTATGACCAGCTCGCCGCGCAGATACTGCGCGGGGATATAACGCCCGGCGAGGTGCTGCCGCCGATCCGGACTGTGGCGCAGGAACTGTCGGTCAGTCTCATTTCGGTGCGCCGCGCCTGGGAAGAACTGGAACGGGACGGATTTATCCATACTGCTGTCGGGCGTGGGACGTTTGCCGCCTCGCTCGGAGAAGCGGACAAAGCGGCGATGCGCCGCGCCATTTTAAAAGAAAAGCTCACCGACGCCGCGCAGTTCTGCGCGGCTGTCGGCGCGTCCGGAGAGGAAGCGGCGGCGCTGCTGCGCGAGCTGATGAAGGAGGAAAACGCATGAGCAAGAAACTGCTGCTGATCGCCACCGGAGGCACGATCGCCTCGCGCCCGGCGGAGGACGGTCTCACGCCGGAACTGACGAGCGAAGAACTGCTGCAATGCATCCCGGAGGTGCGTAGTCTCTGCGAGATCGACACGGTGCAGCCCTTTAATCTGGACAGCACGAACATGCGCCCGCAGAATTGGGTCGAGCTTGTGAAGATCATCCGGGAAAAATATGAGGAGTACGACGGCTTTGTCATCACCCACGGCACCGACACGATGGCCTACGCCGCCGCGACGCTCTATTATCTCATCCAGAACAGCCCGAAGCCCGTTGTGCTGACCGGCTCGCAGGTGTCCATCTATGCGCGTGACACCGATGCGCGGGAAAATCTGCGCAGCGCGATCACCTATGCCGCCGATGACGATGCCTGCGGCATCCATCTCGTGTTTGACAACAAGGTCATCTGCGCAAACCGTGCGCAGAAAACGCGCACACGCAGCTTTAACGCCTTTTCGAGCATCGATTATCCGGAAGTCGCGGTCATCCGAGGCGGCGAGGTGCGCTATTATATCCGGGAGTCGTTCCCCGGCCCGGTGCGGTTTTACGAGACGCTCGACAGCCGCGTATGCGTCATCAAGCTTATCCCCGGCATGGCGCCCGGCATTCTCGACTATGTGGCCGAGCACGCTCACGCGGTCATCATTGAAAGCTTCGGCGTCGGCGGCGTGCCGTATTACGACAACGACGAGTTCACCGAGAAGATCGGCCATCTTCTGCGAAACCATGTGAAGGTCATTTTCACCACGCAGGTCTCCCACGAGGGCAGCGACATGGAGCTTTACCGCGTGGGTTTCCGCATCAAGAAAAAGTACGAGCTGCTCGAAGCCTACACCATGACGACCGAAGCGGTCGTGGCGAAGGTGGAATGGGCGCTGGCAAACTCTTCCGACGATGCAGAGTTCCGCAAGCTCTTCCTTACCCCCGTCGGCAACGACCGGCTGTAAAACCAAAGAAGAAAAGAACATGCAAACCGCCCGGAGGCATCGCCTCCGGGCGGTTTTTGCAACTAAAAACAATAAAAAACCAAATATTACCACCGAATCAATTCAACAAAATTATTCGACAATGCGCGGAAAAACGTGCAGAAAACAATTCGGACATACCAATTAAAATGTTTATAATGCACGAAATTTACGAATTTATTTAATGGATACTGCCGATTGACACAGAACAGATAATGCCTTAAAATAAAACCGAAAACAACAAAAACCAACAAAAACCAAAAAGGAAGAACTACTATGGAAGCAGAAGCAAAGCGAGAAATTCAAAAAATGGCTCGGGCGATCCGTTTGAGGGTTCTTACCCATACTGTAGAGGGAAATGGCGGATATCTTTCGCAGGCATGCTCCTCCGCGGAGATTTTTTCTGTGCTCTATCGTTCGGTTTTACGGCTGGATGAGCTGGACGCCCCGCTCATGCCGGAGATGTTCGCCGGAACGCCCTGCGCAGGAAGAAAGGCGGTTACGGGAGCGCGATTCAACGGAAACGGACGCCGGGACTGCGATAACTTTATTCTCTCCCCCGCGCAGTACGCCCTGGTGCTGTATGCCGCGCTGATCGAGGCGGGACGTATGGACGAGGCTGGGATGAAGGAATACAACAAGGACGGCGGCTCGGTTGAGATGATCGGCGCGGAGCACTCTCCCGGCATGGAGGTTACCACGGGCTCCCTTGGACAGGGTATCAGTCAGGCGGCAGGCATCGCTTTCGCGAGAAAGCGCCGCGGCGACACCGGACGAGTGGTGGTGCTGCTCTCGGACGGCGAGTGCCAGTCCGGGGAATTCTGGGAGGCCGTCCAGGCGGCGTGCTACCACAATCTCGGCAATATGCTCGTTTATGTGGATGTGAACGGCTTCCAGTGCGACGGGAAAATGACGACTGTTATGAATATAGAGCCGTTTGACGAGCGCATCCGCGCGTTCGGCGCCAGAGTTTTCCGCATTGACGGCCATGATATCGATAAGCTTGACGAGCTGGGACATCTCCCGCCGGCGGATAAGCCGACGTTCATCCTCTGTGACACAGATCCGTGCCGCGGGCTGGAATTTTTGCGTGAGCGTTATCCTAAATTCCACTACGTACGGTTTCTGAAGGAAGAAGATCGTCTGCGGTATAAGACGTATCTGGAACAGCTTGTGGCAGAGGGGGAATAAGTCGTGGAAATCCTGAAAAATGTACATGCAAAAAAGCTGGTGGAGTGGGGTAAAGACAAGCCCGAAACATTTGTCCTTTCCGCCGATCTTACAAGCTCCGTAGAGGCACATCTCTTCCGCTCGGCGTATCCGGAACGGTTTCTTTCCATGGGCATTGCCGAGCAGAATATGCTCGCGTTCGCCGGAGGCATGGCGCGCGAGGGGCTGATCCCACTCGTACATACATTCGGTGTGTTTATCTACCGGAGAGCCTACGATCAGATTGCCATGTCGGTGGCTTATCCGAATCTGCCAGTGAAGATGTTCGGCTTTCTTCCCGGCGTTCTCACGCCCGGCGGTGCAACGCATCAGGCGATTGAAGACATCGCGATCATGCGCTCTCTCCCGAACATGACGGTGATTGAAACAGGCGACGCTACTGACGTGGAATCGGCGCTGGATGTGGCTTATTCGGTGGACGGCCCCGTATACGTCCGTATTCTCCGCGGTGAGATACCGAGACTATTTAACAAAGATGAGCCCATGCAGTTCAAAAAGGCACGAAAGCTGAGAGAGGGAAGCGACATTGTCCTGCTCAGCAGCGGTATCTGTTCGGAAGAGGGCATGCGTGCGGCGGCAGCTCTGGAAAGTCAGGGCGTTTCCATCAGTCACTATCATATATCCACGCTCAAGCCTTTTGACCATCCGGAAATTATTGAGGAAATTGCCGCGAGCCGGTATGGCGCGATCACGTTTGAAAACCACAGTATTATCGGCGGCCTGGGGTCGATCGTTGCGGAAAAGATGGCCGAGGCGGGAACAGGAAAGAAGCTTGTCCGCATCGGTATCGAGGACACATTCCTCCACGGCGCAAGCAAGCGGTATCTGATGAAGGAATACGGTCTGGACGCTATGGCGTTGATTGCCAGGGTGGAGGATATCGTCGGCGAAAAGTTCTCCATCGAAGAGGGCGATCTTGCGGAGACATTCACCGCAGCGCTCCACAGCGAGGCCAAGCCCGAAGCGCTTTGATCGGATTTGGGAAGGGACACAGAATGCATTTTAGCGATTACGATAACGAACGTCTGCTCCGGCAGCTAAGCGGCGAGCGCTTCCGCGTGGTATATGAACTGTACGGCACGGAAAGCGCGTGCCGCAGCGCAGCAAACGAAATCTGCGTGGAACAGAGCATTGAGTTTCCGGTATCGGAAACGCCGGACGGCGCGATAAAAGAGCAGATTCTCGGTCGGATCGAACGGTTTGAAAAGCTCGCGGAGAACCGGTACGAGACAGAAGTCAGTTATGCCGTTGAAACGACAGCGGGGGAGTATACACAGCTCCTCAACGTTATTTTTGGAAACTTCAGTATCAAGCCGGACGTGAAAGTTTCGGATATCCGCCTGAGCCCCGCAGTGCGGAAATCGATACGCGGTCCGCGCTTTGGCATCGGCGGTTTGCGCGAACTTCTGCAAACGCCGAGTGCACCGATCCTCTTTACAGCGCTCAAGCCCGTCGGCATGACGGCATCCAACCTGGCCAGAGTGGCGGGGCTGCTTGCCGAGGGCGGCATTCAGATCATCAAGGACGACCACGGGATCACCAACCAGACTTTTGCGCCGTTCCGGGAGAGAGTGAAAGCCTGCGCAGATGCGGTACAGGAGGCTTCCGCCAAAACGGGAAGGCCAACGCTTTATATCGCTAATATCACCGCACCCTTTGACGAGCTTCTCGACCGGGCGCATTACGCGAAAGAGTGCGGCGTCGGGGGCGTGATGATCGCGCCGGGACTCACCGGGTTTGATGCCATGAAGCGCGTGGCAGAGGATGACAGCATCGCGCTCCCGGTCTTTTCCCACCCCGCGTTTTCCGGGTGCTATGCGGTCAATCCGCAAGGCTTTTCCTGCCGGTGCTTCTATGGAAAGCTCATGCGCATGTCTGGCGCGGATGCTGTCATTTATCCAAACTACGGCGGACGGTTCACGCTCAGCCGGGAAGATTGCATTTCCATTGCAGAGCAGGGAAAGGCAGAATGGGAGCACTTCAAGCCCATGTTCTCCGCACCCGCCGGCGGCATGCAGATCGACCGGGTGCCGGATATGCTGCGCAGTTACGGCAGCGATATCATGCTGCTTATCGGCGGCGGCCTCTTCAGCAGCGGCGACGATCTGAAAGAAAACTGCCGCCGCTTCGCTCAGGCTGTGAGCGAAAGCAGCAGCAGTTAACGGTTCAGGAATTAACCACAAGTTTTACATTGTTCTGCGCGAGATATGTCCGCCACTCGGGATCGGGTGTGGCATCGGTGACAAGATAATCAAAATCGCGCAGTTCAGAGATGTGGGCAAAGGAAGTAGCGCCAAACTTCGTGTGGTCGGCAAGAAGAAAGGCGGTGTTGCTCCGGCTGAGAGCAAGCCGGCGTATGGCGCTCTGCGCTTCGTTGGAGTCGCTTACGCCGGTAGACATCGAAAGCGAACGGCAGGAAAGAAAGGCCTTGTCCAGATAGTACTGGCCAAGCATCAGAGAGGCGTTTTCTCCAACGAAGGACATGGAAGTCTTATGGAGCTTTCCGCCGATCATGATGAGCCGGATGTTGGCACAGGAGGCGAGCGCCTGCGCGATCATCAGCGAATTGGTGACGACTGTCACAGTGTAGCTCGTGAGCAGATGCGCCAGCTGAAGGCTTGTTGTGGAGCAGTCGAGGAAAAACGAATCGCCGTCATGAATGAACGGCAGACAGCTTTGCGCGATCACCTGCTTTTCCGTGACAAGAATGTTCTCGCGAAGGACAACGTTGACATCGTTTTCCACGCCGTCGGTACTGTACGCACCGCCGTAAACGCGGGCGAGCACACCCTCGCGCTCCAGCTTTTTCAGATCTCTTCGGATTGTTTCCTCGGTGACGCCGAATGTAGCAGCCAGATCGGAAACGAGAACGCTTTTGTCCCGCTCAATCATTTTTCGTATCTCGGCCAAACGCGATATTGCAAGCATATATTCAACCTCCAGCACGATTTTTTTTCAATTCTATCATATCGTTTTTTATGATTCAATGGTTTTGTGTTGTTTTGAAACTCATAAGGTGTTCAATACAATAAAATACGAAAAGGAGGCACACAATGAAAAGAACACTTGCTATGATCCTGGCACTGGTAATGCTGCTTGCGCTCTGCGCGTGCGGCAACACCGAAACCCCGACTCCCGCAGAAAACCCCGCCCCGGCCGGAGAGACCACAGATACACCCGCGGGGATCGCTCCGCCGAGCATCTGCATTGTCGTCGGCAACGCGAGCGACAAGTCCTTCTCCGAGTCCTGCGCGAACGGCGCCAAGCTCTGCGAGGAAAAGTTCGGCTGCAAGACAAAGGTCGTTGAGTATGGCACCGATGAAACCAAGGTGCTGCCCACTGTGGAGGACCTCTCTGACAGCGACTGGGACATCATCGTTCTCGCCGGTTACGCCAACCTTGAGGTCATTCAGCAGTGTGCGGTGAAGTACCCGGAGCAAAAGTACATTCTCTTTGACCAGCAGATGGAAAAAAGCTATCCTAACGTATACTCTGCGGACTATAAAGGGAATGAGGGCGCGTTTCTGACCGGCGCTCTTGCCGCAATGGTCACCACGGCCTCCACCGATGAGATGCCGTATGCCAATCCCGAGAAGGTCGTCGGCTGGGTCGGCGGCATGGACATGACACTCATCAATGACTTTACCCTCGGCTTCATTCAGGGCGCACATTACATCGACCCCGAAGTCAAGGTCATCACGGCCTACACCAACTCCTTCAGTGATACCGCCAAGGGCAAGGAACTGGCGAACATCATGTACCAGTCCGGCTGCGACATCATTTATAACGGCGCCGGCGGCGCCGGCATGGGCTGCCTGGAAGCCGGTAAGGAGAACAAGAACTACTCCATCGGCACCGATTCGGACCAGGCCATGCTCTTCGCGGACGATCCCGATAAGGCAAATCTCATTCTTGCTTCGCAGCTCAAGAGTCTCGACCAGAACCTCGTGAGTGTGGTCGAGCGCTACATGGCCGGCGAAGAGGTGTTCGGCCTCAACGAGAATCTTGGTCTGGCCGATGGCGTTATCTGCCTGGCTGACAATGACTTCTACAAGATGAATGTCCCGCAGTGGATGCGCGATAAAGTGGAAGAACTGACGCAGAAGGTCAAGTCTGGAGAAATCGTGGTAGATACCGCGTACGGCATGGATGGCGACGCGGTGCACGCCATCATCGACAGCGCACGCCCGTAACCGTTTTTCAGCGCCGGGAGACGGTTCCAATGAGCCGTTTCCCGGCAAAGGCGCGAAATCGCGAGGATGAAGGAGTCATGTGATGATGAACCAAGAGGAAAAGTCAGCGGCGGGTGCCAATGGCATATTCGTCCGTATGTCGGGCATCACGAAAGTGTATGGAAACGGTGTGCTGGCAAATGACAACGTACAGCTGGAACTGCGAAAGGGCGAGATCCATGCGCTTATGGGAGAAAACGGCGCAGGCAAGTCTACGCTTATGAAAATACTGTTCGGCAACGAACAGCCCGATAAAGGAACCATTGAACTTGACGGCAGAATTGTAAACATCGACTCGCCCAAAAAAGCGGTCGCGCTGGGGATTGGTATGGTGTACCAGCACTTCAATCTTGCCGAATCATTGACGGTGGCAGAGAACATCGTCGTCGGACAGGAACCAAACAGCGGCATCATGTTCGACAGAAAAAATGCGTGCAGCAAAGTGAACGCGCTGGCGGAAAAGTACGGTTTTTCCGTCAAGGCAGAGGAGCTTATACGGAATATATCTGTAGGGCAGAAGCAGAAGGTCGAGATTTTGAAGATTCTCTACCGGGATTCAAAACTCATCATTCTCGACGAACCTACGGCGGTGCTCACCCCGCAGGAAACGGACGAGCTGTTTGAACAGCTCAAATTACTCAAGCAGAACGGTTATACACTGGTTTTTATTTCGCATAAAATCGACGAGGTGCTGCGCCTGTGCGACAGGCTTACAGTTATGCGCGGCGGACGGTACATCGGCACATACGACGTGAAGGATCTGACGTCTGCGGAGATCTCCCGCCTCATGGTCGGCCGGGACGTTTTTCTTGACATTCACAAGAATGCGCATGAGCGGAAGGAAACGATTCTGCAGGTGCGCGGCCTGAATTACTATAATAAACACAATGTTCATACGGTGAACGACGTGGACTTCAATCTGCATCGCGGAGAGGTTCTTGGCATTGCCGGGGTGGAGGGCAGCGGGCAAAAGGAAATCAGCGAGATCATCACCGGTCTTCTGCCGGCGGAAAGCGGCAGCGTACAGATCGACGGCACGGAAGTCCTTGGAAAGCCGGTAAAGGCAATCCGCGATATGGGCGTATCGCACATCCACGAGGATCGAATGACCTATGGCGCGGCTATGAACGAGAGCATTGAGGAGAATCTCATCTCCATCCGTGCCGACGATAAAGAGCTCGGAAACCGGCTGCTGCTGAGCCGGAGAAAAATTCGAGAACTGAGCCGGAAGCTTATTGAAAAGTATACGATCCTGTGCAAGTCCCCGTCTGTGCCGATCAAAATGCTCTCCGGCGGCAATATGCAGAAGGTTGTTGTCGCGAGAGAAATGTCGGTTGCACCGAAGATCCTGGTTGCGAGCCAGCCCACGCGCGGCATTGACGTTGGCGCTGTGGAGCTCATTCATCGGAACATTTTGGAGGCGCGGGAGAAAGACTGCGCCATTCTTCTGATTTCCTCCGACCTGAACGAGGTGCTTGCGCTGTCCGATTCACTCATCGTTATGTACAAGGGGCAGATCGCGGGGTACTTCCGAAATGTGGCGGAGCTGACCGACGAGGAGATCGGCCTATATATGCTCGGACTCAAACAACAGAGCCGGGAAGAGCTGGAGGAGGCAATGAGAGAATGAAGATCAGCCGAAGGTTTACCCTTATCCGAACCCTTATGGCGATCCTGATCGCCATGGCAATGACTCTCGTCATTGTGTTTCTCGTAAGCGATACGCCGCTCGAGGCAATCAAATACTTTCTTATCGGGCCGCTCATGAAGGCAAGCCGGTTGGCGAACGTGGTGGAGACCATGCTCCCGCTTCTGTTCACAGGGCTTTCGGTGTCACTCATCGCCCGCTCCGGAGTGTTCAATCTGGCGAGCGAGGGCTCGTTCTTTATCGGCGGATCCATGGCGGCGCTGTGCGCTTGCCTACTGAATATCGGCGGCGTGATGCTCCCGGTGGTGAGTCTTGCCGTTGCAGGTGTTGCCGGAATGCTCTGCATGCTCGTTCCGGCAGTGCTCAAGTTCCGGTTTAATGCCAGCGAGATCGTGTCCTCGCTGATGTTCAACTATGTTGCGTTCTACCTTGGCTCCTATCTGATCCGCATTTTTGCACGCAATCCCGATTCCGGCTCGCTCCAGTCGCTGCCGTTTCCGGAGAATGCGATTTTGCTGCGGCTTATTCCCGGGACGAGAATTCATTTCGGACTCGTCGTCGGCGTGGCATTGACTGCGATCGTGTGGATGTATCTGTACAAAAGCCGCTGGGGCTACAAAATGCGCCTTTCCGGCAGCAACAGCAAGTTTGCTACATATTCCGGCATTGAGGTCGGGAAATCTATCCTGATTGCGCAGGCACTGGCGGGTCTGGCCTGCGGTGTCGGCGGCGGCTGCGAAATGCTCGGAATGTATTCGGCGTTCAAATGGGTCACAGCGCCCGGCCCCGGCTTCGGCTGGGACGGCATCATTGTGGCCACACTCGCGGGAAACAATCCGGCGCTTGTACCGCTGGGAGCGTTCTTCCTTGCTTACATGCGTGTCGGCGCGGACATTATGACGCGCATGACCGATGTGCAGAACGAGATCGTTTCGATCATTCAGGGCGTTGTCATCATTCTCATCGTTGCGA
>ENA-OUQC01001075-OUQC01001075.1-human-gut-metagenome-genome-assembly--contig:-NODE-1075-length-15572-cov-4.236450_pt1 | contig 15572 bp, 16 predicted proteins | sample MGYA00237942_ERZ548815 | MGnify/ENA primary metagenome ERZ548815 (study PRJEB26490, sample SAMN05194722) | human gut metagenome | biome: terrestrial biome; feature: human-associated habitat; material... | reverse complement strand
GCCGGATCCGTTAATTATGCGCAGAGTCTCCTCGTTTTCTTCTCCCTCTTTGGCGCAGTATCCGTCGCGCGTGCCGACTATTTTAATATCGGGGTATTTTTCTTCAAATATTTTTTTACACTGATCCGCAACGGACACACCGCTTTCCGTGCGGCTTGCGTCCTTGCTGCCGAAAAAGAATACACCGAGTCCTTTTTCGGCGCTGAGGCGGAGAACACGCTCGCCGAGTTCAATACCCGCCACCTTGCCTTTGAGGGGAGTGCCGAGAATTCGGGCGGCTTTAACAACTCCGACGCCGTCAGGTACGACAAGCTCGGCGCTGTTTATAAGGTCGCAAAAAGACGCGTCGTCTATTGCGAGCTGTACTATTTCGGCGTTAGGCGTGAAAACCGCGGTCTGAACTCCGTTTTGAACGTTCTCGTCTATAAACCGCACAGCTTCGTCCATTGTGACGTTGGCTACGTTCACGCCGCGCACGTTGATCTTTTCAAGTTCCATTTGATTTACTCCGTTTCTCTATGAAAAAGGCTGCCGAAGCAGCCTTTCTACTTGTTTTTCAGTTCTGAACCGAGCGCTCCATATACTTGCAAACGTCTCCGACTGTCAGGAACGTGCGGATGTCATCGTCGCTTACGGTAACGCCGAACCTGTCCTCGCAGAGAAGGACCAGGTCGGCAAGCTCAAGCGAATTGAGACCGAGGTCCGCGGAAAGCTGCGCATCGGGGCGAATGTCTTCTTCTTTAACGTCCATCTCGGTAACGAGAATATCTTTCAGGGTATCAAACATTGCTATTTTGCTCCTTATATTACTTTACCAGAAAACGCTTGATTTTCTTGGTGAGTGTTTTTTCAAAGTCTTCGTGGCGAATCTCAAAGCGGTTGATGTGCTTGTAAGCGGGCAGGGTGCGGTTTATCTGCGCAATTGCCTCTTTGAGAATAAGGTTTGCGGCTGTGTCGCTTGTGCCCTCGCCGAGCACGTCGTAGTCGGGAACGATAATTGCGGTTATAACAGTCTCGCCGTTTTCGCCGTCGCGTCCTATGACAACGCATTCGCGCACAGTCGTCAGTCTGTTGAGGCGCTCTTCAAGCTCTTCGGGAAAGACGTTTTTACCGTTGGAGGCTATAATAACGTTTTTGAGACGGCCCGTTATCGTGATATAACCCTTTTTGCCCATTTTTCCGATGTCGCCGGTTCTGAACCAGCCGTCATCGGTGAAGGCTGCGCGGGTGGCTTCTTCGTTTTCGTAGTAGCCCTTCATAACGTTTGCGCCGCGGACAAGTATCTCGCCCTCGCCGTTCTCCGAGTCAGCCATGGGAGCGATTCTGACTTCGCAGCCGGGCACAGACTGCCCGATGGTTTTAAATTTGATCTTTCCGGGGCGGTTGACCGATACAAGGGGAGAGCACTCCGTGATGCCGTAGCCCTGATAAACTGCGATACCGAAAGAATAGAAATCGTGAACTATCTCGGGATCGATAGGCGCGCCGCCGACGATAACGCTCTTGAGTCTGCCGCCGAACACTGCGGTGATCTCGCCGAACAGCTTTTCGCGGTTGTCTATGCCGACCATAAGCATTTTATCGCTTATCGCCATACCTGCGCGCACTTTCTTCTCCATACCCTTGCGGCGGATCTCCGACCATATCTTTTTGTGGATCGTTTCAAGGTAGAGGGGAACAAGTATAAGCGCCGTGGGCTGATATTCCTTAAAGCAGCGTGTGGCATATCTGACACCCTCGCATATGCAGACGGTTACGCCGCAGTTGCAGGCAGCTATCTGACCCGTGGTCAGCTCATATGTGTGATGTATGGGGAGAACAGACACAAACACGTCATTGGTGTCGTACTGAGTAGTTTCGCAGGCGGCATTCGCGGAAGCAACAAAGTTGCCCTGTGAAAGCATAACGCCCTTGCTGGAGCCGGTAGTGCCGGAGGTGAAGAGGATAGCCGCAACCTTGTCAAGGTCCGTTTCGGCGTCGTCAAAGGAAGCGTCTCCTTCATCAATAGCTGCGCGGCCGATCGCTATCATTTCTTCAAAGGAAGTGCACTTGTCGCTTGCAAACTTCGGACCGACGGAAATAAACTTTTCGAGAAAATCGACCTTCGGCAGCATTTTTTCGATATTAGGCTGCATAGCAGAGGTGTACACAACAGCGCTGCACTTGGACACTTTCATAAATTCCGCAGCCTGAGCAGGGTCAAGCTCATGGTCAAGGGGGACTATTATTCCTCCCATGATTACTACAGAATAAAACGCAACCATCCACGCCGGATGCGTGTCGCCCGTAACTGCAACGGTCTTGCCTGCAAGTCCTGTTTTTACAAGGGCAGCGGAAAACGAACGGACATTCTCGTAAAATTCGTTATACGAAATGCTTACAAGCTCGCCGTTTTCTTTATATTTATACTGTGTTTTATCACCGAAATGCTCGGCGTTTGTGCGGAGCATCTGGCGGAAGTCTTCAATGTGTTTGGATTCTTCAACGGGCTTAAGATTATTGTAAGTAGCCATATCTTTCCGTTTCTCCGGCGGAATTTTCTCTGTGCCTTGCGCCGGGCGGCACAGCTTTTATATAACTCACCCTCATTTTATAAGTACAGCTATATAGTATTATTATAAAGAAATAAAGCCCTTATGTCAAGGTTTTATGCTAAATTTATGGTACGTCAAAAGAGAGTAAACGGGCTGCGGCATACGCCGCAGCCCGTAATTAAAATCATGCCGTAATTATTTACCGAGAAGATCGAGAATCTTCTTGTCGCCGTAAACCATTTCCCAGTCTGCGGTAAAAGCGTCTACCGCATAAAGGGTGAGAGGATGGTAAATAAGCTGGTCAAACAGCTCGGGGTTGATGGTAACTGCGGGGCAGCCTACCATGGCAACCTTGTGTACCTGCTCAACGTTCTTAAAGCTTGCCGCAAGAACCTTGCAGGTGATGTTGTGCTTTTTGAAAAGCTCGACTATCTCTTCAACAACGTGAACACCGTCGGAAACGATGTTGTCAAGTCTGTTTATGTAGGGAGCAACATAATCTGCGCCTGCGAGAGCAGCCAGCATTGCCTGCTGCTGAGTGAAGATAGCGGTAGCGGTGACCTTAATGCCCTTGCCCTTGAGGATGCTTATTGCCTTGAGACCCTCTGCGGAAACGGGGATCTTGATGTAGAAATCGCCGCCGGCGATCTGCTTGAGCTCCTCAGCCTCTTTAACGATATCTTCCGCAACGTCGCTTGTTGTCTGAATGTGAAGCATCCTGTCGGGACCGATAATGCTTCTGATCTCGGCGATAAGTGCCTTAAAGTCTGTTTTTTCTCTTGAAATGATAGTGGGGTTAGTTGTAACTCCCGCGACGGGGAAATACTCAATACATCTGCGAATAGCCTTGGTATCGGCGCTGTCGATTATATACTGCATGATGTTACTTCCTTTCTTTTATCCACCAAATATGATAGCACTGCGGCAGTGAAAATGCAATTATATCAATATACAAATATTACATGTTCTAAGCGACATTTTCGGTCAAAATCGCAAGAAGTCGCAGGATACGCGCTTTTCGGCGCCGAGCGACAGGAATTTTACAGCCGATTTTTTGTCAAAGCCCTTTATTTTTTTGCAGCTTTGTGATATGATATATGCACAAAGCAGAGGATAAGAAGGGAGGCGGCAAATGTATGCAGAAAAAGAAAAGCGGCAAGATCATAACGCTTAACCGTAAGGCGCGTCACGATTATTTCGTTGACGAGACTTATGAAGCGGGCATTGAGCTTTTCGGCACCGAGGTGAAAAGTCTGCGTGCCGGAACCGTCAACCTTAAAGATTCGTATTGCCGAATCATAAATGGCGAGCTGTTCGCTTTCGGCGTGCATATCAGCCCGTATGAAAAGGGAAATATCTACAATAAAGACCCCCTTCGCGTGCGCAGACTGCTCATGCACAAAAAAGAGATAGCAAAGCTGTTTTACCTTATCAACCGTGACGGCTATACGCTCATTCCTCTCAGTCTGTATTTTTCCGGCTCCCGCGTCAAAATGGAGCTCGGTCTTTGCCGAGGCAAAAAGCTTTACGATAAGCGCGACGCCGACGCAAAGCGTCAGGCTGGCAGGGAAATGGAAAGGTATACAAAAGAGATCCGCCGCGGCGGATGAACCTATGGGGCCGCAATGGTTTCGACGGGGATCTTGAGATACAATAAGCGGGTAGTGTTCGGAGAAACACTTAAATAAGCTCCACTTAAATTTAAGCGCTAACAATAACAGCGAACTCGCAGCTGCATAAGCTGCCGCCGCCTACGAGCGGTCTGTCCGCGCGGTGAGTTGCCGCGGCTCCGTGCGGGCATAACCTAAGCGGCAAAAGTGAACGGCGAGTTTTCTTTTGCAGCCGTCACTGTCTAAAAAGATACCGACTTTCATATCCCGTCTGCCGGAGATGAAAGCGGGAATCACAAAAGGCCGACTGCACCCGGAGAAGATTGTAAGGATAGGTTTTCGGACGTGGGTTCGACTCCCACCGGCTCCACCATAATAGGAACATAAAAAAGATATGTTCCGCATAAACCCCGATTTTATCGGGGTTTTTTGCTGTCCAAACGCCGGTTTTTTCATGAGCATATTCGTAGATATAAAAACGGCATTTTCCCTTTGAGAAGGTATATGAACTCCTGTAAATCTAAATAAAAACAAATGTCGGCAGACAAGTCATCAAAAACTTGCCTGCCGTTTTTTATTGCCCTTCGCCCGAAGTCTTTTTCAAAACTTCGGGCTTTTTTCATTTCACAAAAAGGAGCGATCAAAATGTATTTTACCGACACCCCGTCCCTCAACAGTATGGAAGCGATGATGATACGCCCGCCCTGCGGTGTGCAGCGAGGCGGCGGCAAAAACCGCAGCCCTTACAGATACACCAAAAAGGACTGCGACTGCAAGTTTTGTCTTTACTACAGAAAAAAGAACGGCTGTACTGCTCCGGTATGCCCTGTGCTTGATATCCGGCTTTCCTGTGGTGCAGCCTCTTTTTGCGAAGCTGTCAAATCCGCATTTTCGGAGGTGGAACATATCCCGTTTCAAAGACGGCTTTCAAAAATATATCAACGAAAGGATGATGGTGCTATGATTTTTCAAAATAGTAATCACCAAAGGATTTTTGAAATCGAAAAACCGAATCTGTACAAACCGAGCAATCGGTCGCTCGCCGCGCTATATTTGTTGACGGCAGACTATCCGCTGTGGATTAAAACCAAAAGGTATATTGACAGGAGCGGAAAGGTGGATTTAAAAAGCGTTCATCTTGGAGATATCTCTACTGATGGCTATGCTTTATGGAAAGCGGTCAAGGAACTGCAGACCAGGGAAAAGCAAATATTCCTGTGTGAACTGTCGGACAGCAATATCATATCCGACAGAGTGTTTCGCCTTATTGTGCAGGCAGCAGCTATCGCCCGATTCGGTGCGACTGTCTTGAATAATACGGAGGTGTGCGATGATTAGTGCCCTGATTCAAAACGAAGATCAAACAGCCATTCTGAAACTTCCCAGTGAACCCTTCACCCTACAATGTGACCTGTCGCATATCGGTATCCGCAGCCGACTACGGGACATTCCTATTAAAGATGATGAAGAAAGCCCTATTCGTGTAAAACTATTTGCTGATTCGGATATCGGTAATAGCTTGGCGGTACTATTTAAACCATCTCATTCATTGGAGGACGCGAACCTGTGCGCTCACATAGTAGAAAATGCCAGACCAGAGCTGCAGGAAGAAATCGAACAGAATATTGTCCATGGTCAATACCATTCCCCAAAGGCAGTTATGGAGGACATCAAAGCCATGACCGATGAATTGATTGGAGTAACCATTCATTATTACTGTCCTCTCCAGATTCACATGACAGATGAAGAATATGGGGACTGGTACGAGGTCGACAGCGGTTACGGTATTGCTTATAAGGATGAAATTCACGAACTTGTAAAGCGCGAACAGGATCGTGACCTTCATAATATGGCGGACTATTTTGACGGCAGCGCAGGCGCAAAAGCCAAACTTATCTCCGCAGTTTGGGATGTACAGGAAGTCGGCGGCGAGCTGTACGGTGTGATCCACACCGGCCTTCGGGAAGTTTTTTCCCCCGAAGAAGAAAAAGAATGGATCAATGAGCTGATCGGTCAGGCGGCGGATGGCTTTGGTGAAGGTCTGGAACAGCGTGAAATCAAAACAGATGACGGAGAAATTTATGTGTCTTTCTGGCACAGCGGTGATGATTATTTTATGGAAAATGAAACGGATTTCCGGCAGCGAATGTCCGAAAATCATAGTTTTGAAGAACAGCAGCTTGGAGGGATATGAGATATGGCCTTACTTTTTTCTCAGGTAACTGTAACGGCAGGAAATGACGCAACAAGTTTTCTTGTTGGCGGGATTCCGAGAGAATATGATGATTTGGAGGATTGGGATGAATTTGATGACTTTTTAAAATATGTCAGCGAAGAAACGGAAGTGTTGGTTCATGCCGATGCTTATCTTTATGGAGATGGAGAAGCAAGTGCAGCATCCTATTCGGATATTCTGTGGTTTTCTTCACGACTTAAATCTGGCAGAAGCTTTCTAACGGATTACTGTGACAATATAGAAAAAGTAAATTTCAGCTTTACTTGGTCACCCGAAGAACTATTTGGAATGGAGATGGAATGAAATGAACAGATTTGAAGCAGACCGGCGCTTTGCACAGCGTATGAAGGACAACTATCCGCCCGGTACAAGGATTATGCTTTTGCAGATGAGCGATGATCCGCACCCTATTGAGCCGAACACAAGAGGTACGGTCACAGTTGTCGATGACATGGGGACACTGCACTGTCATTTTGATAATGGAAGACAACTTGGTATCGTCCCCGGCGAGGACAGTTTTCGCAGGCTCACTGATCAGGAGCTTGCCGAAGAAAATGACAGTCGGAAAAGACAATTGACTGAAATGTCAGAGAATGAATTATATGAAAGGAATATTTTTAGGTTTGACAGCTTTGATGATTTTTTTGATTTCATCTACGATGAGAATACCGACAAAGGCGATATTATAAATGATATGTCCCAACAGATGAAAAGACAGCTTGTCTCAGAGAATTACGGTGAACGGTATATAGAAGCAGACGGAGCGTTTTATTATAATTCCGAATGCTTTACACAAATGTGTTCACCGCAGAATGACGAAGAGGATAACTCTCCAGTGCTTGGAATGTGAGGTGGCTCGAGAAATAAACAGAAAACGGACGGTTATAGAAAATGGCGGGAAACGCAGTAAGCGTTCCCGTCATTTTCTGCTATCGGGCAAAAAATCAAAAAAATATATTATGAACAGGAGAAAAAATTAATGCCAAATCATGTTGTAAACCATATATCACTTCAGGGTGATCCTGAAAAAATCCGGTCAATGCTGGAAGCAATCAAATCCGATGAACTTGGTATCGGATCGGTGGATTTTAACAAGATTATCCCCATGCCCAAAAGTCTCGACATTGAAGCAGGAAGCCGTACAGATCGAGGCTTGCAGGCATACCGGGATTTCATTGATGTATATACCTTCGCCCGGTCAATTAACGATACTGCCAAAGCTCTTGAAAATATTCCTGTAGAAAGCGAAGAAGTTTTCCTCCGTCAGCGGACAGATATCAGGCGTGACGAATGGGAACTTGGCAAAACCGCATGGCACAATATCCGAGAATACGGCGCCCCCACATGGTACGATTGGTGTGTCACGAATTGGGGAACAAAATGGAATGCCTACGGATACGATGAGAACGGTGCAGATTACCACGATGGCAATAGTCTGTGCTTCCAAACGGCATGGTCTGCACCGCATCCTATCCTCGAAAAACTGACGGAGATGTTTCCTGAAATTGAGTTGGAACACGAATGGGCGGACGAGGATATCGGTCAAAACTGCGGCAGACACACTTATAAAGACGGCGAACGCATTGAAGAATATTATCCCGAAAGTGAAACGGAGGCAATTGAATTTGCTTGCAGGGCATGGGACTATGATCCAATGGATATGGATTTGTGCCTGAATGCCGATGCTACGAAATATATCAATATCGAAGATGAGGAATACCAGCAGATCGAGATGCTTGGTAAGCCTGCCCTTTTCACCAATGCCCACCTGACGGATGCGGATATTCCGCAGGGACTGTATTGCTATCACCTGCGCCACAGTGATGACGGCGATCGTTTCTGCTCAGTCGAACCAAAGGTGGGAGTCAACCATGGCGGCAGCGTTATCACAAAAGAGCCGATTGATTTCGGGGAACAAGGATATATCTCCTTTGCAGAGGACACCGAGCCGAATTTTATCGGCGGAGAACAAACTCTTGGGGAATTTCTCCGTTCGGATATGCCGCAGGAAAGCGAGGTGATGAAACTATGCTGAACTTTACTATCGGTCTGCTGCTCGGCGGCTGTGTAGCCGCAGTGATTCTGTGTTGTATACAAATTAACCGCATAGGTTACTACGAGCGTGAAATCCGCAGACTCCAAGCGAAATTGAATAACAAGGAATAAGTAACGAGGTCGTTTTGCGTGTATGGAATTCCGTACATGGAAAACGGCCCCGTTTGATTTCTGCGGAAATTCATACACGCAGACGCCTCCGCAAGGAGGTGATCAACAATTAACAGCTTTATGGCATGGGTGGGCGGAAAGAAAGCTTTGAGAGATGAAATCCTTGCCCGATTTCCGCTGGATTACAAGCGGTATATCGAAGTGTTCGGCGGCGCGGGCTGGGTGCTGTTTCACAAACCGCCCGGCAACGATTTTGAAGTGTTCAATGATTTCAACGGCAATCTTGTCAATCTGTATCGTTGTGTGCGTGAACAGCCGGAAAAGCTCTGCGACGAACTGCGGTATCTGCTTAATTCCCGTCTTGATTTTGAATATATGAAACAGATGCTTCATTCGCAGGCGGTTTTGCCGGATGTGCGCAGAGCCGCCTACTACTATGCACTCATTCGTTATAGCTATGCAGCCGGGACTTCTACTTTCGGCAGCCAGCCCCACGCTATGTGGAACAATTTTCCCCTGATCGAAGCGGCGGCGTGCAGGCTGCAAAAGGTGATTGTCGAAAACAAGGACTGCAGGAAACTCATTACTCAGTACGACCGGCCGGAGAGCTTCTTCTACTGCGATCCTCCGTATTATCAGGCGGATCAGTATTATGAAGCGGTATCGGCGGATGGCTTTGATCATCAGGGATTGGCGGAAACGCTGTTTGGCATCAAGGGCAAATTCCTGTTGTCATATAATGACTGCTCGTTCATTCGGGAACTGTATACCCGCCCCGGCATCGTGATTGAGGGAACGACGAGGCTCTCTAATATTGCACAGCGATACGACAACGGAAAGCAGTACCCTGAACTCCTGATCTCCAATTATGACACCACCGAGCTTGCCCGATCCTGCGTTCAGCTCACGCTGTTTAACGAGCTTGACACGCAGGAAATCTTAAACGAAAGGATAATTTACAATGGAACGATATGAATTTGAAATGATCCCCGTACCTGCAGAAGCACTTGCCTCTGCGGGAATTGCCCCCGGCGTAACGGTGGAAGCCTTTGCGGACGGCAGCCGCATCGTCATTCAAAAGGCGCCGGAGGATGACTTCTGCGGAACCTACAACGAGGACTGCGAGGGCTGCCCTTACTGCTGTCCCTGCTGCGGCGAATGCCTGAAAGAACAATTCGGTGGAGGTGAAGACGGTGAATAAGCTGTACCGCATCCTCGGAAAAAGAGGAAGAATCACGATCCCCTACGAAATCAGGCGGCGCGTCGGTTTTGCATATAACGATGTGCTGTCATTTGCCGAAGCTTTGGATGGACAAACAGTCGTGGTGAAACGAGAGAAAATCTGCGATAACTGCAAAGAAACACAGAGTCCTGTCAATAAGCAGGCGGACGGCATCACGCTGCTGCAGTTTCTGGATGGTCTTTCTGCTGATGAACAGCGGGCCGCTCTCATTCACTTGTCTGTAAAATGGGCAGAACGACAGGACGGTGAAAGAAATGCCTAAAACACTTCGTGTTCTTATGGTAGAACCACACGAATCTCCGCATGAGATGTTTATTACCGATCAGCTTGATGATTTACAGGAAACGGTCGGCGGTTTAATTGAGATCATTGGAAACGGTGATGGAACTCTTCTCGTCTGCAATGACGAAGCAAAACTGAACGGCATGGACGGAAACCGCCGCTTAAATGGAGATGTGATTGCCGGTCCGTTTTTTGTAGTGGGCGAAGACGGTGAAAACTTCCGCTCTCTTACAGATGAAGAGATGCAGAAATATATGCAGCGTTTTCAGGAAATTGAGGATATCTCACCGGAAGAAGTGCAGTCCAACATGGGCTTCTATTTTTTCTCTTTATAAAAGAAAGGATGGCATCAGAAATGAAAATAAAAGCACAGATTGACCGATTTATCGGAAAGGACAACCGCGTCAAGGCATACGCCAGCGTAATCCTTGGCGGAGAATATGTGATACGGGATATTGCCGTTATGGACAGCAAAAACGGTCTGTTCGCAAGAATGCCATACCGGTCATATAAAGATCGAAACGGCAATATGCAGTACTCAGATGTGGCGTTTGCGCTGAACGAAACCTCCCGCAATGCTGTCAGCGATGCAGTTTTGGAAGCATACGAGCAGCGGCTGCACATGGAGGAAGATGAATCACAGGACTTTGAAGAACAGGAGGAAAATGAAACTCCGGTTTTCGAGCAGCGAATGTGATTTTTAAGAAAATGCTCATTCTCGCTGGACTTTTGCGATGAAATCAGTATCCTTGTATTTAGAGGATGGTGATTGCTTATGAAGAAAAAACTAATCGGTTTTATATTGTGCGGCCTCATTTTGGCGACGGCGGCAGGATGTTCTGATACTCCGACACAAGTCGGTCAGATCAATAACAGCAGCATGGAATCGGCAGATGTGACATCGGACAGAGAAGATAAAGATAATAGCGATGACTTCACTGCCGAGAAGGATCAGCTGTCTCAAACAGCAGATTCAGCAAGTTCAGAGAGCCAATCGGAAATACCGGCAGAAAAGAAAGAAGAATCTGCTGTACCGCCCGTCACCAATACTGACAAAACGGAAAAGGGCAGCAGCAGCTCAAATAGCACTGCTGAGTCAAATCCCACAATATCTGAACAGACCAATTCAGAAACAAGCAATCCGCCGGAAACTTCGGTCACAGACAAGCCTGATAATTCATCAGGAGAATCACAGAGTCCGCCTAAAGAGCCGGAGCCGGAAGAATCACAGGAACCGCAGACGCCGTCCTATACACAGGCAGATTATGACCGAATTATAAGCGAAACAATCACCTACGCAGAAAGCTACAAAGCAAAAGGATTCACCTTTGAGTGGAAGGAGTCTATGCAGTTCGGATGGGATGTTGGATATATGGGAACGCCAAGAATTGAACGGGACGGAACAGACGAAGTGATTAAAACACTGAAACACCATATTGACCTGATCGTTCAAACATCAAGCGATCCCGCCAACGGGATCACAACGGACTGGATGACCTACAAAGTAGTGCAAATCACCATCGATGGAGACATCGCGTTCGCCGTCATATACGGCGGATAAAACAAAATATAAAACACAGTTAAAGCATCGTCTGATACAGACGGTGCTTTTTTGCTGTACTTGAAATGGAGGAAAAATAATGATCACCAAATCTAAAAGAATCCTGTCCTCTGTGCTTGCAATAATTTTGCTCATCACCGGGCTGCTGCCGATGAGCGTTTCAGCAGCGGATGTAACAATGGATCTGTCAAAAGCAGAGGTCAGTTGGGATTACACTTTGACCGATGAAGAAGGAAATGCGTTTGCGGCGGCCTACGGTTTAAAAGCAGAAGACAATCCCTTTGGCGGAGCTATTTCTCCCATGCTCCGCAGAATGCACGACTATACCGCAAAGCGGCCCGGACTCACATCAGACAAGTCTCAGTGGGTATACGGCGAAGACTATGTGTATTGCTTCTGCATTGAACATGGTGTGCCTCTGCCGGACTCAGGCAGCTACAGCGGTTCAAGCAATCTGACACATGGCAATAAATATGAAATGCTGTCAGAAAATCAGAAAACACTTTTGTCGCTTGCGCTTGCCTATGGATATCCAAACCGCACTGATTTGGAAACAAGTAAAGACGCCAACGCCTGCTACAGTGCAACACAGCTCATTGTGTGGCAGATTACACTCGGATTCAGGACATCAGCTACGGAACTAAATGATAAAACCTATCCTATGAGCGGATACACCGGCACAATGACTGAACAGTATTGTCGCAACAAATACTTTAAGTATTATTATGATTTGATCCTTTCTGATATGGCATCCCATTATAAGCGTCCGAGTTTTACAAGCAATGTTCCCGCATCAGCGAAAACCTATGAGATGGAGCATGCCAACGGAAGCTACAGCGTTTCACTGACAGATACCAATAATGTACTGAGCAAATACAAAGTATCCGTTACAGGCGGCGTGTCTGTAAAGATCAGCGGCAATGTGCTTACCATCACATCTTCTTCCCCAATAAACGATGCGGTAACAATCAAACTCAACCGTAAAATGCCGACTACCAATCAGACAACCGGATTTCTCATTTGGTCTGTCCCCGGCAAAGAGGAAAACAATCAGGATATGGTATCCGGTGTACCGGCAGATAATGATCCGGTACCGTCCTATCTTAAAGTGCAGACAGCTGCCGGAAATGTCAAAATTACAAAGGCATCTGAAGACGGTAAGGTTGAGGGTATCCGCTTCCACATTTCAGGAAACGGAGTGGACAAGGATGTTGTGTCAGGTAAAAACGGTGAAATTCTTGTAGAGAATCTCCGCCCCGGAATTTACACGGTAACCGAGCAAGTCTACGACCAATATGAACCGCAGGAAACCCGCCGTGTAACTGTTGTCAGCGGACAGACCGCAGCCGTAACATTCAGCAATACCCTGAAACGAGGCGATCTGACCGTAACAAAAACATCCGAGGACGGACTGACCGAAGGGGTGAAATTCCACCTGTCTGGCACCTCCCTCTCTGGGCTGAAGGTAGATGAATATGCAGTGACAGACAGTTCAGGTACAGCGCATTTTGAAGATGTGCTGATCGGCTCCGGCTATGTGCTGTCTGAGGTAGACACCGGAATTCAATATGTCGTTCCAGATAATCAGATAGCGGCAGTTGAATGGAACAAAGTTACTGAAAAATCCTTCCGCAATATTTTGAAGAAATGGAACGCAGCAATTACCAAGTCTGACGGTGAAACCGGCATGGCACAGGGCGACGCAAGCCTTGCGGGAGCTGTTTACGGTGTGTATAAAGGCGATCAGCTCATCGACACCTACACGACAGACAGCTCCGGTCAGTTCGTTACTAAGTACTACACCTGCGGATCTGACTGGTCAATCCGTGAATTAGAACCAAGTGAAGGATACCTTCTGAACCCCGAAGTCTATCATGTAGGTGCAGAACCTGAACTGTATGAAATCGAATATAACAGCACTGCACTGGATGTTTCGGAAACAATCAGAAAAGGAAAAATTGCAGTCATCAAGCATCATGACGATGGCTCCACACAGATCGAGACACCTGAAGAAGGTGCGGCATTCGAAGTTTATCTGAAAAGCGCAGGCAGTTATGAAAATGCAAAGAAATCTGAAAGAGATCTCCTTGTGTGCGATGAAAACGGCTTTGCCGAGACGAAGGAACTGCCATATGGCGTATATGTGGTAAAACAGACCAAAGGTGCAGAAGGCACAGAGCTGATGCCGGCATTCGATGTGTTCGTGAATGAGGACGGCGAGGTTTATCGTTATCTCATAAACAATGCCACTTTTGAAGCACTCATCGAGATCGTCAAGAAAGACGCTGAAACCGGTAAAGTCATCCCCGCTGCAGGAATCGGTTTCAAAGTGAGAAATGCTGATACCGGAGAATGGATCACCCAGCACATCAACTACCCCACACCGATGGATATCGATACTTTCTACACCGATACTACCGGAAAACTCATGCTGCCTCAAACCTTGCAGTACGGAAATTATGAACTGGTCGAACAATGCACCGCATACGGTTATGTGCTAAGTAAAGAACCGGTGCCTTTTAAAGTGGACGGAACGCAGACTGTTGTAACCGTAGAAAAGTACAATGTCGCTCAGAAAGGTACGATCACAGTATCGAAATCCGGCGAAATCTTCTCCTCTGTGACAGAATCGGATGGGATCTATCAGCCGATATATGCAGTGAGCGGACTTGCCGGAGCTGTTTATGAAATCTATGCGGCTCAAGACATTGTAACGCTCGACGGTACGGTCAGAGCAAAGAAAGGCGATCTCGTCAGCACGATTGAAACGGACTCATCAGGTACAGCCGAAAGCGGACTGTTATACCTTGGAAAGTACCAAATCGTCGAAAAAACATCTCCCTACGGAATGACTTTAAATCCTGAGCCGCAGTTTGCGGAACTGTCTTATGGCGGACAGGAGGTTGAAGTAGCCGCCACCTCTGCTGCGTTCTATAACGAGCGCCAGCGTGTTCAAATTGAGCTGTCAAAGGTACTGGAACAGGATGAAATATTCGGCATTGGTATGAACGGCGAGATTTTATCGGTGCAGTTTGCGCTGTATGCGGCCGAAGATTTGACAGCAGCAGACGGCAGCATGATCCCGAAAGACGGGCTAATTGAAATCGTGTCCTGCGATGAAAACGGTAAAGCTGTCTTTACAACAGACATTCCCGTCGGATCAGCGCTCTATGTAAAAGAATACAGCGCCGATGAGCATTACCTCATCAGTGACAAAAGCTATCCCGTCCTGTTTGAATATGCGGGACAGGATATTGAAACGGTGTATATCAGTATAAACAACGGCGAAGCGATCAGCAACGACCTCATCAGAGGCTCGGTCATGGGAAAAAAGGTTGACGAGGACGGCTTTGCTGTCGGCGGTGCGGTTTTCGGTCTGTTCAAAGCAGGCGAAACTGAGTTCAAGGATGAAACCGCACTGATGACAGCAGAATCCAATGAAATCGGAGTATTCCTCTTTGAAGATGTCCCCTACGGAAATTGGCTGATTCGTGAGCTAAAACCCGCGCCGGCATTTGTACTGAATGAAAATGTGTATCCTGTCACCGTCAGCGAAAACGAAGAAACCGTAGAAATTACGGTTGAAAACCGCTTTATCACAGGTTCGGTACAGACCACAAAGGTAGATGCGGAATATCCCGACAACAAATTGACCGGCGCTGTCTTTGAAGTCTATATAGATGCAGACGGAAATCAGGAATTTGATCCCGATATTGACAGGCCGGTCGGTGAGATGAACGAAATCGAAGACGGCGTATACCAAATGGACGGACTTCGGTATAACGGGTATTTCCTGTATGAAAAATCGAGTCCCGAAGGATTCCTCAAGGATGAAAATTATCACTATTTTGAGATCAGGAATGACGGCGAAACTGTAATTGTCGAAAATGAAGCAGGCGTTGGTTTTGTCAATCAGCCGATTACCGGCGAACTCGAAATC
>ENA-OUQC01001073-OUQC01001073.1-human-gut-metagenome-genome-assembly--contig:-NODE-1073-length-15589-cov-5.066757_pt1 | contig 15589 bp, 11 predicted proteins | sample MGYA00237942_ERZ548815 | MGnify/ENA primary metagenome ERZ548815 (study PRJEB26490, sample SAMN05194722) | human gut metagenome | biome: terrestrial biome; feature: human-associated habitat; material... | reverse complement strand
GAAGTAGCGAATGTCGTACTTCTTGAACATGGCGAGAATCTTCTGATAATCGGTCTCGTCCTCGTCGGGATCCTTCAGCTTGTAGCGGCAGGAGCCCAGCGCCGAGGAGGGCGTATATTTCATGAGCGCCAGCTCGTCCGGATCTTCCTTGGCAAGATCGAACAGGTTGTCGTTCAGCAGACCCACGATGCCGTTCTGCATCGCGTAAACATTCGTGATCACGTCGCTCTCCAGCGCGGTCTTGATCGCGCCGTAGGCGGAAGCGTTAATGACGGAAGACGGGCCGCCGGACTGGCCGATGACCGCCGCGCCTTTCAGCATGGACATTTGTATCATTCCTTTCGCGATTTTTCACCGATAGAAATATAGCACAATTTCCGCGCCTTGTCAATTTCGGCTTGATTTTTAACAGGGATTGTAGGATAATCAACGTGGGTTGAAGTCCATTTCATGAGTAAAGGAGTTGTGTACCCATGTCCATCGTAACCTCTACCGAAATGTTCAAAAAAGCGTACACCGGCGGCTACGCCATCGGCGCTTTCAACGTGAACAACATGGAGATCATCCAGGGCATCACCGAGGCCGCCATCGAAGAGAAGGCTCCCCTGATCCTTCAGGTTTCCTCCGGTGCCCGCAAGTATGCCAAGCACGTTTATCTGATGCACCTCATCAAGGCGGCCATCGAGGACGCCGAGCAGACCGCGGGCTTTGACCTGCCCATCTGCGTGCACCTCGATCACGGCGATACCTTCGAGCTGTGCAAGAGCTGCATCGACGGCGGCTTCTCCTCCGTCATGATCGACGGCTCCTCCAAGTCCTTCAAGGACAACATCGAGCTCACCCGCAAGGTTGTCGAGTACGCGCACGATCACGGCGTCGTGGTCGAGGGCGAGCTGGGCACGCTGGCCGGCGTTGAGGACGACGTAAAGGTCAAGGCCGAGGATTCCTCCTACACCCGTCCCGAGGAAGTCGAAGAGTTCGTCTCCAAGACTGGCGTCGACTCTCTGGCCATCGCCATCGGCACCAGCCACGGCGCGTATAAGTTCACCGCCGCGCAGTGCACCCGCAACGAAAAGGGCATCCTCGTGCCCCCGCCGCTCCGCTTCGACATTCTGGACGAAGTCGCCAGGCGCCTGCCCGGCTTCCCGATCGTTCTGCACGGCTCCTCCTCCGTTCCGCAGGAATACGTGAAGATGATCAACGAAAACGGCGGCCAGATGCCCGACGCCGTCGGCATCCCCGAGGAAGAACTGCGCCAGGCCGCGCGCGGCGCCGTCTGCAAGATCAACATCGACTCCGACCTGCGTCTTGCCATGACCGGCACCATCCGCAAGTACTTCCACGACAATCCCTCTCACTTCGACCCGCGCCAGTACCTCAAGCCCGCCCGCGCCAACATCAAGGAGCTCGTCAAGCATAAGCTCGTCGACGTTCTCGGCTGCGCCGGCAAGGCCTGATCGGCATAACCCCCATGGCGGAGGAGCTCGCTCCTCCGCCATTCGTCTGTCCTGACCGGCTCGCGGAACTCTTCTATTATATATGCAGGCGGACTCCCCTTCAAGCTCCGCTCCAATTTCCCGCACAATCTGCCCTGGATAATCGGGCGTTCCGCGCCGCCGCGCGAAAAACAGGAACGAAAATGTGTTTTCGCGGAATAATGTTCGTATTTTTTACGTCAGGTGCTTTGCAATATTAACCTTCGCCCTGTATCATGAAAGACGTTCCCGGAAGCAATCAAAACACGGAGGAGAAGTTCCATGAAAAAGATCTTTGCGGTGGTTCTGGCCCTGGTTCTGTGCCTGAGCGTTTTTGCCTGCGCGGCGAGCGCGGACGTTTCCAACGTCAAGCTGGGCGTCATCCTTCTTCACGACGAAGATTCCACCTACGACCTGAACTTCATCAACGGCGTTTATGAAGCCGTCGAATCTCTGGGACTGACCGAAGATCAGCTGATTATCAAGCGCAACATCCCCGAGTCCAACGAGTGCTATGAGGCCGCGCTGGATCTGGTAGACGAAGGCTGCACCATCATCTTTGCCGACAGCTTCGGCCACGAGACCTTCATGCTGCAGGCTGCCAAGGAGTGCCCGGACGTAGAGTTCTGCCACGCCACCGGCACCATGGCGCACACCGAGAAGCTCGCGAACTTCCACAACGCTTTCGCCGCCATCTATGAAGGCCGCTATCTGGCCGGTATCGCCGCCGGCATGAAGCTCAACGAGCTGAAGCAGAACGGCCAGCTGAAGGGCGAGGTTCCCATGATGGGCTACGTCGGCGCCTTCACCTATGCCGAGGTTATCTCCGGCTACACCTCCTTCTTCCTGGGCGCTCGCTCCGTCTGCCCCACTGCCACGATGGAAGTCACCTTCACCGGCAGCTGGTATGACGAGACCGCCGAGAAGGAAGGCGCCAACAAGCTCATCGCCAACGGCTGCAAGCTGATCTCTCAGCACGCCGACTCCATGGGCGCCCCCACCGCCTGCGAGACCAAGGGCGTCCCCAATGTTTCCTACAACGGCTCCACCGCCGCTGCCTGCCCCAATACCTTCCTTGTGTCCTCCCGCATCGACTGGACGCCCTACTTCAAGCACGCCATCGAGTGCACCCGCGACGGTAAGGCCATCGAGGCCGACTGGACCGGCACCATCGGCACCGGCTCCGTGGTCCTGACCGACATGGGCTCCGCCATCGCCGAGGGCACCGAAAAGGCCGTGGAAGACGCCAAGAAGGAGCTGGAAGCCGGCACCCGCCAGGTCTTCGATGTGAGCACCTTCACCGTGGGCGGCCAGAGCCTGAGCTCCTACCAGGCCGATGTGGACACCGACCCCGCTTACACGCCTGACACCGAAGTCATCGAGAACGGCGCGTTCCAGGAATCCAAGTTCCGCTCCGCTCCCTACTTCGACCTGCGCATCGACGGCATCAACCTGCTGGACGAAGCTTATTGATCGACCTCTCTGGGGAAGCCCCGAAGCATCGCGGCGGGGCTTCCCATTTTTGGTTTTCTCCCAAACCGGGCGGAAGACCGCAGAAACCAAGCCTGAACCCTGCTGCAAAGGGCAGTGCGTCGACTTTTTCGCCGCCGGATTGCCCTTTGCAGCAACGCTGTCTTTCCGGGACGGCAAAAAATCTGAAAAAGCAGGAGCGTGAGACCGTTGGAAAACAAAACCGCCACCGTAAAAATGCGGAATATCACCAAGACCTTTGGGTCTGTGGTCGCCAACGACAAGGTCTGGCTGGACATTTACAAGGGCGAGATCCTGGCCCTTCTGGGAGAGAACGGAAGCGGAAAGACCACGCTGATGAATATGCTCTCCGGCATTTACTTCCCCGACGAGGGGCAGATCTTCATCAATGACCGGGAGGTGGTCATCCGGTCGCCCAAGGACGCCTTTGACTATGGCATTGGTATGATCCATCAGCATTTCAAGCTGGTGGATGTGCTTACCGCGGTGGAAAACATCGTGCTGGGTCTGGACGAGCCGGGCCGGCTGGATCTGGACCGGGCGGCAAAAAAGGTCCAGGCGCTTTGCGACGCTTACGGCTTTGAGGTGGATCCCTGGCAGAAGGTCTATAATATGTCTGTTTCCCAGAAGCAGACCGTGGAGATCATTAAGGTGCTTTACCGGGGCGCAGATATCCTGATCCTGGACGAGCCCACCGCCGTCCTCACGCCCCAGGAGACGGACAAGCTGTTTACCGTCCTGCGCAATATGCGCAACGACGGCAAGGCCATTGTGATCATCACCCACAAAATGAACGAGGTGGAGGAGCTTTCCGACCGGGTGGCCATCCTGCGCCACGGGCAGTTCGTGGGCGATATGCCAACGGCACAGTCTAACGCCCGGGAGATGACGAATATGCTGGTGGGCCATCCTGTCAGCCTGAGCATCGAGCGGCCGGAGCCAAAGGATCCCAAGCCCCGCATCCGGGTGGAGCATCTTACCGTCCGCAACATCGACGGCGTGGTCAAGCTGGACGATGTTTCCTTTACCGCCAACAGCGGCGAGGTGCTGGGCGTGGCGGGCATTTCCGGCTGCGGCCAGAAGGAGCTTCTGGAGGCCATCGCCGGCCTGCAGCCGGTGGAGCGCGGCAGCATCACCTATGTCAATGACGATGGCCGGGAGGAGCCCATCCTGGGCAAGGATCCCCTGAGCATCGCCGAGATGGGCGTTTCCCTGTCCTTTGTGCCGGAGGACCGGCTGGGCATGGGCCTGGTGGGAAATATGGATATTTCTGCCAACATGATGCTCCGCTCCTACCGCCGGGGCCGTTCCCCCTTCCTGGACCGGAAAGCGCCCCAGAAGCTGGCGGAGAGCGTGGTCTCCGAGCTGGAGGTCAGCACGCCAAACCTGACAACGCCGGTGCGCCGGCTGTCCGGCGGCAATGTGCAGAAGGTGCTGGTGGGCCGGGAGATCGCCTCCGCCCCCACCGTTTTGCTGACGGCCTATGCCGTCCGTGGCCTGGATATTCATTCCTCTTATACGATCTATAACCTGATCAACCGCCAAAAGGAGCGGGGCGTGGCTGTGATTTATGTTGGCGAGGATCTGGATGTGCTGCTGGAGCTTTCCGACCGGATCCTGGTGCTCTGCGGCGGCAAGGTCAGCGGCATCGTGGAGGGCCGCGGCGCAAAGAAGCGGGATGTGGGCCTGATGATGACCCGGTTAGGAGGGGAAAAAGACCATGACTGAGCTGGAAAGCAAGCAGCGCACGCCGCTGTTTCATATTGTCAAACGCAAGAGTCTGCCCTGGTATCAGGCATGGGCCATCCGTGCCGCCGCCATCGTGCTGGCGCTGGTGGTCTGCGCCGTGGTCACGACGCTGCTCACCGGCGAAAACCCCCTGCAGATCTATGCTACCATCTTCCGCGGCGCCTTCGGCACCCCCCGGAAGATCTGGGTGCTGCTGCAGAATATCGCCATTTTGCTGTGCGTCTCTCTGGCGGTGACGCCCGCCTTCCGGATGCGCTTCTGGAATGTGGGCGGCGAGGGCCAGCTGCTGATGGGCGGCCTGGCCACGGCGGCCTGCATGATCTGTCTGGGCGACAAGCTGCCCAATGGGCTGTTGATTTTGCTGATGGTGATTTCCGCGGCGGCGGCCGGCGGCATTTGGGGCGTGATCCCCGCCATCTTCAAGACCAAGTGGAACACCAACGAGACGCTGTTTACCCTGATGATGAATTATGTGGCGACGCAGCTGGTGGCCTTTTTCGTCATCGTTTGGGAGGTGCCTAAGGGCGCCGGTCAGATCGGCATCATCAATCAGAACACCGAGGCCGGCTGGCTGCCCTGGATCTTCGGGCAGAAATATCTGCTGAATATTCTGGTGGTGGCCATCCTCACCGGACTGGTCTATATCTATCTGAACTACAGCAAGCACGGCTATGAGATCTCCGTGGTGGGCGAGAGCGAGCGCACCGCCCGCTATGTGGGCATCCCTGTGAGTCGGGTCATCATCCGGACCATGCTGCTCTCCGGCGCTCTGTGCGGCATCGCCGGGCTGCTGCTGGTGGGCGGGACGGACCACACCATCACCACCACCATCGGCGGCGGCCGGGGCTTTACGGCGGTCATGGTCTCCTGGATGGCCAAGTTCAACCCCGTGGTCATGATCTTCACCAGCTTTTTGCTGGTCTTTCTGGAGCGGGGCGCCGGGGAGATCTCTACGGCCTTCGGCCTGAACCATTCCTTTTCGGATATCCTTACGGGGATCATCCTGTTCTTCATCATCGGAAGCGAGTTTTTCATCACCTATCAGCTGAGCTTCCGGAAAAGCGGTAAAAAGGAGGACTGACGGATGTTTGACTTTGTTTCCTTCATCCCCCGGGCCGTGGTGCAGGGGATCCCGCTGCTTTACGGCAGCATCGGCGAAACGCTGACGGAAAAGGCCGGCAACCTGAATCTGGGCATTCCCGGCGTCATGTATGTGGGCGGCATCAGCGGCGTCATCGGCGCGTTTCTCTACGAGCAGGCGGCGGGACAGAACATGAACGGCCTGTTGGCCGTGGCCATCCCCCTGCTGGCAAGCCTGCTGGGCTCGCTGCTTATGGGACTGATCTACTGTCTGCTCACCGTCACCCTGCGGGCCAACCAAAATGTCACCGGTCTGGCGTTGACCACCTTCGGCGTGGGCTTCGGCAATTTCTTCGGCGGCTCCCTCATCAAGATCACCGGGGCGGAGGTCCCCTCCATCGCCCTTTCCCGCACCAGCGCCTATTTCAGCCGGTCGCTGCCCTTTGCCGACAAGCTGGGCTGGTTCGGAAAGATCTTCCTTTCCTATGGCTTTCTGGCCTATGCGGCGGTGATTCTGGCCTTTCTTGCCGCTTATGTTTTGAAAAAGACCCGCACGGGCCTGTATCTCCGGGCCGTGGGCGAAAGCCCCGCCACCGCCGACGCGGCGGGCATTGATGTGTCCCGGTATAAATACAAGGCCACCTGCATCGGCAGCATGATCGCCGGGCTGGGCGGGCTGTATTATGTGATGGACTATGCCTGCGGCGTCTGGTCCAACGACGCCTTCGGCGACCGGGGCTGGCTGGCCATCGCGCTGGTGATCTTCACCATCTGGCGGCCCAATATCAGCGTCCCGGCCTCCATCCTGTTCGGCGGACTGTATATCCTCTATCTGTTCCTGCCCTCCGGCAATCTGGCGGTGAAGGAGCTTTACAAGATGCTGCCGTATCTGGTGACGCTGATCGTGCTCATCATCACCAGCATGCGCAATAAGCGGGAAAACCAGCCGCCGGCGGCACTGGGCCTTTCCTACTTCCGGGAGGAGCGGTAAGGCCGCCATGCGCTGTCCGTATCTGTTTTTCGATCTGGACGGAACGCTCACGGATCCGGCCCAGGGCATCTGCGGCAGCGTGCAGTATGCGCTTCGCAGGGGCGGCTATCCGGTGGGGCCGCTGGAGGATTATTTCTCCTGGATCGGGCCGCCGCTGCTGTTTTCCTTCCGGGAGCAGCTGAAGGTGGACGAGGCGGAGGCCCGGCGGCTGCTGGAATATTACCGGGAGCGGTTTTCCACCCGGGGACTGCTGGAGAATCAGGTCTATCCCGGCATCCCGGCCCTGCTGCAGAGACTGCGGCAGGCGGGGGCAAGGATGGCGGTGGCCACCGGCAAGCCCACGGTCTATGCGGAGCGGATTCTGGAGCATTTTGGTCTGCGGCAGTATTTTGAAACGGTCTCGGGCATTGACCTGAACAACGAGCCCATGACCAAGCAGGGCGTTTTGCAGACGGCCATGACCCGGCTGGGGTCGCCGCCGCGGGAGCAGTGCCTGATGATCGGCGACCGGTCCCACGACGCGCAGGGCGCCGCGGCCTGCGGCATCGACTGTGCGCTGGTGCTCTATGGCTATGGCAGCCGGGCGGAGGCGGAAGCGTCGTCGCCCCGCTATATTGCGGCATCGGTGGCCGAATTGGAGACGCTGCTGCTGGGATAAACGCAAAAGAAAAAAGAAGCTCCCTTCGGAAGGCGCGGCAGACTGCCGGCTTCCCGGAGGGAGCATTGTTATGCAAAAAAACAGGCTATCGGGTCAGGCCGAAGCGCTCCGCCGCCAGCGCCATGGTCTGCTCCGGCGTGCGGGCGTCGTCCCGCAGCAAAACGGGGTAGCCGCAGCGGAGAAAGGCCTCGTATCGGGCGGGAGAATTGATCCGGGCAAGGCACTGGCGGAAGTTTTCCATGGCGGCAGCCGGATCCGGCTCCGTCTGCAAAAGCCGGTAGAGAAACTGCTTTTCCCGGTCAGGCCGCTGAAAAAACCGCGTGACCGAGACGCCCGGCTCCGCCAGCAGAATGAGCATATGCCCCTTGTCCGTCTGCTGCCGCAGCTGCGCCGGAGAGAGATTGGTGTCTACAAACACGGGCCTTCCCTGCCGGGAGAGCGGCTCCAGCAGCTGCAGCTCCAGCCGGGCGCATTCCAGCGTTACCCCGTCGATCCAGCGCTCATATTCCTCCGGCGTCCGCCGGATAAACGCCCGCCAGTCCTGCAGATCCCGGCTCCAGGTCAGACAGGGGTATTCCGCCGGCTCCAGCCCGGGCAGCAGGGCGTCGTGGTAATTCTCCTGGCAGGCGATGCCGCCGAAGGCCTCCGCCAGACGCTTTACCAGCGTGGATTTGCCTGCGTAGGCGGTGCCGTTGACAAAATAAAGCCGTTCCCAGTTCATATCAGTGCTTGACGGCGATCTCCCCCGCCAGACTCCGTTCGAACCAGCGCCGGACGCTTTCCACGCCCTCCGCCCGGGGCAGCGTCCACATCAGCTTGGTAAAGGCGGCTTCGGAGGTCATATCCTGCGCGGAGATCACGCCCTTTTCCAGCGCCAGCTTGCCTACCTCGTAGGTGGACAGATCCGAGCGTTCATAGAGACACTGGCTGGCAACCACCACAGGGATCTCGTGCCGCCGCAGCTCCTGCAGCTTTTCGTAAAGATCCCGGTGTACATAGTGCAGCCCGCCGGCGCCGAAGGCCTCGATCAGGACGCCCCGGTAATTGCTCTGCAGCAGCAGGTCAAAAATGCCGGGATCCAGCCCGGGGGTCAGCTTCAGCAGAAATACCTGCGTGCAGAGGGCGTCCTCCAGACGGAAATCCTCCGTCTGCGCCGGGATCAGCTCCCGATGCAGCTCCAGTCCCGCGCCCGTGACCCGGGCCACAGGCGGATAGTTGATGCTTTCAAAAGCGTCGAAGCCGGAGGTCCGCACCTTCACACCCCGGCAGCCCAGCATGACCTTCCGGTCAAAGGCCAGAAACACGCCGGGAATGCCGCTGGCGGCCATGGCGGCGGCGCAGCGCAGATTGTCCGGGGCATCGGACAGGGGATGCACCAGCGGCAGCTGGCTCCCCGTCAGCACCACGGGGATGGGCACGCCGCGCAGCATATAGGTCAGGGCTGAGGCTGTGTAGGCCATAGTATCTGTACCGTGGGTGATGACGATGCCATCGTAATCCCGGCAGGCCTCCGCCGTTTGCCGGGCGATCAGCTGCCATTCCTCCGGCTGGATGTTGGAGGAATCCAGCGAGAGGATATCCCGGCAGTGAATGGTGCAGCCGGTCACATTGTGCAGGCTCTGCCGCACAAGCTCCGCGGCAGACAGCTCCGGCTGCAGTCCGTTTTCCCCCGGCTCAGAGGCGATGGTGCCGCCGGTGGCCAGAACTAAAAGCTTCTTTTCCCGCATGGTAGGGTCACCGTTCCTTCCTTTCTGTTTTCTGCTCGTCCTGGGGCGTCCAAAGGCCCAGCAGAGCTGCGTTGCGCCGCAGGGGCGCCGCACCCCGCCAGACAAAGGCCCGCCCGGCGTATTTCCGCCGGAAGGCCCGGTCGGAGAGGGAAAGATCCTCCGGCGCCAGCGCCGGCTCCCGGGGCAAAAGCTCCGGCAGGGGCGCGGCAGCGGCCGCTGCGTTTTCCGGGCAGCACTGCTGGCACCGGTCGCAGCCCCAAAGCGTCTGGCATCGCCGCAGCAGATGCTGCTCCTCCTCCGTCAGCGGGCCGCGCCGCTGGGTAACGGCGGAAAGACAGCGGTCTGCCAGGACCGTCCCATCGCCGGTCAGCGCTCCGGCGGGACATTGCCGCAGACATTCGCCGCAGCCCCGGCAAAGGCGAAGGGTTCCGCCGGTGGGGCAGACGGCAAGGTCAGTGGATAAAAAGGCCAAAAACACATAGCTGCCCGCCGCCTCCGTGATCAAAAGGCCGTTTTGCCCCAGCCTTCCCAGCCCGGCCAGCGCCGCCGCCCGGACCTCCGGAAAGGGAGAGACATCGGTATAGAAGAAAAAGCGCTTTCCGGGAAAGGCTGCCGCCAGCGCCGTCTGCACCGGGGCCAGCCGCCGCCGCAGGACGGCGTGGTAATCCTCCCCGCGGGCATAGCGGGAGAAAAGCCCCTCCGGCTCCCGGCCCGTGGCATAGGGAAAGGCGGCGCAAAGCAGGCTCTGCAGCCCGGGCAGATCGTGCCGGGCCTGTGCTGCACGCGCCGGCTCCAGCTGCGCCAGCAGCGGCTCCGCCGCCAGACAGCCGGCCGCGCAGGCTCCGGCGGAACGCAGCAGCGCGCCAAGGGGCGCAAAGGGCTCGGCCATGGCGTTCCCTCCTTTTTTGAAAATGATGGCCGGCGGGGCTTGCTTTCTCCCCGGGACCTGTGCTATACTGCGGTTCTGTGAGGTGATCTGTTTATGGAAACCGCAGAATCCAAAAAGCCCAATCTGGGCCCCGCTTATCTGGTGTGCGCCGCCGTTTTATGGAGCACGGCCGGCGTGCTTACCAAGTTCATCCCCTGGAGCGCCCTGACGGTGGCCAGCCTTCGGGGCGTGATCGCCGCGCTGGTGCAGATCCTCTGTACCCGTACCTTCCGCATCCGGCTCACCAGACCCGTGCTGCTGACGGCCTTCTTCTATCTGGGAGAGACGCTGCTCTTTACCATCGCAAACAAGATGACCTCTGCGGGCTCTGCCATCGTTTTGCAGAACACCTCGCCGCTGTATATTATCCTGATGTCGCTGATCGTCCTGAAGCAAAAGCCCTCCAAGCTGGACTGCTGCGTGGGCGCTGTGATCTTTTCCGGCATCGTTCTGTCCATGATCGACACCTTCCGGGGCGGCACGCTGCCCGGCACAAACCCTGTGCTGGGGAATCTGCTGGCGCTGCTTTCCGGTGTGTTTTACGCGGGCATCTTCTTCACCAGCCGGCTGCCCGGGGCCAATCCGCTGTATTCTGCCATTTTGGGCAATGCGCTGTATGTCTTGCTGCTGCCCTCGCTGCTGTTTGATCCGGCGCTGCTGCATCCGGCGGCAGATGCCGTGCCGGCGTGGCAATCCTGGGCGGCCATCCTCTTCATGGGCGTCTGCCAGATGGGGCTTTCGTGGATCTGCTTCAGCAAGGGCATTGCCACCACGCCGGCCCTGCAGGCCAGCTTTATCACCATGATCGAGCCGGTGCTTAACCCGCTGCTGGCGCTTTTGCTGCTGGGGGAGGCCATGGGGACGCTTTCGGTCATCGGCTCCGTGCTGGTGGTGGCCACCATCGTGACCCACAGCATTTTGACCATCCGCCTGCAGGAAAAACAGGCAAAAACGGAACATCCCCCGGAAAAAAGCGTGTAAATTGGTGCTTCCTTGGCTCTCCGCCGCAGCGGAGAGCTTTTTTCAGCGTTTTTTCTTCTTTTGCGGCTGGGGCTTCGTCCGGCTTGGCTTCCCCGGCTGAGGGGCGCGCTCCGGCTTGCGTTCCGGCTTGCGCTCTGTCCGGCGCTCCGGCCCGGCGCTCCGGCGGCGGTCCTCCGGCTTTTCCGGGCGCCGGAGGGGGCGCTCCGGCGGTACGAGGCAGTGCTTGCCTGTGCCGATCAGATCCTCCCGGCCCGCCAGACGCAGAGCCTTGCGCACCAACGGAAAATTCTGCGGATTGGCGCTTTGCAGCAAGGCCCGCTGCATGGCCTTATCCTCCGGCGAGCGGGCCACGAAGACCGGCGTCATGTCCCGCGGATCCAGACCGGTATAGTACATGGCGGTGGAAAGCGTCCCGGGCGTGGGATAAAAATCCTGCACCTGCTCCGGCTTGAGCCGGTTTTCCCGCAGGTAACAGGCCAGGTCGATGGCCTCCTTCAGGCCGGAGCCCGGGTGGGACGACATGAGATAGGGCACCAGATATTGCTCCTTGCCGTATTTTTCCGAAAGGGCATAGTATTTCCGGCAAAACCGGTCATAAACATCGGCAAAGGGCTTGCCCATATAATGGAGCACCCGAGGGCTGATATGCTCCGGAGCTACCTTCAGCTGGCCGCTCACATGCCAGCGCACCAGCTCTGCAAAGAAATCGCCGGTTTTGTCCTGCAGCATATAGTCAAAGCGGATGCCGCTGCGGATAAACACCTTTTTGACGCCGGGCAGCGCCCGCAGCCGGCGCAGCAGGTTCAGATAGCCGCTTTCGTCGGCGTTGAGATTGGGACAGGGCGTTGGAAAAAGACACTGCCGCTGGGGGCAGGCGCCGTGCTCCTTCTGCTTTGCGCAGGCCGGATGGTCAAAATTGGCTGTGGGGCCGCCCACATCGTGGATATAGCCCTTGAAATCCGGGTCTGCGACGATCTGCCGGGCCTCCGCCAAAACGGATTGGGTGCTGCGGGCGGAGACATAGCGGCCCTGATGCAGGGCAAGCGCGCAAAAATTGCAGGCGCCGAAGCAGCCCCGGTTGTGGATGATGGAAAAGCGAACCTCCTCGATGGCGGCAACGCCGCCCAGGGCTTCATAATCGGGATGGTAATATCGGGCGTAGGGCAGAGCGAACACCGCATCCAGCTCCCGTCCCTCCAGCGGCAGGGCAGGAGGATTCTGGATGAGCCAGCGGCTGCCGGTGGGCTGGAGCAGCGCATGGCCCCGGACAAAATCGTTTTCGTTTTGCTGGAGAAAGGCCGCGCGGGCATAGGCCCGCTTATCCTCCCGCACCTGCTCGAAGGAGGGCAGGAGCAGAGGCTCCGGAAAGGCGCATTCGCCGGGATCGGCAGCCAGAAAGCAGGTGCCGCGGATATCGTGCAGCTGGGAGAGCGGTTTCCCCTGCCGCAGGCCGTGGGCCAGCGCCGTCATGGACCGCTCGCCCATACCGTAGGAGAGAAGATCTGCGCCGCTGTCCTCCAGAATGCTGCGGCGGACGGCGTCGTCCCAATAATCGTAATGGGCAAAGCGCCGCAGAGAGGCCTCGATGCCGCCGATGATGATGGGCGTCTGGGGAAAAGCCTCCCGCGCCCGGTTGGCATAGACGATCACCGCCCGGTCGGGCCGCCGGCCCGGCACGCCGCCGGGGGTATAGGCGTCCTTCTGGCGCCGCCGCTTGGCCACGGAATAATGGGCCACCATGGAATCAATGTTGCCGGAATTGATGAGCACGCCATAGCGTGGCTTGCCCATGGCGAGAAAATCCGCCGGGCCGTGCCAGTCCGGCTGAGAGAGGATCGCCACACGGAAGCCCTCCTTTTCCAGCACCCGGGAGATCACTGCCGTGCCGAAGGAGGGGTGGTCTACATAGGCGTCGCCGGTGACCAGCAGAAAATCATAATAGTACCAGCCCCGGGCCAGCATATCCTCCCGGCTGACGGGGAGAAACTCTTCTCTGGAACGCATGAAGCGCCTCCGTTCTGTTTCGTAATGTCAGCACTCGCGCTTGCGGATCATGCGCTCCTGCCATTCCTGCCGGGTGATGAGCACCGGGCGGGGCTTGCTGCCCTCGAAGGGGCCGACGATGCCCCGATCCTCCATCTCGTCCACCAGGCGGGCCGCCCGGGAATAGCCCAGCTTGAGCCGCCGCTGAAGCATGGAGACGGAGGCCTGTCCGCTTTCCAAAACGATCTCCACCGCCTCGTCGAACTTTTCGTCCTCGCCATCCTCGTCCAGACCGCCGCCGCTGCTTGCCGCGGCCTCCGCCTGCTGAGCCTGCTTTTCGATATGATCCAGAATTTCCTGATCATATTCCACCGTGCCGCACTGCTTGACAAAGGCCACCACCTCCTCCACCTCCGCATCGGAGACGAAGCAGCCCTGGACGCGCTGGGGCTTCTGCAGACCCAGCGGGAAATAGAGCATATCGCCCTTGCCCAAAAGCTTTTCCGCGCCCTGCTGGTCCAGGATGATCCGGGAATCTACGCCGGAGGCTACGGCAAAGGCGATCCGGGAGGGGATATTGGTCTTCATCAGGCCGGTGATCACATCGGCGGAGGGCCGCTGGGTGGCGATGATCAGATGCATGCCTGCCGCGCGGGCCATCTGGGCCAGACGAATGATGGCCTCCTCCACCTCGCTGCGGGCCACAGCCATCAGGTCGGAAAGCTCATCGATGATGATGACCACCTGGGGCAGCTTTTCTCCCTCGCCGCCCTCGGAGATCACCCGCTCCATTTCCTCATTATAGCCCTTCAGATCCCGGGTCCCCACCTGAGAAAAGAGCTTGTAGCGGCGCATCATTTCGGTGACGGCCCAGTTCAGCGCGCCCGCCGCCTTTTTCGGGTCGGTGACCACGGGGATCAGCAGATGGGGGATGCCGTTGTAGACGCCCAGCTCGATCATCTTGGGGTCTACCATGATCAGGCGCACCTCTTCCGGCGTGGATTTATACAAAAGACTGATGAGGATGCTGTTGATGCAGACGGATTTGCCGGAGCCGGTGGTACCGGCGATGAGCATGTGAGGCATCCGGGCAATGTTGCCCACCACCGGCTGGCCGGTAATATCCTTGCCCACGGCGAAGGAGAGCTTGCTCTTGCTGGTTTGAAAGGCGGGAGAGCCGATGATGTCCCGAGCGGTGACCACCTCCTGCTGCTCGTTGGGCACTTCGATGCCCACGGCGTTTTTGTCCGGAATGGTGGAGACGCGGATGCCGGAGGCGCCCAGCGCCAGCGCGATATCGTCGGCCAGATTGACCACCTTGCTGAACTTGATGCCCCGCTGCAGCAGCAGCTCATAGCGGGTGACGGCAGGGCCCTCGGTGGTGTCGATGACGGTGGCGGAGACGCCGAAGCTCTCCAGCGTGTCGGTGAGCCGCTCGGCGCAGCGGCGGATGGACTCCTGACTGCCGGCGGGCTTGCCCACGCCGGGCTTCAGCAGCCGCAGGGGAGGATAGAGATAGATGGGCTGCTGTGCGCCGCCGTCCAGCGCCTGCTGGATCTGCTCTGCCACGGAGGGCTCGTCCTCCGGCGCAGGCTGGGGCTCGGCCGGGGCCTCCTCCCAGGGGGCGGTCTCCGGCGCAGGCTGGGGGGCTTCCGGCTCCGCAGGGCAAGGCGGCTCCGCGGGAGCGTCATTCTGCTCCACAGCCCGGAAGATCTCCTCCGCTGCGGCGGCCTTCCGCTCCTCTGCCTGGGCGGCAGGGTCGCAGGCCGGCTTCTTTTCCCGATGGAACAGGCTGCGCAGCGCGTCAGCCGGCGTTGGCACATTGGGCGGCGCCACAGGGCCCTCCCGGTTGGGATCGGGCCGGCGGGTGGAGACGGGAGAATCGTCCAGCGCCACATCTATGCCGGAGGGCGTTACCGGCCGCAGGGGCCGGGCGGGGTTGGCCGGCCGGGGGCTCTCCGCAGGAGGCTCCCGCTCCGGCTCCGGCAGGGGCTTCAGCCGCAAAAGGGCATATTTCATGCGCTCCGGCGTCAGATGGCAGCCCGCCAAAAACGCCGCCAGCAGCAACACACACAGCAGGATGGATGCGCCCACCGTGGAGAGCAGCGACCGGAGAAGCTCTGCCAGTCCGCCGGACAAAACGCCGCCGGAGGTCAGCGCCATGCCGGAAGCGCCCAGCGCCGCCGGCTTTAGCCCCTCCGTTCCCTCCGGGACGGCCAGCACATGCCTTACCGCGCCAAACAGCAGCGGGCAAAGCCCCCAGCAGAGCGCCTGGACCCGCACGCGCTTTCTGCGCTTGACCACCAGCAAAACGGCGCAGATCAAAAGACACAGGGGCAGCGCCTCTTCCCCATAGCCCAAAAGCCAGCGGAAGACCGTCTGATAGCCCTGCACCAAAAAGCCGCGCACGGAAAAGAAGGACAAAAAGCCCAAAAAGGCCAGCAGCCCGAGCCCTGCCGCCAGCCAGCAGCGGCGCAGAGCAAGCTCCTCCGCGGCCTTTTTTCGGGCGGCGGCGGAGGGCTGCTT
>ENA-OUQC01001071-OUQC01001071.1-human-gut-metagenome-genome-assembly--contig:-NODE-1071-length-15602-cov-3.476684_pt1 | contig 15602 bp, 10 predicted proteins | sample MGYA00237942_ERZ548815 | MGnify/ENA primary metagenome ERZ548815 (study PRJEB26490, sample SAMN05194722) | human gut metagenome | biome: terrestrial biome; feature: human-associated habitat; material... | reverse complement strand
TTCACGTCCTTTTTACTTACGTTCGGCAAGCTGACGATAGAGTTTGAAATGCTTTACAAATAAACTGAAAGCAAGCAGTTTCAAAACTTTGGCGGAGAGACGAACGAGTGCGGTGGGCGCGGCGGGCGCGGAGGGAACGGCGGGTGATGGCGGGAGCGTGGGTGGTGCGTGGTGAGGGTGAGGGACGGTGCGGGCGAGCATTTCGGTGGGTGATCGTCGAGAGTACTGGCAGTGCGGTGCGCGGCTGCGAGCCTTGCGACGGGTGAGCGACGGGTGCGCGAGGGCGGATGCGGGCGCGGTCAGACTCACTGACACTGTCGTGTGCCCGCAGTCAACAGAAAACCGTGCATATCCGTCATTTATACAAATGCGTGTATAAATGACGGATATGCACTTGCAAACATCGGGCTGCTGTGGTAATATTAGTTATATATATTATCATGTTTATGCCGCTGCTGTCCCAAGGACGCCGCGGGAGCTCGAAAGGAAAAAATATGTCAGAAACAACACCGAAGATCAATGTCAAAACTCTCTCGCAGACAGAGCGCTGCTTTCTTGATGAGCGCCTTGAGGACAAAGCGGAATATACAAGTGCTTCCATGCTTTGGGGCGAGCGCTTCAGCTTGCAGATCGGTATACAGCTTGACCGTCCGCAGCACGACAGAACGATAGTGTTCATGTCCGTAGAGAGCGAAATATCGGAGTACATAAGCCTTAAGCGCGTGGATAATGTGCCCGTGCGCATGCCGCTGAACCCCGGCGCTGACGACGGATACTACCTGCGCACCGAGCCCGGACTTTTCCCGGATCTGCTCAGACCCATGAGCGAAAAAACAAGAATACCGGTAATGCACTGGCTTGCCGCGATCTGGGTGGATATACGGATCCCCGCGTCGTCAAAGATCTCGGGAGAGTTTCCCATTCGCTTTATGTTCAAGGACTTTGACGGCAATATCCTTGCCGAGACGACTTTTACCGTCAATGTTATCGCCGCCGAGCTTCCCGAGCAGAAGATAGCCGTAACACAGTGGTTCCACGCCGATTGCCTTGCGGCATACTACGGCCTTGAGATATTCTCCGAGGAGCACTGGGCTGTCATAAAGAACTTTATCGAAACCGCCGTTGACAACGGTATCAATATGATACTGACTCCCATTTTCACGCCTCCGCTTGACACCGCCGTCGGCGGCGAGCGGCCCACGGTTCAGCTTGTGGACGTTTACAGAAAGCACGGAAAGTGGTCATTCGGCTTTGAAAAGCTCGAGCGCTGGGTCAATATGTGCCTTGACTGCGGCGTAAAATATTTTGAGTTTTCACATCTCTTCACCCAGTGGGGCGCGCACCACGCGCCGAAGGTCATGGCAGAGACGGAAAACGGATATGAGAGAGTGTTCGGCTGGGATACGGATGCCGGCGGAGAAGACTACCGCGGATTCCTTACCGAAATGCTGCCCCGTCTTATAGCCGAAACTGAGCGTCTCGGCGTTGCCGACCGCTGCGTGTTCCATATTTCCGACGAGCCCGGCGGAGATATGCTTGAAAGCTACCTTGCCGCAAAGAACGTCGTCAAGGATCAGCTCCACGGTCAGATGATAATGGACGCGCTCTCCGATTTCAGCTTCTACGAAAAAGGAGTGGTCGAGCATCCGGCTGTGTCCGAGGATCACGTAAAGCCTTATCTCGAGGCGGGAGTTCCCGATCTTTGGGTATACTACTGCTGCTGCCAGTCGGAGAAGGTCTCCAACCGTTTCCTTTCAATGCCCGGCGCACGCAACCGCATAATAGGTCAGATGTTCTATAAATACAAGATCGCGGGATTTCTGCAGTGGGGCTATAACTTCTGGTTCACGCAGGAATCGTGCGAATTCTGCGACCCGTATCTTTGCACCGACGGCGGAATGTGGGTGCCCGCGGGCGACGCGTTCTCCGTATATCCCGCGCCCGGCGGCAGCGCATATGAGACTCTGCACCTCAGAGGCTTTACCGCGGCGCTGGACGATCTGCGCGCCTTCACGCTTTGCGAAAAGCTTTGCGGGCGCGACGCGGTCATGGCAGTCATCGAAGAGCGGGGCAGCGTTGCCTTTGACGAGTATCCTCACGGAGACGAGCAGGTGCTGTCCGTACGTGAAAAGATAAACTCCATGATAGCGGAGAAGATAGGGAAGTAAGACCCCAACAGCTGAAATATAGGGCTGTCCCCGTCCGCGGTCGCATCGGCGCCGCGGGCAGGGACAGCCTTTGCCGCATATGTTTTGCCCGCGGGTATTGCCGCTTCGGGATGCTCCCGAAAAAAGGCGGCGCATAAACCTGTGCGGACATAACATACACTTATAATAAGGAAAATAAAGATGACAAAGCTTATAACCCAATATAGAGGGCTTAAAAAAGAAATTTATATTCTGTTTGTCGGAAAGCTTGTCACGGCAATGGGCTCGTTCGTCTGGCCCATGCTCACATTCTTTCTGACAACAAAGCTCGGTCTTTCCGACGGCACCGCAACGGTGCTCATCGCAACGGCGACCGTGCTGTCGCTGCCCGCGGCGCTGCTGGGCGGAAAGCTTGCCGACCGCTTCAGCCGAAAATACATAATCATCATTTTCGACTGCCTGACCGTGGCGCTGTACATAATTGCCGCCATACTGCCGACGTCGTACATTACGGCTGTGCTCATATTTCTCGCGGGTCTGTTTCAGACAATAGAAAGCCCCGCGTACGACGCGCTTAACGCCGACTTTTCCACATCCGAGCAGCGGGAGAAGGCATATTCTCTTTCGTACCTCGGTTTTAATCTCGGATTTATAATCGGCGCCGCCGTTTCGGGACTTCTGTTTCAGAAGTATATATGGCTCGCGTTCCTTCTCAACGCGCTTGCAGTATTCACGTCGACCGTCCTTATCTGGATATTTGTGCACATGAAAAACGCTGTGGGCGCCGACGAGGACACCGCAGGCGAAGTCTATAACGAATACGAAATGCCCATGGACGAAAAAACGCCTGTCATGCGCATACTGAAAGAGCGCAGGGTGGTGCTTTTCGGACTGCTGCTCGGCTGTTTTGCGTGGCTGCCGTCAAACGTTGCGGGCATACTTCTCCCCCTGCAGCTCAAAGAGGCGATGGGAGAATACGGCGCGACGGTATACGGATACCTGAGCTCCCTGAACGGCGCGACTGTTATAGTATGCACACCCGTTTTCAGCATGCTTCTCAGAAAAATGACGGAGCTGCCCAAAGCGGCGCTGGGACTTCTGCTGTTCTGCGGCGGACTCTCACTTTACTCCGTGGGCACGGCGCTTGCCACACTGTTTCTCGGGATGTTCGTTTTCTCCGTTGGCGAGGTCATATCCGTGCTTGGCGCAAATCCCTATGCCTCACGCCGCATCCCCGCGTCTCACAGGGGACGCATCGGCGGCATAACCTCCGTCATGTCAACGGTGTTCTCGGCACTGACCCAGTACCTTATAGGCGGCGTGCTTATGCTGACCCACAGCAACTACCGCCTTATCTGGATAGTGATTATTTCGTGCGGCGTCCTTGCCGCGGTGCTGTATGCGCTGCTTTACCGCGCGGATAAGAAAGCGTTTCCATTGCTGTATGAAAAGCGCGCAGAGGACGGGGCAGAGTAGGGCACTGCGCAGGTTTTTGAATGTATATTTTCTCAACCTGCGGTTGACGGCGCGGTTGAGCCTAAAAGCTTTGGCATTAGGCTCTGCCTTGCCGCACCGTCGGTTACATGTCAAAAAAGCGCAAAGGAAATTTGTATATTATATGGAAAATATATAAAATTGACGAATAAGCATTGACAAAATGTTGACAGTTTGTTAAAATAAAATATCCTCAATCATTGGTTGAGCACACTTTTGCGTGGTAAAGGAATAAAACACTTCTGCGGCATGGGAGGTTGTCGTGAGGTGTTTCGGCTTTGCTCTGCAAAAGTGATTTAACTGCTATTCTTTTTGCGGATTTTAACGAAAAGAATAATGTACTTAAAAAAGGAGAAAGATTATGAAGTTCACCAAAGTAATCGCAATGCTTCTTTGCGTCGTAATGGTGGTAGCTGCATTTGCCGGCTGTACCGGTAAAAAGCAGGATACTAAAGGCTCTGCCGAAGATCCTACATATGCAGATCCCTATGCGGGCAAAACTCACCAGGAAGTCTCCGACGATCTCTACGAGAAGGTTCTCGGCGAGTTCAAGGAATACTATGACAAGGCTATTGAGGCTGAAAGCGTTTCCGAGAGATTTGCTCTCATGGCAATCGCAGAGGCAAAACTGCTTGAAAGCGGAGTTATGCTTCCTTCCACCTCCAAGGGCGGTAACTACGCTATCTCCCGCGTAGCTCCCAAGACCATCAACTCCACTCTGTGGGGCAACGACTCCGACAGATTCCATCAGGTAATCGCCGTTGCAGGCGAGAATTTCCTGCTCAAGAGCGAAGTCGAAGAGATGAAAGCTAAATGGGCAGAGGTCAAGGGCACCGGCACCTACGAAGAGTGGGTAAAGAAGTATCTCACCGACAAGGGCTACACCCTCACCGATGAGTACTCTTGGCCCTATACCAGTGATCCGGTTGTTTGGGACGCGCTCAACTCCTACCGTGCTGCAGACGCAGAGGCTATCGTTAACACCTACGACGGTCTTCTTGAGTACGATATCGAGAACGTGCAGCAGCCCGCTCTCGCTACCGGGTACACCGTTTCCGATGACGGCCTTACCTACACCTTCAAGCTCCGTGAGGGAGTTAACTGGGTTGATAACCAGGGCAACGTAATCGAAAAGCTTACGGCTGACAGCTTTGTTGCAGGTATGCAGCATATGCTCGACGCTAAGGGCGGTCTTGAGTACCTTGTTGACGGTAAGATTAAGAACGCTTCTCAGTACATGGCAGGCGAGATCACCGACTTCGCTGAGGTCGGCGTTAAGGCTGTTGATGAGTATACTCTCGAGTACACTCTCGAGGCTCCCTGCACATACTTCACCACGATGCTCGGCTACGGCGTATTTGCTCCTATGAGCCGTGCATACTTCACCGCTAACGGCGGCGCATTCGGTGTCGAAGAGTATGCGGCAGCTTCCGCTACCGATGCTTACACCTACGGTACCGCTCCCGATAAGATCGCATACTGCGGACCTTACCTCGTAACCTCCTATGCTGCTTCCAACTCCATCGTATTTGAGGCTAACCCTCAGTACTGGAACAAGGACAACATCAACATCCACAAGATCACCTGGATCTTTAACGACGGTTCTAATCCCACCGAGACCTATGACCGCGCTAAGGAAGGCACTCTTACCGGCGCAGGTCTGAACACCAACGCTGTTGCAAAGGCAAAAGAGGACGGTCTGTTTGACGATTATGCATACATTGCAGCAACCGACGCTACCTCTTATCCTGCATTCTACAACCTCTACCGCGCTAAGTTTGCCAACTTCAACGACGAGACCGTTGCAGCTACAACTCTTACCGCAAACGAGCAGGTTAAGGCTAACCTCGCTATGGAGAACCAGCACTTCCGTCTGGCTCTGTCCATGGCGCTTGACAGAGGCGCTTATAACGCTACCACTGTAGGCGACGATCTTAAGCTTACTTCTCTTGTTAACTCCTACACACCCGGTACCTTCGTATCTCTTGACGAGGACGTTACCGTTGAGATCAACGGCAAGGCTACCGAGTTCAAGGCAGGCACCAACTACGGTGTAATCATGCAGGCTCAGATCGATGCTGACGGCATCGCTATCAAGGCTTACGATCCCGCAGCCGACGAGGGTGCAGGTTCTTCCGCAGGCTACGACGGCTGGTACAATGTTGAAGAGGCTAAGAAGCAGCTCGAGGCTGCTATCGATGAGCTCTCCGAGTCTTGCGATATGGTAATCGACAAAGACCATCCCGTAAAGCTTGAGGTTCCCTACTTTGATATTAACGAACCCTTCGCTAACAGAGCCAATGCCATGAAGCAGTCCATCGAGGCTTCTCTCGACGGTAAGGTTGAAATCGTTCTGGTTAAGACAGGCGGCTCCGACGCTGTTAACTGGTACAATGCAGGCTACTATCCGGAGACCGGCGATCAGATGAACTATAACATCTTTGACGGCTGCGGCTGGGGCCCGGACTACGGTGATCCCACGACCTACCTTGACACAATGCTTCCTCAGGGCGGCGGCATGGCCAAAAACCTTGGTCTGTATTGATCATTAAACTGTAGGCATTGATTTACAGCTGAATAATTAAATCGCGGTAAGAGGATGAGTTCTTTTATTCATCCTCTTATCGCAATATTAACGAGGGAAGTAGTTGTGACAAAGTATTTGCTCAAACGTTTGCTGCACGGACTTATTTCCGTAGTCATAGTTGTGGCGATCGTTATGATCCTGATATATTCTCTGATGAGCAGAGAAGTAATATTTGCCAGAGACTCGGTTTTTACAAAGAGAAGCAATAACGACAGAGTTATATACAAGTATACTCAGTGGGAAAAATTCGGCTATCTTGACTATGTATCGTACAGCGAGTTTTTGCAGCAGCTCAAGCGCGACGGTGAAATCGACGAGGACACCAGAGCCGAGGCTGTTGCGATCTCAAAAAGCGCCGATAAGGACCCTGAGCTTGTTAAGAAATATGTGGAGAAATTCACAGAGTATTACGAAGGCAAGGGCTACGAGGTGGTTCGCCTTGATCCCGTAATGCTTACTAAAACACGTCTGGACACGGGCGGCAAACAGCAGCTGTTTGCCTACAAGGATTACCCGGTGATCAGGCGTCTTTGGACGTACTTTACCGGAATATTCCGCGTTGACAATATTCATTACGTTGAAGATGACATAGAGGACAGAGGCCTCACCTTTACCCTCCATGATCCTATATACGGCGGAGACAAGTTCTCTCCCGCCATTATCGGTAACGGAACAAAGCATAAATACCTGCTCTATTTCGATAACCAGTTCCCTTATATCCATCAGAACCTTCTGACCGTAAACCTCGGTCTTTCGTATTCGGTAAATACCGGTGTTGACGTATTTGACACCATGACGCAGTCACAGGGTAAATACGTCACATCGACTATCACCTATCCTACGGGACTTACGGAGGACGCGGCATACGATCTGCACTCTGCAACATATGCGTCGGGCACAAGAGACTCTTCGCCCCTGTTCTCGGACAGATATGTTGACGACTATACAAACGTCAGCCTCCATTGCGCGAATATGTCCAAGCTGGGTTATTCGTTTGTTATAGGTATAATCGCGGTTGTGATCTCATACCTCCTTGCAATGCCCCTCGGCATACTGATGGCGCGCAAGAAGGACAAGCTTGTAGATAAAATAGGTACAATATACATCGTGTTCATCCTTGCGGTGCCGTCCCTTGCGTATATCTTTATGTTCAAGGCGCTGGGCGGGCTTGCGGGCCTGCCGACCACCTTCCAGATGGACGGTGAAACATGGCTCATGTATATACTGCCCATAATCTCACTGGCGCTGCCGTCACTTGCAAACCTTATGAAGTGGCTGCGCCGCTACATGATAGACCAGATGAACTCCGACTACGTAAAGTTTGCCCGCAGCGGCGGACTTTCCGAAGGAGAGATATTCTCAAAGCACATTCTTAAAAACGCGGCGATCCCGATTGTTCACGGTATTCCCGCTTCCGTGCTCGGCGCACTTACAGGTGCGATCATAACCGAGCGCGTGTACCTTGTTCCCGGTGCGGGCAACCTGCTTACTACCGCTATCAACAACTACGACAACGGTGTTATCGTAGGTCTTACGCTGTTCTATGCAACGCTGTCGATAATCTCCATCATTCTGGGAGATATTCTGATGGCAATGGTGGACCCGAGAATTTCGTTCTCCACCAAGGCAAGATAAGCGGAGACGCTTTCATAACACATCTGCGCAGGCGTATCGAATGTACGGTGCGCCCCGACGCAGGATGGCGAGAAAGGATATAAATTTTACTATGGACGATAAATCGGTAAACGTAGCTGATCTGGGACTTGGCGAGGACGAGCTTTTCTCAAGAGTCGATCATAACGATCTCGATTCCGAAAAGATCGCCGCTCCGCGGTATTCGTACTGGCAGTCCGTCATGCGCGTGTTCTTCAAAAAGAAATTCAATGTAATCATATTGGTGCTTCTTGCGGTAATAATCGCATTTGCATATATATATCCCGTATTTTCGGGTTACGATAAGTTCGGCAAGGTCCTTGTGGAGGGCGCAAAGCACTTGTCCCCCTCAAAGGCTATTGAAATGCACGGCTTCAGCATCCACTGGATATTCGGTGCGGGCGGCGTCGGTCAGTCCACATTCGACGCAATGTGGAGCGGTGCGCGCATATCCCTGTCCCTTGCATTTATCTGCGCCGCTATCAACATGACCATAGGCGTTGTCGTCGGTGCGATATGGGGCTTCTCAAAGCGTATCGACATCTTCATGACCGAGGTTTATAACATCATCGGAAATGTGCCCTACATCCTGCTCATTTCCGTGCTCGTCATGATACTTTCCGCAAGCTTCTGGACCATGGTGTTCGCACTTACCATAACCGGCTGGCTTTCCATTGCATACTTTATACGAACGCAGGTCGTCATAATACGAGACAGAGAGTATAATCTTGCATCCCGCTGCCTCGGCACGTCAACGCCGCGTATAGCCATGAAAAACATCCTGCCTTTCATGGTATCAGTAATTGTAACTATTGCGGCTACAGAAATTCCCTCATATATTTCATACGAAGTGTTCCTGTCGTATATCGGTCTGTCAATGTCCGATATGTCGCTGGGTAAACTTATATTCGAGGCAGAGGGTTCAATGCTCACACCCGGATTCCAGTTCGAGTTCTGGTGCCCCGTTGTGCTCGCTTCCATAATCACCGTGGTGCTGTATGTTGTCGGTCAGAATCTGGGCGACGCTTCAGACCCCAGAACACATATGTAAGGGGGAGCGGCGATGGAAAACAATAAGGTTCTTCTTTCCATAAAGGATCTGGAAGTTAAATTCCGCGTCCGCGGCAGAATTCTTACCGCAATAAGACGCGTATCCCTTGATATTTATGAAAACGAGTCCATAGCAATCGTCGGCGAGTCCGGAAGCGGCAAGTCCGTTTTCACAAAGACCTTTGCCGGAATGCTTGACTCCAACGGCTTTATAGACAACGGCTCGATAGTCTTTGACGATGAGGAGCTCGCAAAAACGACAGCTGCCAAAAATAAAATGGCGCGCAGCGTTATCCGCCGCACGACCGCAAAACTCAACGCATATTCAAAGCTTGAGATAGCGTCCGACGTATACCGTAAGCTGCTTGAGCTTGAGGCGGAGAAAAAGTCCAAAGGCAGCCTCAGCCCCGAAGAGATAGCCGATTTCGACGAAAGAGCAAAAGAGCTCGAGTTCAAAAAATCGGAGCTTCATAACACAAAGCTGACCCTTGACCCCTCCAAGGAGAAGGATCGCATCAAAGAAATTTCCGCCGAGATAGACGAGGCGGAGATGAAGCTTGCGGCACTTCTTGAGGAAAAGAAAAACCTTGCGCACGCGCACAGCGTAGCCATAAAAGCAGACGCGGCATATCTTGCGGACTTCGCGAAGAAGGAAGCGGAGCTTAAAGCGGAGTACGAAAAGGCGCAGCAGCGCGAAATACCCAAAGAAGTTCTTGACCGTAACGATAAGATCGCCAAAGAAATTTGGCTGAGCGTCGCCCGCTACGATTTCACCCACCGTATGCAGCTTATAAATAAGCTGACCAAAGCGCTGAAGCAGGCAATGATGCTCGGCGTTGATCTGTTCGACGAGGCGACGAGAAGCGCGGTGTTCGATAACGTGGCGCTCAGAGTCCGCTATGAGAGCGAGGACGAAAACCGTCTGTACGGCTATTGCGTTCTTAACCTTGCAAAGATCAGATACTCAAAGGACTGGAGCCAGATCCGCGGCGGCAAGATCGCGACCGTGTTCCAGGATCCTATGACCTCGCTTAACCCCATTATCACAATAGGCAAGCAGATAACTTCCATTATTCTCAAGCATCAGAACTGCACCGAAGTCCAGGCAAGGGAAAAGGCGCTCGTTCTTATGAAAAAAGTCGGCATACCGGACGCGGAGCACCGCTTCGACGACTATCCGTTCCAGTATTCCGGCGGTATGAGACAGAGGATCGTAATAGCGATCGCGCTGTCCTGCCAGCCTAAGATCCTTATATGCGACGAGCCTACGACTGCGCTTGACGTTACGATCCAGGCGCAGATACTCAAGCTTCTCAAGGATCTGCAGAAGGAATTTAACTATACTATCGTGTTCATCACCCATGATTTGGGCGTTGTTGCAAACATCGCGGACCGCGTTGCGGTCATGTACGCAGGTCAGATAGTGGAACTCGGTAATGTGGACGAGGTATTCTACGACCCGAGACACCCGTATACATGGGCGCTCATGTCGTCGCTGCCTCAGCTTGCGCAGAGAAATACGGAGCTTTATTCCATTTCTGGAACGCCCCCGTCTCTGTATAACAAGATAGTCGGCGATCCTTTTGCACCGCGTAACCCATATTGCCTCAAGATCGACACTCTGAGAGAGCCCCCCATGTTCAAGGTGACGGAAACGCACTTTGCAAAGACATGGCTGCTCGATCCCAGAAGCCCCAAGATCGAAAAGCCCGAGGCAATACAGGATATACACGGCAAACTGATGAAAGCTTTCAACATAGGAGATTTCCGCTGTGAGTGATAAGATAACTGAAAAGAAAAGCGCCAGCGCAGCAAAGCTTCCCGAGCACGGTCCCATTGACGAAAACGGCCGCGAAGTGCTGCTGTCGCTCAGAAATGTTGATATAACCTTCGGCAAGGGCGACAAAGCCGTCTATGCCGTAAAGGATGCCTCATTTGATATATACAAGGGCGAAACATTTTCTCTCGTAGGCGAGTCCGGAAGCGGAAAGACCACTATCGGGCGCGCGGTCATTCGCGTAAACCCCTGCTCAAACGGCGAGATCCTTTATAAAGGCGTGCGCATTTCCGGCAAGATCCCCCGTTCCCTCGACCGTGCGGTCATCCGTAATATACAGATGGTCTTCCAGGATCCCGCGGCGTCCCTTAACGAGCGCGCGACCGTAGACTATATCATTTCCGAGGGACTTTATAACTTCCACCTTTACAAAAACGAAGCCGACAGAGTCCGCAAGGTCGAACAGATCGTGGACGAAGTAGGCCTTCTTCCCGAGCATCTTACAAGATACCCCCACGAGTTCTCCGGCGGACAGAGACAGCGTATAGGTCTTGCCCGCGCCATGGTAATGGAGCCGGAGCTTGTCGTTGCGGACGAGCCTATCTCGGCTCTGGACGTTTCCATCCGCGCTCAGGTGCTCAACCTTATGAAGAAGTTCCAGAGAGAAAAGGGAACCACCTATCTCTTTATAGCGCACGATTTGTCCATAGTCAGATTTATTTCCGACCACATTGGCGTTATCTACAAGGGTAATATAGTTGAGGTGGCAGAGGCAGAGGAGCTGTTTGACTTCCCGCTGCATCCTTATACCCGCTCCCTTATTTCCGCAATTCCGATTCCCGATCCCATGCTTGAGAAGAACAAAGTGCTTTACACTTACGATCCTTCTATCCACGACTACAGCGAGGATAAACCCGAGATGGTATGCGTGGGACACAACCACTACGTGTACGGTAATAAAAAGGAGATCGAGGAGTATAAGGCGATAAGAGAAAAAAACGAGCCTCTCCGCACCATTGCCATTAACGATCCGAACGCACCCAAGGAAGAAACGGCAAATGCCGAAGATGATGTTCTCGACGATGCAGAGATTCTCAGCACCCCTCTGCACGATACGGGCAGTCTGTGGTATACAGTGCTTTCGTTCTTCCTGCCGATTCTCGGTATAATTGCGGGGCTTATATTCAAAAAGAAAAAGTACTTCCGCAATTTCAAAGCGTGCAGAAAAGGCGCGCTTATCGGCTTCGGAGTGCTTGGCGCCGTAATAATCCTGTTCCTGATAATGCTCATATTCGCAGGTATCTGACGGATATATGGGCCGAAAAACAAGATTACACAATACGGATAACAATCCGGGCGTCAGACCGCCTCTCAAGGTAGAGCTGTCCGAAAAAAACAAAAAGCTGAGAATGGCGGCGATCATCGGGTTTTTGGCAATTGCATTAATTGCATTTGCCATAGGCATGGTAAAGCTGCTTTCGACCGATCCGGGCTGGGCGGTCATATCTGCCACGACCTCCGAAAACGGCACGTGCGCAAACGAGTTCACTTTTCATTATTACCTGGGCGACAGTGGAATTTCCGCAACTGCCGAAAATAAGAAGCTGACCTCTAAGTACACAGAGCTTTGCGAAAACGCTTATCGGATCTTCAACAGTGACAGCACATTTTCGGATGTCGGCAATATCGCCTCTCTCAATAAGCACCCGAACGAGGCGGTCGAGATAGACAGCGAACTGTATGCAGCTCTTGAAAAGATAGCTTCTTCGGATAACCGCGGTATCTACCTCGGACCGGTGTACGGATATTATCAAAGCCTGTTCAACAGTGCGGACGATAACGATGCCGCTGATTTCGATCCGTTTGTAAACGGCGAGCTGAAAGAGTATTATAAAGATGTCGCGGCATTTGCTGCCGACAGCGAGCAGGTGTCAGTAGAGCTTCTCTCGGACAGCCGCGCGATACTCCATGTCTCCGATGAGTATTCGGCATTTGCCGAAGAAAACGGAATAAAGACATATATAAGCCTTTTCTGGATGAAAAACGCGTTTGTCGCGGACTATCTTGCCGCTTCTCTTGAGGATGCCGGATATACAAAAGGCGTTCTGTCAAGCTACGACGGCTTCAGCCGAACGCTCGGCGATATGAGCGGCGGCACTGAGAACGGCGAGACATATTCGCTGAACATCTACGCAAGGCTTGACAAAACCGTGTATTCAGCTGCAGTGCTCGGTTACGGCGGACGCCGCAGCACAGTCGTGCTGAAGGATTTTCCCGTGGCGGAGTCGGACACACTTAACTATTACGTTACTGGCAACGGTGACGTCAGATTTCCGTATGCCGGCGTATCCGACGGGCTCAGCCGGGCGGCAACGCCGTTTCTGGCGGCGTATTCTGAAAAATACGGCTGCGCGGATGTGCTTTTGCAGATCGCGCCTGTATATATTGCGGACAGCCTTGATGCAGACAAGCTTGAAAAGCTGTCGCAGAACGGCATCTGTTCCGTTTGGTGCGGCGGCGAGCGCATAATGCATACCGAAAAGGATATATCGCTGCGAAACCTTTACAGCGATTCAGCCGTAACATTCAAAGAAAACTAAAGAAAAAATCGCCGATGCTGCTGCATCGGCGATTTTATTTAGTTTACATACTCCATGAAAATGATGAAACCGAGTTGGATGCGTCATATTAAAATACTGCATAAGCTGATTAACCGAGCTTTATGCGGTCAATTTTACTGAGCGCATACGACCGGGTTCTGCCACTGTCCGTCACTTCCACAAAACCGTTTTCAAGTTCGGCGGTATAGCTCTCACCGTCCCGTGCCTTAATGTTCAGAATATCATATGTCCTGCGGTGCGTAATGTCAATCAGATCAATATCGCGACGTGTCAGCCTTCTGCCTGATATATCAAACACTAAAGAACTGTCGCGTATTATACAGCGCAGTTCTCTGCCGTAGATATATGTATAAAGATAGTCTGCCGAGCGGCAGTTGTTGAAAAATTTAGCAGTATCGCCGCTGTATGAGCTTTCACCGCCGCATTTTATGTACTCTGCAAGTTCTTTGATTTCGGTAAACCAAACATCATCGCCTTCAAGTCTGACAGTATCGGCATCCTCAAAAAATACGATCGTGTTGATCCATACTTTCTGATTCTGCTGCTTTTTTAAAAGGTAAACGGCGCGTTTCAACTGGACGAATGGTGATAGAGGTGTCTCAGTGTATATCTCCCCTGTCCATCTATCGACCTTTTCTTTTTTGATATGATTTATATTCCCCTCGATAGTACCGCACCAGCGTTTTACTTCAACCGCAAACAGCTTGCGGCGGTACAGTATCAGAAAGTCGATTTCCGCATCTCCGTCGTCGGACTCGATTATAATGTTGCGTTTCATTCTGCAGTCGGGAAGAATATGTTCTATTTCATAGGCAAATTCGTCTTCGCCGTAGCTGCCGTACTGCTTTTGCGGTGAAAACGGCGGAATAGGCACCTCCTGTCGGCGTATGCATGAGATTTTTATTTTGTGAAACAGCTTTAGTAATCCCATAGAGAGTATTCACCTCAGATGCTCATAAAATTTACAGTGAAAAATCGCAATAAAATCACGCTTTTTTCAGCACACCGGCAAACCAACCGTTTTCGCGGCGCTCGTCCACGAGCTTCCAACCGCTGTCGGAAAGGGCGGAGACCGTTTCGTCGGCGCGCTCCGTAATGATTCCCGAAACAATGAGAACGCCGTCGTCGGAGATATAATCACCTATGGCGGGCGCCATGCGGATAATAACGTCCGCAACAATGTTGGCGCAGCATATGTCATAGCCGCCGTCGATGCGATCGGTTCCCGCCAAAAGATCGGACACGGCGACCGTCACGTTTTCCGTTTTGTTGATCTCGACATTTTCTTTTGCGACGCGCACGGCGTTCGGGTCGATATCGCAGGCAAAGCAGCTTGCGGCGCCGAGCTTTGACGCGCATATGGCGAGAATTCCGCTGCCGCAGCCGACGTCAAGCATTTTGTCGCCGCGCTTAAGATACTTTTCAAGCAGGGCGGCGCAAAGGCGGGTGGTTTCGTGCGTGCCCGTGCCGAACGCCATTCCGGGATCCATAAGAACTACGATCTCGTCCTCGCCTGCCTCATACTTTTCCCAAAGGGGAACGATAACAAGCTTTTCGCCTGTCTTTATGGGCTTATAATACTTCTTCCACGAGTCTGCCCAATCTTCTTCGCTTACGCCGATGCATTCCACTTTGGCGGGAATGCTGAGAGTTTCAAAACGCGAGGTTATAAAGCCTACGGACTCTGCGGGATTTTTGATCTCCGGAATAAAGACGGAAACGCTTGAAATTGTTCTGTCCTTTTGCAGAAGTTCTTCGTCGATAAGATCGCCGTATACGCCGTCAAGCTCCTTGACCACGTCCGAATAATCTTCGATCATCAGCGAATTGTCCACCATGCTCATGACCGCGCTCATATCGTCAAGGTATTTGCAGTCGGCAGTAGCTTTTATCTGTATCCATTTATCCATAATTGCACCTCGTAAAATTGCTGCATATATTTTAGCATGAATTCGGCACATTTACAAGGTGTAATCGCAAATGGGGACGATACGCTGAAAAAGTAATACGTAGTTCGGTGAACTGCCTGAGGAGATGAGTGCGGTTTGGCGCGGTTGACATGGGCGGATATTCGGTGGGTGCGGGGCGGAGGAAGTTAAAATATGAGTGCAGCGCTTGAAAAAGCGCGAATATGTGGTATAATATGCGCAGGGATTTTGCTTAAAAAGCAAAATCAAGCTGCTTTGCCGCTTCCGCGCTATGCGCGGCTGCGCAATTGACGGCCTCGCGAAAATGTTTGTGCAAGCACACATTTTCGCTTTGTGGTATAATAG
>ENA-OUQC01001070-OUQC01001070.1-human-gut-metagenome-genome-assembly--contig:-NODE-1070-length-15620-cov-3.916736_pt1 | contig 15620 bp, 16 predicted proteins | sample MGYA00237942_ERZ548815 | MGnify/ENA primary metagenome ERZ548815 (study PRJEB26490, sample SAMN05194722) | human gut metagenome | biome: terrestrial biome; feature: human-associated habitat; material... | reverse complement strand
TGAGAAACGCCCGGTGTGTCATAGGTTCCCTTGAAGAAAACCAGATCACCGGGCTGTAAATCGCTCTGTGAGATCACCCAGCCCCGGTTGTTGCAATACTGCGCCTGCCCTGCTGCGGTAGTGCACATGGAATTGGCGCAGGAAACACCTGCCTCCTTGAGACACCAGTAGACAAACCCCGAGCAGTCAAATTGGTTCGGCCCCTTGGCTCCCCAGACGTACTTGCAGCCCGCTTTGGTCAGCGCTGCCTGCACGATGGCGGAGCCCTTTTCGTTGGGCGGAAGGGACTGCAGTATGGTGTTGGGCAGGATGCCGCCGTGGGGATCGGTACCCAGAAGATTGGCAAAGAGGGGCAGGAATTCCGGGCCCATCAGTTCGTCCAGCAGGGCGCGTTCCTCGGCGGTGAACCAGTACCGATCCGCGCCTTCCGTGTAGTTCAGGCTGGTCAGCGTGATGCGCAGCGTCAGCGTCGTGTGCTCAATGATCTCAATATGCGCATCCTCTCCCGCCCCTACAATGACCTCGGTCTGCGAGGTCTCCGTCTCTATTTCATATTCCACCTCGTTCATCGTCCGGAACACCTTGCGAAGCGCATCCACCTTGTCCGGGGTGACGGTCACCACATCGGTCGCGCTCTGCTCGTCCATGGTCATCATCACGGCGTATACGCCCAGCACGTCGATCCAGTTGTTGACCATTGGGCTATCTCCGTCCTCCACGCCCTCATAGACAACCTGCATCGCGTCATAGTCGGAAACCTGCGCGACGTAATCGATCTGATGCTGAATCTCCTCGTAAAACTCCGTATTGACCTGCGCGATGGCCTGCGTCATGGGCATGCCCTCCGCCGTGTCGTTGGCATAGAAGATGCCCAGCGGCGAGCACAGTATAAACGCCACGATCAAAATCACCAGTATGATGACCACAGACACCCATCCGCCCGCGACGATGAGCTTCACGAGCGCAGTCACCCCCGCCGCTACCGCCTTAGCCGCCTCCTTCAGCATCTTCCACGCCGTCTTCACAGCCTTCACAGTTTCCCGCTCGGCTCTCTGCAGATTGCGTTTGGCCGTCTGCGCAGACTGTGCCGTGCTCTGCGCGGCACGACCCGCCTTTTTCGCCGTTTTAGCCGGTTTTGCCTTTCTTCCGATGTTCACCGGCATGCTCGTCTGCCGTTCAGACGTCACCGTTTCCGTATTCCGCGCATGCGAAACAGCAACGGGAGGAACTTCCTCCCGCTGCTGCTTCTGTAGACGTACCTTATTCGCAACATACCGCACAGCCTGCCCGGTTCGCTGCTCTGCCGCACGAACTGTGCGCTGCTCGTTTTCCTCCACACGCTCCTCAGCATACTGCACAGGTGACTGTTCCTCACTGCTCTCCGTCTGCGTCTGCCGGTTTTCCGGCAAAACAGGTGACCTCGGCAATTCCATCTGCGCACCGGCAAGTTTCTTCTTCATGCGCTGCTGCCAGTATTCCCGGGTCTTGAGGACATGCTGTCCGCGCTCACGCATCCGGTCGGTCATGGTCGTTTTCCCCCTTCTGTGCGACATAGAGGTCGCTGGGCTTTGTAGTCATCATGCGGTAGAGCTGGGTATCGGTCGGGAAGTGATCTTCGAAGGGCACGATATGGCTGCCGCACTTGAGCAGGCCGTGCCCCTGCGGCACGTTGTCCACATAGGAGAGCTGCTCGGCGGGGATCTTGAGCAGCCGCGCCAGCTCCTCCTGATCGGAATCTGCCTGATTGAGCAGCACGAGGTATTCGGAGTTGGCCAGCATCATGCGCGCGGTGTCGGACTTGAGCAGCTCCTCCACGTTCTGCGTAATGGCCGTGGCAAAGCCGTTCTGCTTGCGGATGCGCTTCCACAGCTTGTAGAAGAAGTTGGCGCTGTACGGATACTGAAAGAGCAGATACGCCTCGTCCACGAAGATCCACGTCTCCCGCCCCTGCCGCTGGTTGCGCAGCAGGCGGTTGTAGATGGCGTCCAGCACCACCAGCATGCCCAGCGGCAGCAGCGTGCTGTCCAGCTCTCGGATGTCAAACGCGATGAGCGCGCTGTTCAGATCCACATTGGTCTGCTGCGCGAACGTGTTGAGCGAGCCCTTTACGAACATCTCCACATCCAGCGCAATGCGCTGCCCCTCGGGCTCCGGCTGCGCGCACAGCTCATTGTACAGGTCGTGCAGCGTGGGCGGCTGCAGCGTATAGTCGCTGCACAGATAATCCCGGTAAACACTGCGCACACAGCGGTCGATCAGCGGCATATCCCGGTTGCTCAGCTCCTGCCGCTGCTTGTACAGCACCTCGAACATCGACAGTATGAACTCGCTCTTCATCACCAGCGGATTGGCCTCGTCCCCATAGCCGCGCACCATGTCCATCACATTGATGTGCTGCGGGGAGGACGCCGAGATGTGCACCACCTCGCCCCCGAGCTGCTCCACAAGCGAGGTGTACTCCCGCTCCGGATCGAGGATCAGTATGTCGACGCCGCCCCTGAGCAGCAGCGGCACGATCTCCAGCTTGCCAAAGAAGCTCTTGCCCGAGCCGCTGACGCCCAGTATGCAGCCGTTTCCGTTCATCAGCTGCCTGCGGTTGATGAAGATCATGTTCTTGCTCACGGGGCTCAGGCCGTGATAGATGCCGTCCTTGTGGACGATCTCCTGCGCGTGGAAGGGCATCAGCGTCGCCGCAGGATCGGTGGTGATGGTGCGGAGCGTATCGATCTTCCGCAGCCCATATGGCAGCGCCGTATTCAGCCCTTCCAGCTGCTGATACCGCAGCGTGGAGAAGTGGTAGGCGAGCTTGTTGCCCGTGGAGACCAGCGTCCGGGTGTCGGCGTCCAGCTCCTCCCTGCTGTCCGCCATGTGTACCAGCGTCAGCACCATGTGCAGCATACGCTGGTCGCGCGTAGTCAGGTCGTCGAGGAACTCGTTGGCCTCCTGACGCTGCTGGTTCAGATCGTACGGAATGGCGGCCGAGAAGTTGTTGTTCTGGTTCTGCTTGCGCTGCCAGTTGGTGATGTTGGTCTCCACGCCCAGCAGCTTGTTCTCCACGGTCCTGACGGCCTCATCCGTCGGCACGGGAATGTAGTCGATGGACAGCATCATGTTCCGGGGCAGCTCCATCAGCTCCCTGATGATGTCGTCGCGCATGTACGCGGGATAGGACTGCAGGTACAGCACACGGGCATACTTCCCACCCAGCATCAGGTGATCCGCGTGCTGCTCCATGCTCTCCGGGCAGATGAAATCCGCAAAGTGATGCCCCTTGCGCAGCGCGTCCCGGTAATCGAACGCATACCCGACTTCGTTCCCCGCGCGGAAGAAATCGTGCAGCACGCGCAGGCGTTCCTCCATGTCCATCGCCTCGCACACCGACCCCAGCGCGCTCAGGTTCCGCTCCAGCCCCGCCCCGATGCGCTGCAGCGTGAGCCTCGCCTCCTCCACGTTCTTCTTGTGCACCGACACGGTGATATACCGGTCACGCAGCATGCGGCTGCCCGACGTGGCGCGCTCCACCAGCATGTCGTTGTACTCCTGCCGGTACCCATCCAGCGCATCGCCCTTGAGCGGGATCAGCGAATCGCGCTTGAACCGCTCCGCATTGACGCGGTGGTTGTTCACGGTGATCTTGGTCGCAGCGCCCACGTCCAGCGAATTGATCAGCTCGCCAAATGCCCGGAACATGGACTGCTTCGCCGCCTGCGACGCCACCTCGTAATTGATGTCCGAAAACGCCCAGCTCATGCTGAACTTGTTCCCCACCTGAAAAACCCCATCCGGCCAGATGCGCCGAATGGGTATGGTCTGCTGCACAGAGCGCGGCACGGTGAATTTCTCTTTGTCCATTTTCAGGGCGGTGCGTAAAGTCTTGCTCATCTCTTTCATTCCTCCCAAATGAAAAAGGAAGCCCGTGCGAAGGCTTCCTTCTCTGCATAACACAAATACATTTTCTTGGCGTATCCGTATTTGTATTTTTACACCAGAATTTTCATTTCACGTTTCTGTTTTATATTTTCACCGGAATTTCTAAGAGGATTTTCAAATTCATTTAGAAATTCGCATTTCCATTTGCATTTTCACTTCCATTTCTGAGCCATGACAACAAATTTCTGCGGCGCGCTCCCCGAATAGCGGAAGGGATAGCAGGTGACGAGCATAAGCGCCGGCTCCGCTACTGTTGGAATTGCAATCTCGCTCAAATCGTCCGCCACATCGATCTGCGTAACAACATAGCGGTGCACGCTGCCGTCCTCCGCCGTGACCGTGACCTCATCCCCCAGCTCCACCTTCTCCAGTACCCGCAGGTGTCGCCGGTTGCGATGTCCGTATACGACGCACACGCCAGCCTCACCGGGTCGCGCCGAGGTGTCAAGCCAGCCGGGACGTTTCTTCAGCGCCGCTTCCGAGGTCTCGCAGCCCACCGCTATGCAGCTACCGCGAATCGCCAGCACAAACGCAGACGGCGTGCGCTCACCCTTCTCCTCCCACTCAGACTTATCTGTCAGTAGTAGTTTCTCTACCTCTACGATAGGTTCCGGTTCATCCGTTTTCTCAACATACTGCATCTCATCCTGAATCACCACAGGCGTGACTGCCGGTTCCCGCATTTCCGGCATTTCTGTATGGACACCTTCTCCTCCAAATAACAGAAACCCCGCCGCCGCCAATCCCACCAGAATCCCCATCACCCATCTCAGTCGCATTTGTCCCTCCCCAGCAGCTTCGCATAGAGGTTCTCCGACCGGTAAACCAGCTTCGTGGGCACCATGAACTCGCAGCGGATGTACGCGGCGAGAAACTGTTCAAAGTTCATGCCGTTGAACCGAAAGAACCCCAGCAGCGCGAACGGCGCTGCGCCCGCGATGCACAGCCACGAGACGCCCTCCGTCCCCAGCAGATCCCGAAAGCAAAAGAACAGCAGCACGGCCATGCCCGCCGCCAGTATGGAAAACAGGAGCTGCCGCAGCGACAGCCCCAGAAAAATCGCCTCCTTGTACTCCATGATCTCCTTATTCATCCGAACCTCAATCCCATTCATGCTCTGACCTCCCGAAAAAACCTCGTTTTTTGCATTTCCCTCCGTCTTGTGCTACGGTTTAGCCAAAGGAGGGATGTTCATGTTCTGGCTCTCGTTTGCGTTCGTCGTCGTCTCGGTAATCCTGCAGGTGTTGTTCAAATTCGCCGCCGTCAGCCGTCTGACGATCCCGCTGCTCTACTTCCTCGTCATGGCGTTCGTGTGCCCGAAGTGGGCGGGCGAGCACGAGGCGCTGACCCTCGGTATCCTGATTGCCCTGCTGGTTCTCGTCGCCCTCAGCTGGGTCGTGACCATCGTGCGCAGGCTGCGCGAACGCTTCGGCGGGTAGCTACAGCCCCATCATTTCCTTGCACAGCCGCTCCGACAGCTTGACCGCGCCCACCAGCACCAGCAGGTTGAACACCAACTCACCAATGTATGACCAAACCATATTGACGGCGGTCATGCCTGATACAGCAGGTGCGCTGGTTGCGAATACAGAGAAGATCACGCACGCCAATACGATGATCGCGCCCTGCAGGCACACGCCGGCATAGCTTTTGAGAAACTGCACCCCAATCTGCGCGGTGCTCTCCCCCGCAAAGGCTGCCAGCGGGATGGGCGCTATGGCGGCATACATGTACAGCGAGAAATACCGCCCATACATCGTCATGATGATGATAAACGACAGGATCGTGATCAGCAGACTGCCCAGCAGCGTCACGATCCACAGCGGAATGGACTCCCAGAAGGAGGCCTGCGCAATGGCAGCCTCCACCTCCGCCGGGAGCGCCGCCAGCATGCCCGACGCGCTGCCCAGACTGCCCGCAATGCTGCTCACCACGCCCTGCGCGATGCGGAACACCGCCAGCATCAGATCCATGCCGTAGGTCACCACCGCCTTGGCGATGGCAAAGCGCAGAAACAGCCGTACTGCATGCTCCGGACGTTTCAGCTCGCTGAAATTTGTTGTGGTCTTGACCACGCCCATCACAAAGAACAGCACGAGCAGCGCAAAGCCCGTCGCCTTGAGCGCGTCGTGTATGTTCACGATAATGCCCCAGATACTCCCGCCCCGGAACGCCTCCGGGGAGGTCAGCAGCAGCTGCCAGATCTCCTGCAGCTTTCCGTTCCAAGTGGCCAGTGCGTTATTGAGGTTCTCAACCACCCAGCTGTTGTTTCCCATGCGCTCCCTCCTAGCCCGTGATCAGGTCGAGGATCTCCTTGGTAAAGGTGATGATGACGCCGCCCGCCACCGTCAGCATGCCGTTCGCGCGCTGCGATGCGTCGTGGGACTTCAGCGACAGCCCCACCTGCAGGATGCCGAACCCCAGCAGGATCAGCCCAATGGCGCGGATGACGCCGAATATGAAGTCCGACAGGTTGTTGATGACCGTCAGCGGATCGCTCTCGGCAAATGCCGTCGCGGGGAACACCAGTATGACCAGCGCAGCCGCAAGCGCAAAGTACAGTCTGTAGGTTCGGGTTCTATTCATCGGTTTCAGTGCTTTCATTTTCGTTCTCTCCTTCTTCGCTTTCCATGAACTCATAGAGCTCATATTGTTCTGACAGATTCGTGTCCTCAGGTTTATGTACATAGGGCGTCCCCGCGCCATCCACCGTTCCCGCAAGGTTCGGGTGCCGAAGCAGATCGTACTTCCTGTCGCGCACAGGATGCTCGCCGCGGATGAACAGCAGCGCGTCGGCATTGTCCAGCAAGCGCACCTCGTCCGGAGTCATCAGCTCACGCCCCGCCCGCTGGATGTTGGTGGACGCGCTGCCGTTCCGCCCTTTGCTCTGCCCGTGGGATTGCGTGTCGATGGTCTCCTTGCCCAGCATCTTGGAGATGTACTCGTGCGTGGTGGTCTCATTGCCGCCCAGGTACAGCAGGCTGTCGCAGTTGCCCGTTATGGTCTCCCAGGTGTCCTTGAACAGCGCCTTGATCTGCGCCATATTCTGCGCGATATAGCTGCAGAAGATATTGCGGCTTCGCATTGTGGAAAGCCAGGGCAAAAAGTTGTCCGTGGGCAGGGCGATGTTCGGCGCTTCGTCGATGAGCAAGTGAACCGGCACCGGCAGCCGGCCTTTGTATTTCCGGTCGGCTACAAAATACAGCGTCTGGATGAGCTGCCCGTAAATCATCCCCACAAGGTAATTGAGGGATTTATCCGAGTCCGGGATGCAGCAGAACAGGGCCACTTTTTTCTCGCCCATTTCCTCCAGATGAAGGTCGTCGGTGTAGGTAAGCCTTGCAATCTGCGGCAGGTTAAAAGCCGACAGCCGGACGCCGACGCTGATTAAGATGGATTTCAGCGTTTTGCCGGCGCCCATCTTAAAGATGTGGTACTGCTTGACAGCGATACTCTCCGGATCCCGCATCTCTAAACGGGCGAACAGGACGTCCAGAGGAGACTCGTATTCCTCATCTTCCTCCCGTACTTCCGCGGCGGCCAGCATCTCCATCACCGTGGCGAAGTTCTGTTCTTCCGGCGGCGCTTCATGCATGAGGTATAGGACCAAGGCCTGCAGAAGCGCCGTTTCCGATTTGGTCCAGAAGGGATCCGAACTCTGCGCCCCGGGCGGAGTGGTGGACTGAATGAGGGTTTCGATTAGGCGCAGCACGTCCTTGTCGTCCCGCACATAGGCTAATGGGTTGTAGCAGAAGGAGGCGTCGGGGGTTAACAAGTCAAACACCCGCACCTCATAGCCGTTGGATTTCAGCGCTCCGCCTGTTTTGCGCAGGATTTCGGATTTTGGATCGCAGACGACCAGCGAACACGTCCCGCAGTTGAGCACATTGGGAATGGCGTAGGAGCGGCTTTTGCCCGCGCCGGATCCGCCGATGACCAACACGTTGGTGTTGCGTTTGTGCTTGTGGCCGTCCATCCCCATCTGGAAATGCTGGGTCAAAATGAGGTTTTGTTTGGGATTTTTCTTGTCCCGGTACCGCTTGGCGATCCTGCACACGTTGCCCCACCTGGCGGAACCGTGCTCCGAACCCCTGCGGTAATGCTTGCGGTTGGCGGTTGCGGCAAGGGCGACAACCGCATATCCCAGCGTGAAGAACAGCAGGCAGCGGGCGGAGTATTTCGTCCAGTGAACAGAAAAGGGGCTGTTCATGGAGGCAGAGAGCTTTTCCAGCAGATCCACAAGGTTCATCCCGTCGCGCCAGCTTCCGGCGACCAACAGGGCGGCCCACCAGACGATGGGCAAAGGCAGGAGCCATACCCACCAGGAATTTTTTTCTGTAACTATCCCGCTGAAGAGGCACCCACCCTTTCTTCACAGCAGAAAGATAAAACAATGCAGACGGTCTTGTCGGTTACTCCCCTCCTTTTTCAATAAAGCAAAAAAATCCCGGAGTCGACGGGAGAAAAATCCCAAAGACTCCGGGCAAAGATCGTTGTTACACTTTATATCGTTCAGGTACACGCCGGTATTTCGCGCGGATGAGCTTTATGAGAAGACGGTCAATGCCGCCGCAGCTTCGATCAGCCGCAAGATAGGCGTTTCGCATCCCATTCAGGTACAGCGTGGCGTACTGGTGTTCTTCGTCGCTCAGGTACAGCTTGCGCTTTGGAGCAGCGAGGGTTTTGTTCATAAGTGCCTGCAGTTTTTCGGACACTTCCAGGCCGATGGACCCCCGCGCGCTTTGAAGTGCTTTGACCAGTATGTTCCGGTCCCCGTAGGTCATTTTCACCAACCGCTGCCTTGTCATGGCGATTCCCTTCCTTCCGGCATTTAATCTTATTTTACTTTAATATAGCACAACAGCCTGCGAAAAGCTACTGCACAAAAGAAAACAAACGGAAAACGTTCATCGATCCGGCGCGTTCTCTGTTTTTGCTTTCGGCGCCTTGGCAGGCTTGGGCGCTGCGACGGAGAATTCATCCGGCTGGATGGCCTGCTCCAGATCCCGGAAGGTCCTCTGGATATCCCAGTTGATGGAATAGGCGGCCCGTTTAACGTCGCCCAAAAAGCCGCGCTTATCGTCCGCGCTCATTTCCGTATAGCTTTGGCACACCTTGTCAAAATGGAACGCAGAGGTATCAAGGCCGAATTTCTGCGCAACCACATACGCTGCGCAGTAAGCCTGAGCCGCATACGCCTGCCGATAGTAACCACTGCCCACCGCGTCGAAGCCGGCGTGGGCCTGCTCGCGGGCGATGGCGCAGATGGTGGCAGTTTCATCCATCCCATTGCGGACAAAAATGGTGCGCTGTCTCGGCACATACTGCGCCTGCACCCCTTGAGGAAGCTGGTCGGAAATCACCAGCGGGACCGGACTGTTTTCTATCATGGCGGCGATAACCTCTTCGGGCAGATGCTGCTGAGGCGGCAGGGGCTGCGGCCCTCTGGTCTGAGCGATGTCGTAGGCTTTGGTGATGGTGGAGCCGATCCCTCTGGTTCCATCCTCTTTGGTATATTCCTGATCCGCATAGAAGGTATATCCTTTCTCACCGGAACGGATGGAGCGCCCGGCTTCCTTCCATTTGTCGAAGGTGCGGGGATGGGTGATTTCAGGATTCTGCGCATAGAGAAGCAGCAGGTTGCTGGTTTTCTGCGGGGTGCAGTCCGCCATGAAATGGAGGAATCCCCTCAGGGAATCGTCATCCTTGAACACTGACTCGGCCTGTGCGCTAACTCTCGACCAGACTTCCTCACGTTCAGCCTGCTTCATAGCGGCATATTCTTCCTTGGTGTACTGCTGTTCCGGCTGAGGCAGGACTTCCTGCTTTCTGCCAATCAAACTGGATAAATCGATAGGGCATTACCTTCCTTTCTGTTTTTCCTTTTTCTTCTGCTTGGAACGACCGGGAGTAGGATTCTGGTGTTCCTGCTGCTTGGATTTCCCTGTTTTCTTCTCCGCCTGCTCCTGCCGGATTTCCTGCAGCTGCTTTTTCACCGAGGGCTTATGCTCCGGCTCTTTAGGGCTTGTTAAGCCGGACGAAGAGCTTTTGCTGGGCGAGGAAGGCTCGGACGGACTCTTTTCCGCTGCCGGGGGATTTGATTCCTTCTCCCGGCCAGAAGTAAAATTTTCGGCGGCATCCTGCTGAGGCGGGCCGATATTGAAATCGTCCTCAAATCCGCCCACCTCGAATTCCACTTCGCCCTGCTCGGTTTTGACGGTTTCCGTCTTGCCGGGGGCCAGGGCTGCGGGAGCCTGTTTTTCCTGCTCCTGTACGCTGGAGATGGTGGCTTCGCCGGCCTGCGCCTTAACTGCGTCAAGACCGAGATTGTCAAAAATACGCTGGACTTTGGAGGCGTCGTCCGCGAATACCACCACTTCGATACGGTCGGCCTTTTGCTTATTCCGAATGGGGACGTATAGCAGGCCGTGCGTTTTGGCTTCTGTGGCGAACTCCCTCATATGTTCCGTGGGAATGTTAAAGAATTTGAATGGACGCTGTTCCCGAAGCATGCGCACAAGCCTCGTCTTGCCGTGGGTTTTCTTCTGGTCCTTCAGTACGGCATAGACAAACAGCGCAAAGTTTTTCGCCGCCATACCCGACAGCCTGAGCGCCATTTCTGTGCCTTCAAGTGTAAACCGAACAATCTGGTCGGCTGGATCGCTTCCGTAGTTCAGTCAATTCACCTTCCTTTGTGATTATCCCGATTGCGGGCTTCTTTCTGCGGATCTTCTTTTTTCTGCTGTTCTTCCAATCGCGCCGATTGCAGCCGCTGTTCCATCTCTATCGAATGGATTTCGATGTTCCGGCACAGCTTGACCGTGTGCCGCAGCTTTTTCAGCTGCGCTGTGCATACACCGATTTGCGGGGATTTTGGTTCATAGCGGTAGAGCTTCTGGCGCTGCTTTATCAGCACGGCGATTTCATCTTCCGCTTTCTGCCGGATGGCGGCAAGCTGCCCGCGGTCCGCGATGTGATTTTTGAAGATGAATTCTGCCTGCTCGATTCGTCGATCCAGCTTGCGGATATCCTCACGCACAGCGTAACTTATGTACCGTGGCTTTTTCGGCAGTGCGCCCACCTTGTATAAATAGGAAAAGTAGAGCGCCCGCAGGCCGGTGCGCCTGCGGTGGGGCTTTTTTCCGGAAAGGAGAAGGCGCCGGCGGACCGGCGTCTGTTCTTTCCCAGCCCGGTGGGCAGGCTTGGGGTAAAGGATGCGACGCTGGAGGGTTTCCGGGGTGTACCGCATTCCCAGAGTCTTGAACCGCACGGTGCGCCCGCTGCCCGGCAGAATCAGCGTGGGGTGCTTCCTGTCAAAGCGAAAAGCATAACCCTGCCGCTCCAAAATCCGCAGAAACTGCTTCCACGTGAGAGCAACTGCAACGGCGGCGTCCAAGTCCTGCTGAATGGGTGTTTTCCATGTGGGCGCTCCGTTTTGTTCGGCCAGCCACTGCGCGTAGGGGCGGACGACCTGCTCCGATTTCTCCGTGCAGATGATGGATAGACGGTGCTCTGCGCAAAGCGCATCGGAAATCCGACGCACCTCGGTGATATAGCTTTTCGCATTACTGCGGTATTTTTTGCCGTCTTTTACGGACACGGAGTTCCACACAATGTGATTGTGTATGCATTTGGTGTTCAAATGCGTGCTAATCACCGCCTGAAAATTCCCATGTAGAAGCCGATCTGCAAATTCCAGCCCGATCTGATGCGCCAGCTCCGGCGTCACTTCACTGGCTGCGAAGCTCTGCACGAGATGAAAGCCCTGCACGCCTTTTTCCTTATGCCACATGGCTTTGACGCGGCACATGTCTTCAAAAGCCGTTTCGCAAGTGCAACCGCAGGCGGAAGCGAACAGATCCTGCTCGCTTTTATCTTCGTTGCGCGCTTTATGAAGCGCACTTTCCAGAGAGTCCTCGTTCGCCCTGCGGGAACACTTTTTCTCATCGAGCGCATAGTCGATGGCGTTGTTGAGGCGGTGGACGGGGATAACGCTGGTATATGCTATGGCGCTTTTCTCCTTTCTGCGTTTTAAGCGCGGGCACCTTGGACGGATTCATGTCCTGGCTATGTGCGCGAATTGCATCCAACCGCAGGTTGGCTACCAGTTCTCCTTTACTTCTTCCCAAACCTTACGGACAAGCTTCGTCATTTCCTCAATGCTCTGCGGACCGGCCTCCCCATAGGTGTTGGCTACCCTGGCGAGCTGGTTTGCGTTGTTGCAGAGCCCGGCCACCTTGTGGAGCAGATCTGCGTGGTGGTCGCAGGGCCTTGCCCGCAGTTCTGCGCCCATGATGAGGGAACGCAGGAATTCCTCGCGTGGCAAGCCGCTCGTTTTCACCTGCGCCTCCAGATGCGCCAACTCCTTTTTGTTGAGATGGAGGGGGATGATGTGATTTCGTTTTCTCATTTTGGGACTCCTTTTTATCGCTCCGGTTCATTCCGTTTTGTGAAATTCTGTTTTCGTTCTTTCTGTTTCTTGCTCAGTTATTTCACTTCTTTCCGAGTTTAATTGAAGGCGGCTGCCGAGCAGGTCGGGGGTCCCCCCAGAACGCGTTTGGATATCCAAACGCTATGCTTGCAAAACCAGTCACCGGCTGACAAAGAAGAAACGGCATGGAATCAGAGACGGCCGTTCTCATTTGCTTCCTTGATTTTGGCAAGGCCGTCAAGGGTGGTGCATATAATGTTTTTCTTTTCGGCGGCTCCAATTTCGGCAGACATACTGTTGCTGATTTCGCTTCCGCACACTACGAGCATACGGCACCGGCCCAGTTTCTGATGAGAAATACTGTGAAAGTCCCTTTTTTCATCCGGATTATCCGGCTGGAGGTACTGTACCTCACTCAGCTTCGGGCAGATGGGAACATATCCCAGTTCATAAACCTTGCGGCAGTAGCGTCGGAGCAGACGAGGCGTGGCTTCGGCGTCGGCACAGATATAGGCAAATGCTTTTTCCATGATGTTTTTCCTTTCTATAAATACTGTAAGCGGCAGAGCCGGACGTCCACATGGACTTCCAGCTCCGTCGCCTGATTCTTTACTGGACATCCAAATGGATGACCAGAATTACTCGGCGGCGTTATCCGATTCGGCGTGGGATTCCAAAGCAAAACGAACCCGGTCGGAACCCAGTTTGTAATAGGCGTCGGTAACTTCGACGCCTACGGCTTCGTATCCTTCCAGTCTGGCGGCGAGGACGGTGGTTCCGGCTCCGCAGAAAGGATCGAGAATGCGCCCGCCCGGCACACAGATTTTGACCAGGTCCCGCATAAGCTGCAGAGGTTTCTCCGTGACGTGGATGCGGTTCTGCGGATTGGCATAGCGGAATACGCCCGGCAGGCAGCCCACCGGGCGGTTCACCGGCATGGGGCCGTTGGAGCCCCACACGACATATTCGCTCTGCTGGCGGAAACGTCCCTTTTGCGGGCGGCTGGTCATCTTATCCCAAACCACCGAGCCGCGCCAGATCCATCCGGCCCACTGCAGAGCGTCGGTGATGGACGGATACTGCCGCCAGTCGATAAACAGACAGATGGGCGCTCCCGGTTTGCAGGCTTTGCGCGCGTCGGACAACCATTCGGCCATCCATCTTGTCCAGCTTCTCTGGTCCCGGTTATCCCCGTCGAAATCCGGCAGGGCGTTTTTTGGATCCATGCTGCTGTATTTTTGGTTGGTGGTGCGGTTTTTCTCCGAGGGCTTCCAGCCGCCTGAAGCGTAGGGCGGGTCAGTGATGAGCGCATTGAACACCTGCGGCTTGAATGCACGGATGATCTGCAGCGTGTCGCCGTGCAGGATGCTCCATCCGTCCCCATCGCAGTGCTCGATCGGCAGCATGGATTCATCTATGATTTGTGTCAGTTCGTTTGTATTGGTCAGAGACATCATCCTTTCTGTTATCGCTCCATATCAGAGCGCGTTTTCGGTTTTGTCGGTGTTTTCTCCGACAATTCGGTTTGCACATATTCGCTGATAATGTTGAGGGCACTGTAATAATCTACGGAACGGAAGACACGATTTGTCATCTCTTTTGCCTGTTCCTGCTGACCGTTTTCCCGCAGCAGACGGGATGCCCGTCCGAGGATCGCGAAGATATTCCCGTCTTCGCCGATCAGCTTCATCGTTGGACGCTTGGGAACAGGCGGCTTTTTTACAGATTCTTCAGACTGTACCGACACCACTTCAAAAGCGAAATGCTCTGCGTTCCAAAAATGGACATTCAAAACTCCATTGCTGATCTGGATTGCCTGCTGCTCGAAGCCTTCGCCCCAACCATCGGAAAACTGGCCTTTAAGATATTCCAGCAGATCTTCCATTTCCGGTGCGGTGAGAGATTCCCGAAGCTTCACCGTGGTACAGCCCATGAGTACCCCATTCTGGATTTCCACCGAGGGAACGGCACTCATTACCTTTGCCTTAATATCGGGATTGCGACTCTCATCGAAATACAGCATCAGATTTCCGCCGTCATCTCCATTGCGCTGTTCCACGGCTTCCTGGATACTGTCCGCATAGTAGGACATGTCGCTTCCGGTGAATAGCGTGGGATAATCGACAGTCCCATTGTTCCAACCAAATTCGTCCACATCGTTTTCGTAAAAATCCCCGGTCAGCGGGGAATAAAATTTCAGCATGCTTGGTTTTTCTTTTATTGCAAACGCTCCTTTCTAACGGGAACAGGCCTCCCTTTGACGGGCAGCACGTTCCTCATACTTTTTTTTTGCCAAATCGGCGTAATCGCAGCCCTCTTTTTCCGGCAGATTCAGGATGATCCGGTATCGGCTCTGATAGAATTTCGCTATATGCTCGGCTGCCCATCGTCCCGCATAATCATTGTTGGTACAAATTTCGATTTCTTCAATTTCCGGGTGTCCGGAAAGGAAGGCTTCCAGCGCAGGCGGCGCCTTGAAGGAAGAAGAACGGGTCGATTCTCCTTCTTTTGGCGCATAAATCCCGCCAAGTGAGAGCCTCCATTTACCCGCAGTTTCCTCCAGCGTCAGGTGTGCAAGAGTCTCTATGGCCGCTTCGTACACAGCAAGCCGTTTCGATTCCTTTTTAGGCGGCAGCAGGAAACAAAACCGTTTGTCACTGCCGGATACCTCTGCCTTGAATGGTTTTCCTCTTGTATAAGTACCGCGAAGAAATGCATACCGGGCAGCACCGGCTTCATCCTTGCCAACGAACACGGCATTATGGTGGTCGGCACTCTCGTAGAGGATACCGGCTCGGAAGCAGGCTTCAATCACCTTGCGGTCGATTCCGCGTTTCATAAGGTAGGCCGATACTCTGCGGTTGCTTTCCGCTGCCGGAGGAAGAACAAATCTCTTTTCCTGTTCAGGCAGGGGAGGCGGCGGAACATAGCCGGGGCTTTCTTTGCAGAGGGTCAGTACTGCATCTACGAACCCCATTTCTTCCACCTTGACGAGATAGTCGAGAGCGGACTTACCGCCAATATCCCGGCTTTTCCAATGGAAATTAGAGGTTTCTCCATTGATTTTGAAGCTGTCATGTGTCCGGAGCTGAAATTCTCCGCGGCTGCCGGCCTTGACCAGTTCTTCTGGGCGATATCGCTGCAAAAATTCAATGGCGGTCATCTGTCTTGCTGCAAGGATTTGTTTTTCGGTTACTCCGGGCATAGGGTTCTTCCTTCTTTCTGAAATTAAATGACAGCCGCTCGCAGGGCTTTTGCC
>ENA-OUQC01001069-OUQC01001069.1-human-gut-metagenome-genome-assembly--contig:-NODE-1069-length-15625-cov-5.131985_pt1 | contig 15625 bp, 14 predicted proteins | sample MGYA00237942_ERZ548815 | MGnify/ENA primary metagenome ERZ548815 (study PRJEB26490, sample SAMN05194722) | human gut metagenome | biome: terrestrial biome; feature: human-associated habitat; material... | reverse complement strand
GCGCATATGATCGCAATGGATAAACAGCGTGAGGAAACCGTTTTATATTTGCAAAATCAAGTGACTGAATTGCGAGCAAATGCTGAGCGTCAGCATCGTTTGCTGATCATATGCACTGCGGTGCTCGGTCTGTTTTTGTTTCTTTTCGGCGCATTGCTGGCCTGGGATCTCTCCGACCCGCGCTATGGCTTCTTCTACCGTGTGATCTCCGCCATGCCGCATGGCAGCCACCTGCCCTTCCTGCGCGGATAACCTCCACTTGCATGAATGTGCATCCACTTGCATCCATGCAAGCACTGTGCGCCATCTGAAAGGCACATTTCATCCCTTGCCGTATTTCCAGTCACATTATTTGCATTTTTTAGAAAAAAGCATTGACAAACCCCATGAGCCGTGATATTATATATCTTGTGATTGGTTCAAGTCATGGTCGCATGGCTCAGTTGGTAGTCCATTCTGTACGGATTACATAAACTCCACGCTTCCATTTCCCCGCAAAACTCCCCTTACTGATGGGATGTGCAGGTTGCACAAAAATCAGCAGCAAAATTTGGTCGCATGGCTCAGTTGGTAGAGCACATCGTTCACATCGATGGGGTCACAGGTTCGAGTCCTGTTGCGACCACCACGCGCCTGGCAGGCAGAAATGTTTGCCAGGCTTTTTCTTGCCTTACCGCCATACTTGAAAGGATGTGAACCTCATGGCGAAATTCATCTCTCGCGAAAAGCTCAGTAAGAAGGCACGCAAGGAGCTAGACAACCAGAAGCGCACCGTCTGGGCATTCTCCCCCACGACCAGGAAGGTCGAAAGCAAAAAACTTTACAACCGTAAGAAAAGCGCTCGTGCCTGGAAGAATGACTTCGGCATGAGCGCCTTTTATTTGCCTTGAGCTTATTCTACGATAAATCCCTTTGCATTCAGTGCAGCCATAAGCGCCTCATTTGCCGGGCCGGATACCGTGCCGGTCTTGCTGACCGTGTAGTCGCCGATGACATATGCGAAGCTGGGCGCGTTCTGGTATATAGCAGGCGCGTCTACGAAAGCCTTGACGGCTTCTACCAGCGCTTTACGGCGCTCGCCGGTTACGTTGAAGACAGCCTCCATATTCTCCGGCTCATGGGCTGTGATGGTCAATACCTGCCCGTTCAGCTCGGTAGTGATCTCAGCGCCCTGCGCGGCTGCTTCGGCGATTTCCGCCACAGGCTGGCCCTCGGCCCCCGCCTGCTCCAATGCTGCCTGAAGCCCGGCTGTGATTTTCTCCGGCATGGGTGCTTCTTCCTGGCTTACTTTCCGGCTCTTACGTGTCCGCGCCTCCGGCCAGACCTTCGGCAAAACGCCTTCCTCGAACATGATCTTGAAAGTAATGGCCCCAGTTACCGGTACGCTGAATTCGAAGTCCTGATAGGGCAGCTTCTTGATTTCGTCGGGGATTTCGATGTTCTTGAAGCGCTTGACCTCCTTTCCATTCTCGATGAAGCAAACCGGCACCGCGTCCCGAAGTTTCGCTGTGAGCTTTCCGCATTCCATGATGAATACCTCCCGTATTGTTGTGTGCCTCGCGGCTGAGTCACAGCTTACGCACGGGTGGTCAAAATGCAAGCTCATACCGGTCTTTTCTCAAAAGATTTTTTGTATACCTTCCTTTCAGAATGAAGCTATGCTACTGTCTGGGCGGAGGTGGCAGTTATGCGAAAGATTTTAGAGGAACTCTACCATGGCAACCTGTCGGTGGACGAACGCACCATCCGGGCCGGGAGCAAATATGCCCGCGCGCTGGCAGAAGTGGCAAAAATTGAAGAAGCGATATACGAAAAACTTCCGGAGAAGGATCATGCCCTGCTGCGAGATTATGCGCTGGCCAGCGCGCAGCTGGCGAATGTGTCCATGGTGGAGGACTTCATCACAGGCTTTCGAATGGGCGCGCAGATCATGATGGCAGTCTTGCTCCCGGACGGCCAGTCGCCGGAGCAGATCGGAAAAGCATCTCACGACGAATAACCCGGCGCTATGGCCGGGTCGGAATTATGCCTGTTCGAATGGTACGTCGCAGTCGCCGCATACCACGTTGACTTGCCGCGTGGCCCGGATGATGGCTCCGCAATGCGGGCAGACGTACTTGATGCTGCGATTCTTGCTGGTGCTGCGCCCGCCTTTGATGGTTGTAGTTGTTTCGTCGCCCTCGTCATCGTCGGCTTTGGTTTTGATTTGGAGCGTCGTTTTGCGGCTGGCGGTTATATCCTCCATGCCGGGCTGCTGAGCCAGCCATTCGGCGGTTTCTTCGGTCAGAGTCGTGATCGTCCAGCCATAAGTGGCGTGGTGCTCGATGTGCAGGCCGTGGGCTTCGGCAGTTTCCTTGAATTTCTTGTTGTGGTAGTATCCATTGTTGCTGACGTCCTTGATCTCATGGGTCAGGTTATAGAGATGCGCCATTTCATGGAGCATGGTTGCCGCGACCTCGCCGATGGGCCGATCGATATACTCGGCGCAAATGTTGATCTCCCGATACGCCTCGCCGCTGGCCTGCCAGATTTCATAAACGCTGCACCAGCCGTAGGCCCCACGCCCGCCGTCCGGAGATACGGTGATGGCCGGGCGGGTAAGCTCGTCATTATAGAAGTGATGGTTGAAAAGGTCGAACATGGCCTCGGTCTTGGCTACGATTTCAGATACGCTCAGCATTGCTGTGGCCTCCCTCGTTTTGATGTGGTCACAGCTTATCCTTTTGAACATATCTTTCAAGTGGGCAAAGGAGACAAAGATGCCAAACCCACTCGCTTTCAGCGCCTGCAAAGGGCGCATCCCAAGCTCTGGCGCTATTGCATGAAGGATTGGGAGACAGGCGGTCTGGGAATGAAGACCCTTCGGTCATCAGGAAGCGTGGCGCATATCCATGACGAACTGATCATCGAATGTGACCCGGCAGTTTCTCTGGAAGCAGTCTGTGAGCAGATGGGAAGAACACCACCATGGACGCCAGGGCTGATTCTTCGGGCGGACGGGGACGAAATGAAGTATTATCAGAAAGCGTGAAAATATCCGGGGCTGGTGTGGAACCAACCTCTGCCTTTATTATTATTCGTAGGGATGATCAGGATTGAAATGTATCAGATCCGCGAGGTGTTTAGCTACAGCGGGAATGCGCTTGTGCACCGCTTGATGGCTGTACTTCTGGCCGACAGCTTTGCTGATCAGCGCAGCAATTTGTCTCTCCGTCATACGGTCCTCATGGAGCACAGCGCAGCGTATGATGATCTTATCAATGGTTACCATCTGCGGCAGGTAACGATAAATCTGTTGCTTGAAGAGGCGATCAGCGATATCTTCTTCCATACTATTCGGGTCAGCCACTTCTTCGCCGATAAACTCCAGCGTTTCCATTGGAATGGTATCGCCGCAACGATGATAAGGGCAATCGGCACAATCGCACATGCAAACGTACCAAGCAGGAGCGTTGCATTCTCCTGCCCGTTGCAGCTGCTTCCGCTGCTTCCAGAAGGGGCACATGATTTCGTTGAATTCTTCATGGGTCAGGGGCGTTTTGGAAGGGTCACCGGGAAGATAGTAGGTCTTGGTAGGACAGGATTTGACTTTCTTTTCCATGAAATTTCCTCCGTTTCGTCGGTCACCGAAGCGGAGGTCTCTTCATGAAGATATTATATTTACATTTCCCTGCTCCCATGGTATAATAGAAAGGTCAGATTGTGTGCGTGCTAGATACCCCTTCGCCCACGATCAATATTATAGCTGAAATGCTGCCAAAAGTCAGCACTTTGGCCGGTTAGAGTGGTTTTGACAAAGTTACCCCAAAGTTTCGTTTTTGGAGGAAAGCTCAATGCGAGAACTCGTCCTTGCTACAGTTGCGGCTGAAATCAAGAACGCATTTGTTGATGAAATCAACGATCCGGACTTGCTCCAGCTTTTGTACGGCGGAGCAGCTTATCCGTTGGGCATCTCCATTGGCAAAGTTCAGAAAGGTGCTGCAAGTTTGATTATGAACCGCGAGCCGGGTGGAAGACCACTGCGAGTTATAAAAGGGCATTCACAAGATCCAAAAGTGAAACAGACGATCGGCTCATATTTTCAGAAAAGCGTCATAAATCATTTTATGCCCGGGATGGAAGACGAGATCATCTTTCATTTGCAAGATGTGATTAAGGAAGATAAGAATATTTCAGACGGAAAGCACGACGAACTGCTTCAGCTTGGCAAAAAAGATACGTTTGCCGAGTTTTTGGGGCAGGTTTATTTATACTTTCTCACAAGAGATAATGTACTGACTCCCGAAGCCAAGCAAAGAATTAATACCGAACTTGAAGAATACAAGAAGCATCCTCTTGAAGCCGAAGAAGTACCTGAAATCATTATTCTTGAAGAGCGAGCTTATACAGCTGCTTTGGCTCAAGCATATCCATCTACGACCTGCTCTTCTCCGACAGCCTTTCCAAGGGTGACATCGACAAGATCAAGAAGCTTTCGGTGGAGCTGCTGGCAAAAATTAAGGAACGGACCGCCCAGATGGATCACTGGACGGACAAGGACGAAACAAGAGCCACCGTGCATAACCTGATCCGCGACGAGTTGTACATGAACATTCCGGACAGCATGTTCGATCAGCTGGATCACTACCGCGAAGTGATCTACGAACATGTGTATACGCACTATAAGGAAGCGGCGTAAACACATCGTCGCAGTCGACTGAATATAAAAATAAGGAGAATAAGCCATGGAGAACATTACAGAATGGGCGGGCAGAATCGACAAGAATGTGCGCAACAAGCCTAATAAGCAACTTCAGGAAGAGCTCTTCAATCGGGTTACGACGGCACTTAAAGAAGGCACAAACACCTATGATGAATGTGTTGCCGCTTTTTGCCGTTTTGATGCAAAGGTTATTCCAACGTTCTATCAGGATTATTACTGGTCAGATATTCCGGATACCAGCAAGTGGGATGCAGCAGTTCTTTCCTGGGCAAATTCGAAGAAGCCCACTGTTCCCGCCACGATCAGAATGGCTCTTATTCTCCAGGAGAAATTGAAAAAGGTCGCTTCATCAACAGAAGTTCTGGATGAGTTGAAATGGTTCTCCTTGAACGAGGATGACCGAACCGTGTCGGCCATCAAAAACGTGCGGGAGAAAAGCAAGTACTCTGATTTGAGAAAGCTGCTCGATCTGGATATGCGGGAATGGAAGATCGGTCAAGCCCTCATTATCAAAATGTACAGCATCTTGTTCTCCGATGCTCTGGAAAGCAAGACACAGGAGCTTTACCATGAGTTCAAGTTCCGTCATGGAATTAAAGACCAAACTGATACCGGTGCAAATGAAGCACCTACTCCACAGCCTGTTGCTTCGACAGGGAATGCTGTGGAAGGCAATAAAGAATTAGACGCGGTTCCGGGCGCTGTAGAAGCACAAGGTGGCGATAAGCCTGCGGAATCTGCTCAACCGGTAACGCCGTTGCAAATTCCACCACAGACCGAATATCCGATTGATACGCCTGTGCCCAAAACAGCAGACAAACCCAAGGACGGGATCGCGCTTGCTGAAGCTATGCTTGCGTGGACGCGCTCTCAAACTGCCCGCATGATTGAAATTGGAACTCAGCTATCCAACTCAACTGCTGAAGTGGCAAGGCTGAATAAGCAAAATGCTGAAATGAGAGAACGGATCTTAGAACTAGAAATGTCACTTTCTTCTGTCAAGAAGGATAGAGCGTCACTTGAGCAGCAGCTTCAGCAAGCAAATGAAACAAGCGCTATTCTGGAAGCCGAAAAGAATGCAGCTCAAGATACCATTGGCCGTGTCCAGATTATGTCAGATAACTCTGTGAAGCAGGAAATCGATGGTTTTAAGCATTCGCTCGGTTCGGTGCTCTCCAGAACAGTAAAAGATTTTTCCAGTGATGTCTCCGACCTAACGGACGCTGAAAAAGTGGAAGTATATACTGCTCTCATGGAGGAACTTCTTGACACACTGAAGCATAATGGCATCGTGATTGAGGAGAATTGAAATGGCATCGTTTGGCATTGACTTTGGAACCACGAATACCTCTGTAGTGGAATGTCTCATCACCGAACATGGTATGACACGCACTCCTTACGGAGAAAATAACCAGCCTTTCCCTTCGCTGGTAGCGTTGCATCCTGAGAAACCCCCTATGTTTGGCTGGGATGTTAAAAAGCGTCGCAGCCAGCTTATCGCGGATGGTTATCATGTTATCGCGTCTTTTAAAAGCATCCTGGGCAGTGACCAAAGCATTGCAGTTGGTGATAAAAAATATAGTCCTTTGGATGTGACAGCACTGTTCTTGTCCTTTGTCAAGAGCCGTGTTGAGACTATGGCAGAACGGTCTTTGGATGAGGCCGTGATTGCCATCCCCGTGGATTTTAAACCAGAACAGCGCCGTAACCTTCGTGAGGCGGCAAAAAAAGCAGGAATTCGTGTTAAGTCTTTCGTCAGCGAACCTACCGCTGCCTACGTCAATTGCAGAAAGGATCTGGCTGGAGCCAGCAATGTTGCCGTATTCGACTGGGGTGGCGGAACACTGGATATCAGTCTGATTTCCGTTGATAAACATGAGGTCTCGGAGTTGGCTGTTGCTGGTCAGCGCTTGGGCGGCAACGATATTGATCAGATGATTGCCCGACATCTTCATTCCCGGATAGCTCGTCAAGAAGGTGATGCCAGATCCTTTGATGACTTGTCTCCTGCAGAACGCGATCAGATTATTGATCGATCTGAAGAGGCCAAAAAACGTTTGTCAACAGACGATACAGCGCCTGTCAGATTAATGCGTTATGCCAATAAAGTAATGATTCGCGACTCAATAACGCTGGATGAATTTGCAAAGTTGATTGCTGCGAAAGTCGATGAGGCAGAAAACCTACTGCACTACACTGCCGAAAAAGCTGGTGTCGGGTTGGGGCAAATGGATGCAATTCTGATGGTCGGCGGGAGTTGCGAGATGCAGCCTATCTACCAGCGGATGGAAAAAATCGGAGAGGAATATCACCTGAATATTTGCCGGCCTGATGCAATTCAATGGTCTGTTGCTGGTGGTGCTGCAATTTTGAGTGAACAGCAGCCTACTTACAGATTGCAAAAAGGCTTTGGCGTGTTGCTCTCTGACGATTCCTTCTATCCAGTCTTGGAAGCTGGGCATGCTGTACCGTATAAAGCACAGGAATTACGTTTTGGTGTTGTCGAAGACACGACTAACGCTGTATTCGTTTTTGCAGATGAATCAAAAGTGGTATTAAAAAGGAAAAGTGTCCCTATCAAGGGGTTCACTCCGGAAGGCATTCATCTTCAATGTGAAGTAGACGATGATATGATTGTTCATATTAGGATCTACAGTGATTACGCCGAACGCATGGCAGTGGAAGATCAGATCAACCAGCTTGCGTTCACCTATCATATAGACTAAGGCGGTGGTTTGATGAGCAGCAATATTACGCTCCGCAGTAATGTGTATATCAACCAATCTGCTCAGCGCGATGACAAACAATTTCTTCAGCACATTACTGACTATGGAGTTTTAAAACGTTACAAGGGATCTTCATACGGTTTTCAAAACAATATGTCTTGGATGACACCTGTACAGTTCGAGATTCTGCAACAAGGCCGGCCCAATTGTTCTCTTGAAAAAGGCACAATGTCATGGGGTGTCCCTGTCGGGGGAAATCGGATGATGTGTCGATGCGAGCAGACTGACTGCCCTCGGTTTCATATCTGCTCTCAGTATTCAAATTTCGACCTTGTAACAAGGGATCGTATTGACGATCAATCTATAAAAAATGAACCCTCTTCACCTCTGGGCCTCTACACACCAGAGTTAAAAATTTCGAATGAAGAGACGTTGGCTCCAGCGGTTGATCTGCTGGCGGGAGACGCAGATGGAAACAAGGAGCCCGATACAGCAATCTCGGGTGAAGAGATTGTGGAAGAAGCCTCACCACTCAACGAAGAAGCAGAAGCTATTGTAGAGAACACACAGCCTCAGGAGACAAATAAGGAAGCAGTTTCACCTCATCCTGCAATTCAGGAACAAGAGACACCGGAACAAGTTTCCGAAAGGCAAGTGGTAAGCCAAGGGACAATTATCAATGCGGATATCCATGAGAGAATATGGGTTAATGCGGGGCCTGGTACCGGAAAAACATATACAGTTATTCAGCGGCTTAAGAAAATGTTGAACGACGAGATTGACGGAACAATCCTTGTTCTTTGCTTCTCCCGGAATACAGTACAAGTGATCAGAGAACGTCTGTCAGAGGCGCTTGGGCCGACGGCAGAATCACTCATTGATGATGGGCAACTGGTTATCCGGACGTTCGATTCCTTTGCCACATACATGCTCGAAGATGAGCTGAACCCAGCATGGGACTATAATCAGCGCATCGAAGCATTCATTAAGATGCTTGCCAACCATAGTGGAAGCCTTAATGACATGTTAGGCTATCTGATCGTGGATGAGATACAGGATACAGTGGGTGTCAGGGCTCGGATGCTGTTGTCTATCTTGGACGAAGTCAAATGTGGTGTCCTTCTACTTGGGGACAGCTGTCAAGCCATATTCGACTGGACGATCCGGGATACTGATGATATGAGCTTTGAAGATCTGGCATCCAACTTGGATAAGCGAAAGTTCGGAAAATATGAATTGTCTGATAACCGTAGACAAAGCGCTGAATTAGCGGAAGTAGGCGCAAAACTCCGTCATACGATTTTGCATGCCGGGGAGGATGAACAGGAGGCTGCCGTTGACCAGTTTAAGAAATGGGTCAGCGAAAAATGGGAAACCTATGGCATGAAGGCTTTGCCGAAGCAACTGAGCGGCGGAGCAGATCTGGTGTTGTGCAAGACAAACGGAGAGGCTGCTCATGTGAGTCAAGTTCTGTTTGAATCTTCAATGGACATTGAACATATGATGAAACAATCTTCTTCACATCGATCACTAGCACCATGGATTGCCAAGGTTTTAAAGGGAAACGATGGTAGCTTTTTGTCAAAGGATGCGTTTATGCAAAATGCAAATCAGTATAATGTGAATGATACTGATGAAAAATGGAAAGCATTAAAATCCCTTGACGGTCATCCGCATGCATCTGTTCTCCATGTAAAGGAAGTACTTTCAGCATTGTCCAGGATGGATGGACTTCCTTCTGCGTGCCTTAACCAGCACAGTGATTGTGCGATTATTTCTACAGTTCATCGTGCAAAGGGCAGTGAAGCGGAGCATGTGTATTGGCTGGATTCTCCATTGGTTTACAATGGGCAGCAGAATCAGGAGGGTGCTCTGAGTGATTCTATAAAAGCTGCCTACGTTGCTGCCACGCGTGCAAAAAAGGATATCCATATTCTGAGTCAGGATAAGGGCTTCTATATGCGCTCAGTTAACGAAACGAGATGGATTCAGACAGGGTATTCCAAGAGTAAAAAGCTCTACTGCAAGGGAATCGCATTTATTCCTGGCGACGTTGACAATGCATCGTTCGTATCTCTTGAAAATGCTGAAGATGTACAGAATGTGCTGTCAGCGCTTGAACCGGGTATGCCTGTGACACTCTATCCAGATGAGAACAACGGCTGCTTTGAGATATATTTCGATGGGCTGAAAATTGGAAGCACATCCGTAGATTTTACGATGGCTCTGTTTGCAGGCTTTGAAGCGACGAACCACAATAAGAACTGGCCGTCAAAAATTCCCGATGTGTACATCACCGCTGTGACTACAGTGGTGATGCCGGAAGCATCAGGAATTGATCCCCAATATAGGACAAGTGGTTGCTGGTTAGGCATAGAACTGGGTGGTTTCCCCACCATTGAATGGTACTAAAGCGCGACAGGAGATGCTGTTATGCCGTATGAAACCTATTATTCGGCGCGAGACACGATCTTGGAATTCATCACCAAGGATGCCTTTGGACCTATTGAGAGGGAGGAGGTTCTTCAGGAACCCCCTCTGGATACCTATGTGTGTGGTATTCTCTGGCCGAAGGGAACGTCATCGAATCCAACAGGCGCTCTGCCGTCTGGGCAGATGGATGATGTAGAAGAATCCCCTGATAATGATTTCGGCACAGATATCGAGGATGAGCTCGATGACAGCATCCGTGGTGCGAACCAGTTCCGGCCTTCAGTAATGGCTATCTCTTTTGCACTGCCGAATTCCCAGCACGAGGTGAATGTGCAATTCGAATGCGCAACCTATGAAAACATAGATAAACCTGTGGAGGGCAAGAACTATGTTCTTCATGAATACAGGCGCTCACCCCTGAGCACAGAGACTATGACAGTGCCATTGCCCCGACACAACAAGAAAATCCCGTTATTTAGGAATCGAGCTATTCTTCAGATCGTACGCAGGCGAGAGGTTTCAGAAGGCGGCTCGTTGTGGACAATATCAGTCGAGAATACAAAATGCGCTTCTCAGAATGAGATTGAGCAGAATATTTCTGCGCTTTTCCAGTGTGCTTTGACAGTGCGCGGACAGTTTGTCTCCATAGTGAATCCAGCCATCACTTCTGGAGATAAAGACCGACAGAAGATGGATTTTCTGTATCGGAATGTTCAAAGCTACGCTGCAGGCCACGGGTGCTCTGTCCGATGGGATGAAAAAGCCGATTCTGTTACTGAACTCCATACCACTTTTATTCCGACAGCTATCATCTCGCAAATGATAGCTGTTACGGATAAATCTTTGTCCTGCTTCAAAATGCATGCATGGACTGACGAGCATCGCAATACCGTGCTCGCTGAACTGACCAGCTATATTGATTCCTATTCGGCTTGGAAGAGCCAATTACAGAATCAGCTGGTCTTTGTACCCGAAAGCTATAAAACGACAGCCACTACGATCCTGGAGAATATATCCAGTTGCATTGAGCGCCTGTCGGCGGGCATTGTTGTTCTTGGTAGAAATGATACGGCATGGAAGGCTTTCTGCTTAATGAATAAAGCCATGATGAGACAATCCACCAAAAAACGCAATCAGCCTGAGGACGAAGTTTCCTGGTATCCGTTTCAGTTATGCTATGCCCTTATGTGCGTGCCGGATATGACTGATCTAAGCTCGAGCTGGCGAGATACGGTTGACTTGCTATGGTTTCCTACTGGCGGCGGTAAAACAGAGGCTTATCTTGGAGTGGCTGCCTTTACCATTTTCTATCGTCGATTGACGAAGGGTGAAGCGGGAAAAGGTATAACCGTTTTGATGCGCTATACGTTGCGTATGCTTACAGCACAGCAATTTGAGCGTGCTGCATCGCTCATCTGCGAATGTGATCTAATTCGCAGACAGGAGAATATTCCTGGCGGAGAAATATCAATTGGTTTATGGGTTGGAAGCGAAGTCACCCCTAACCATGCTACCTCTGACAATCCGGATCTAGAGTCTGCGGAAACAATATTGGACAAGCTAAAGGCTGGACTGATTGATGAAGTCAAATCATCACCTGTCCAGTTGTCGTCATGCCCCTATTGTGGAACAGCTTTGGTACCACAAAATGCTTACCGCATAGCAAACCATCGGTTCAAAGTAAACTGTCCCAGTCCCGTATGCCCATTCCATGCGGATCTTCCGATCGTCACGGTTGATGACGACATTTATGATCGCAAACCGACCCTGCTGATCGGGACGATTGATAAGTTCGCCAGACTTGCTTGGGAAGAGAAGACAAAATCCTTGTTTGCCGAGGATGGTATGGGCCTGCCGCCGGAGCTGCTGATTCAGGACGAATTGCACTTGATCTCCGGGCCGCTTGGTTCCATCAGCGGCCTGTATGAGATTGCCATCGAAAAGCTGATCATGGCCAAAGGGATTAAACCGAAAATCCTCGCATCAACAGCTACACTGTGTAACGCGGAAGCACAGATCAGAGCGCTATACGGAAAAGCATCGTTCCAATTCCCGCCCTCCGGTTTTACTGCGGATGACTCCTTCTTTGCCAGAAATGCATCCGGAGACGAGAGGCCTCAGCGCATGTATGTAGGCTATTGCGAGACGGGTGGCAGCTTGCCCGATGCTGTTGTAAGGATATTTGGTGTCGTAAAATTTGCCTTGCAGTATCTGGCTTGCAAGGGAACTGATCCAGCGGTTATCGACCAATTCTGGACGAATGTGGGTTACTTCAACTCTTTAAAGGATCTGGGATCGGCAGATACGTTAATTATTGACCGCGTCTGTTCTTATGCCGAATCATTGCGGAGGCATAAGCTCAATTCGTATGCGGAAGAAGTGGATATGCCGCACATTTCAAACGAGTATGAATATGGAGAACTAACCAGCCGGAAGAGCGCCCGCGAGATCACCGAGGTACGTAATCAGCTGGACAGGCAGCATTACCCCAGCGCTGCTGCCCTGAATTATGTGCTATCCAGCAATATGCTTTCCGTTGGTATTGATATAAACAGACTTGGGCTGATGACGGTGTACGGACAGCCCAAGGCTACAGCTGAGTATATTCAGGCAACAAGCCGTGTAGGACGCTCAAACCCGGGGCTGGTGGTGGTGTTGCTTCATATGCTACGTACTCGGGACAAAAGCCACTTTGAACAGTTCCAAACCTATCACCAGGCATTGAATAAAATGGTCGAACCGACAAGTGCGACCCCGTATGCTTGCCGCACAATGGATAAGGCGCTTCATTCGGTATTCGTAGCACTTGTCAGGCATCTATGTCCGGAATTATCCCGCAATGCGAACGCGGATAAATTCCGCAAAAACGCTGTAGCTATACAGCAACTTCGCAATGACTTGATCCACATGATTGGACAGCGTTCTGAAGAGACGGTCGATTATGCCGAGGCCATACTCGATGACTTCATCGAGCAATGGCATGAAGCGGCAGTTACCAGAAGAGGGCATTTCCAATATCAACTGCTCAATAAATCGGAAAACGACACCGATGCGCTGCTTATTCCAGCCGAGCGGAGCGAAAATGCTGTGTTCCCGCCGACGATGAACTCCATGAGAAACGTCGATACTCAATCCGGTGTATTTCTGAAAAGGAGGCAGCCTTCATGAGAAAGACGATCAGGACAAATACGAAAGAGCTCGGCGAGCTGCGGACTTCTCAGTTGATTACGTCATTTGGCGTTGGCGCTATTGTCGATTTTCGAGATGAGACTGCTATTCTTGGAGGAGCGGATGACTGGTATCATGATCCAGAAAATGATAAAGAACGAGTTCTGAGATGCCACAATCTGGAGAAAATCCTCGATAAGGAGTTCTTCGTAAAGCCGAAATGTGACAAAAAGCAACGCGCAATATACAAAAGATCATATAGCCATGACATAGGAGCGTACCGGTTCCCGAGTATGCTGTATTGCCCCTCGTGTACTCGCCTTTGCTCAGAAAAGGAGCTCGCCGGGTTGCAGAAAGGGGAACTCCGCTGCCCGCGCTGTAGAAAGAGACTCGTGCCTTCGCGTTTTGTCGTCGTATGCAGGCACGGCCATATTGATGACTTTCCTTATTCAGCATGGGTACATAGAGGTAATCCCTGTGCAAAACAGGATGGGAATAGAGCGCCTAAATTGAAGCTGTTCAATATCAACGGAAGAACCAATCTTGGCAGCTTGATGGTTTCCTGTGAAGACTGCGGTATGATACGAAGCATGCAGGAAGCTTTTGTTCCGGACGCGCTGGCTTCTGTATATCAATGTGCTGGTCGTCAACCCTGGCTGGAACGTGATGATCCCCGACCCTGCACAGAGAAGGCAGTCGTGCGCATGCGTGCTTCAACCGGCATATATATGCCAGTAAATATCAGCGCATTGAACATCCCTCCGTGGAGCACAAATGTAAGCAAAATATTGCTCAATCATCTTGATGCCATGGAAGGAAAGAATGACGCCTCATTACTGAGCTATATTCAGAGATTCATTTGTCCATATCTACCGGGCATCTCTGTAAATCAGATACTCGCGACTTACAAGACTTTGATCTCTGATGAAAATCAGAAGCATCCAGCCTCGCTTAGAGAACTGTATGAGGAAGAGTACAGAGCTTTATGCGAGGAAGCAGAGGATGAGAAGGCGGATTTTTGCTCGCGTCGCATCACTGTTCCGAATAAGTATCGCAGGCTGATTGATGACGTTACGGCTGTCGACCGGCTGACCGAAGTCGTAGCGATGGCGGGCTTCACCCGTTTGCAAAGCTGGGATGGGAAGATGGGCAGTCCGTGTCTTGCACCAATCTTCTCCTATGGGCCAAAACCATGGCTACCGGCTATTGATATGCACGGCGAGGGTATTTTCATAAAATTCAATGAAGACAAAATAGCAGAGTGGGAAACGAGAAACATGTCCATCTATCTTCCGATGATGAAAAAGGTAGAAGAGAACCATTTTCATTGTGAGAATGCGTCCCCCCGCTATGTTCTGCTGCATACTTTTTCACATCTCTTTATCCGCTCACTGGCGAAGCTCTGCGGCTATCAGGCATCATCGCTAAAGGAAAGAATTTATTCTACCTATGAGGGTGGAGAAAAGATGGCAGGCATCCTCATTTATACCGCTTCGTCTGATGCTGAAGGGAGTCTTGGTGGTCTAGTTGCCCAGGCAGAGCCGGAGCACATTCAAGAAAACATTGATGCATTACTCGATGAGGCGGAGTGGTGTTCAGGCGATCCCTTATGCATGTCTTCCATTGGAGCTAACGCACAGGGATTGTTTGGGCTTAATTACGCTGCGTGTCATCAGTGCACGCTTCTTCCTGAAACGTCCTGCGCTATGAGAAACCTGCTGCTTGATAGAGCAGCGCTGATCGGAAGAGAAGATGACAATACGGTGGGATTTTTCAGATGACGTGCAAAGATAGAAACTGGGAGATGATGTAACGATGATTGGCAAATATAAGGTTATCACCCTCTGCGGGAGCACTCGCTTCAAGGACGCCTTCATCGAAGCCCTGAAGCGTTTGACCCTAGAGGGAAGCATTGTTATCAGCGCCGGTCTCTTCGGTCACTCTGGCGACAACGAAGTTTGGGAAGGTATGTCGGAAGACACTTGACTAAGACCAAGGAGATGCTGGACGATATGCATAAGCGGAAAATCGACATGGCTGACGAAATCTTCGTGATCAATGTCGGCGGGTATTTCGGCGAAAGTACCCTGTCAGAGATTGAGTATGCGAATGCGACTGGGAAAGCAGTGAGATACTTGGGAAGACAGTAAGATGAGCGCTTTTTTGTTTGTGTTGAATTAGATAGTGTCTACATGAGATCAAGCCAAAACAGCCAGCCAAATAGCGATACACCTGATATGAACAGCAGAAAGGAACGATGACGTGTTTTTCGCATAGCGCGTAGCGATGCCTCTCCAGCGTTTTAACCACAGAAAAGCGTTCTCTACAAGATGCCTGATTTTGTAGAGATATCGATCATATTCGCGCTGTTCCTTACGGTTCTTCTTGGGCGGGATGACAACGTTTATTCCGGCCGAAAGCGCGAAAGCAACGATTTCCGATGTGTCATAGCCACGATCGGCCAGAAGATTTTGGGCGTCTATTCCCTCGATAAGGTGTATAGCCTCCTTGCAATCAGCTCGGGTGCCTTCTGTGATAATAGCTCTGACCGGCATACCAGACGAATCCACGGCAAGGTGAATCTTGGTGTTGAGCC
>ENA-OUQC01001068-OUQC01001068.1-human-gut-metagenome-genome-assembly--contig:-NODE-1068-length-15630-cov-6.656758_pt1 | contig 15630 bp, 15 predicted proteins | sample MGYA00237942_ERZ548815 | MGnify/ENA primary metagenome ERZ548815 (study PRJEB26490, sample SAMN05194722) | human gut metagenome | biome: terrestrial biome; feature: human-associated habitat; material... | reverse complement strand
TCGTCAGCCATGCTCTTTCTTCTAAGCGCGGCGACAGGATGACCTACATCAGCGGTCTGCAGGATCTGATTGAGCTTAGAAAGCAGTATCCCGAATACAGGATGATCCTGCACTCCGATCAAGGCTCTGTGTATACTTCAAAAGCATTCAATGAGCTTTTGCCCGCATATGTTGCGCGCTCTATGTCCCGCGCCGGAACACCTACGGACAACGCAGCCATGGAGGCGATCAACGGCTGGATCAAGGCCGAACTGTTCATGGACTTCCACGTGACCGGTGAGCGTTCCGTCAAGGAGGAGATAGATGACTATATTGCTTTCTTCAACGAGCAGAGACCAGCTTATTCTCTTAACTATCTGACACCCGTTCAATTCAGAATGTCCTATGCTCCCACCACGGGTGCCCTATGATCTATCTTTTTGTGTTTAATTATTTTTGCTTTCGTGTCCATTATTTGTTGACTAGTGCAGTGGATTTGCCGTGCGAGCTGCTGAGACGGCGCAAAGCGCTATTCTACCATGCAGCGGCAGATTTGCTATACGTGAGTTATCGCTTGCTGTCTCTTGGCCCCCTTGCAAAGGGGGCTGTCATTGGCATGTTTACATGACAATGACTGCGACGGCCGCTTGCGGCCTAGTCCCTTTAGGGAAGGGATTGGATGAGTGACTGCGGCAGCCGTTTGCAGCCTGATACCGGATTACCGTCTGCACGGCAGATGAATCCCTCCGGCAAAAATTTTTCAAATTTTCGCCACCTCCCTTTTCAAGGGAGGCATGAGTGCGCCGTGGATTTGCCGTGCGGCATATGACCGCAAAGCGAAATTAAGCTCAGATAACGAACTGCTCAAGATAGCGTTTGCTGAGGCGCAGGGAATCCAGCACAGCCGCCTCGCTGCCCTCAAAGGCCTTATCCTCTACCTCGATGCAGGTGAAGCCGTCATAGCGGATATCCGTGAGCGCGGAGACGAAGCGCCCCCAATCCACATCGCCGAGACCGGGGAGCTTGGGCGACATGAAGTCCAGCGGATAGGCCATGACGCCGACGCGCTCCAGCTTATCTTGGAAGAGCTTGATGTCCTTATAATGGACGTGGAATATCTTGTCCTTAAACTCATAGATAGGCTTGATATAATCTATCATCTGCCAGACAAAATGGCTGGGGTCATAGTTTATGCCGAGGTTGGGGCTGGGCAGGATGTCAAACACCTTATGCCAGATAACGGGCGTGGTCATGAGATTCTGCCCGCCGGGCCACTGGTCGCGCCCGAAGAGCATGGGGCAGTTCTCAATGGCTATTTTTACGCCAAGCTCCTCCGCCAGGGCGATGATGGGCGGCCACACCTGCGCCACGAGGGCAAGGTTATCCTCGACCGACTTGGTCTGGTCGCGGCCGATGAAGGTGGTGACCAGGTTGACGCCGAGCTTCGCGCTGGCGCGGATGACGGTCTCAAGATGGGCGATGTTCGCCGCGCGCTTTTCAAGGTCGCCGTCCATGGTGTTGGGGTAAAAAGCGAGGGCGGAGATCTCCACACCGTGCTGCGCGGCATAGTCGAGCACGTGGCGGGCATAGCCGTCGTCCGTGCAGACGCGCGCCACGTCGATATGACTGACGCCGGCATAGCGGCGCTCCGCCTTGCCCGCGGGCCAGCACGCCACTTCGACGCATTCAAAGCCCATGGCGGACACGGTGTCTATCATCTTTTCATAATCATACTGTTCGAGTATCGCGGTAACGAGTCCCAGCTTCATGTTCATTCCTCCCAGAAATAGCATATTATTTCATCCTGATTTATAAATTAATCACAATTTTCCGCTTTGTCAAGTGGCAAAAAATATGCGCAGCGGATTATTGTGCAATGCTGATAAATGCCGCGGGAAAATGTTGGTGATAAAGCTGAAAATATTTCTCGGGGAGTTAATTTCCTTGACATTCCAGCCCTGCGACTGCTATGATAAACGTGCTAGGAAAATGTAATGGATTACATTTTCCACATCCGGAGGCTATCCCATGGTGACGATAGAGGAAGTGGCAAAGCTGGCGGGCGTGTCGGTGGCCACGGTATCAAGAGTTCTGAACAACAGCGAGACTGTGCGCCCGGCAACGGCGGAGAAGGTCAGCGCGGCGATAAAGGCACTGGATTATACGCCGAATCAGTCCGCAAGGAACCTGCGGCGCAGTGAAAGCCGCGTGATACTCACTCTCGCGCCGAACTTTTCAAACCCGTATTATTCGCGCATCCTGACAGGGATAGGCGATCTTGCGCACGACTGCGAATACAGCGTGCTGATATGCAATACGGCCGGAGAGGCCGAAAACGAAAAGCGCTTTCTGAAAATGCTGGAGCAGCACCGGGCGGACGGGGCGATCTTCCTCGGCTGCCACGGGAATCACGGGTGGCTGCGGAACTACGCGGCGGAGTACCCGCTGGTGCAGTGCTGCGAGTACGTGCCGGCGCTGGACTCCCCTTCTGTGTCGATAGACAACTATTCCGCCGCGCTGGAGACGGTGAACTACCTGATATCTCTGGGGCATGAGCGGATAGCGATGATGAGCGCGGCGAACGACTTCATCTCCACGCGGCAGCGCGTGCAGGGCTACAGAGACGCGCTGGCGGGCGCGGGGCTGAAGGCCGGCGAGAAGATGCTGGTGATGGCAAGCGCGGACTACTCCTACGCCTCCGGCCTTGCGGCGGCGGAGAAGCTGCTGGCTCTTCCGGAAAGGCCAAGCGCCGTGTTCTGCGTGTCGGACATTCTGGCGCTGAGCGTTATATCACGCGCGCACGACATGGGGCTTTCCGTTCCGGGCGACCTCGCCGTGACGGGCTTTGACGACGTCGATTACACGACGATGTTCCACCCGTATCTGACGACGGTGGCGCAGCCGTGCTATGAAATGGGTCAGCAGAGTCTGCGGATACTGCTGGGGATGCTCGGCGGGGGGCAGAACGTGAAGAAAAGGACATACCTGCCGCACAGGCTTGTGGTGCGCGAATCCGCGTGCCCTTCCGGCGGCTGCGGAAATAACGAAAAGGAGTAAACATCATGCTTAGAGTCGGTGTAATCGGGTGCGGCTCCATCGCAAAGCAGCGCCACGGATACGAATACTTCCACAACGCGAACGTGGAGATCAAGGGCTTTTTCGACAGGCGGCAGGAGCGCGTGGAGGCGCTGACGGCGCTTTACGGCGGGCGGGTGTATGCCACGATAGACGAGATGCTGGCCGACAGCGAGATAGACGCCGTTTCCGTGTGCCTTGCCAACGCCGCCCATGCCGAGGTGAGCATCAAGGCCCTGCGCGCGGGCAAGCACGTTCTGTGCGAAAAACCGATGGCCGTGACGCTGGAGGAGTGCGAGGCCATGCTGTCCGCGGCGCGCGAGAGCGGGAAGCGGCTGATGATAGGCCACAATCAGCGTCTCGCCCCGGCGCATAAAAAGGCGAAGGAGCTTCTCTCCGCGGGCGAGCTTGGGCGCGTGATAAGCTTCCAGTCCACCTTCGGCCACAAGGGGCCGGAAATGTGGAGCATGGACAGAAGCGCGAACACGTGGTTTTTCAAGAAGGATTCCGCGTCGTTCGGCTCCATGGCAGATCTGGGCATACATAAGATAGACCTTGTGCGCTATCTCATCGGAAGCGACATAGAAAGCGTGTATTCCACGATGAAGGTGCTGGACAAGAAGTTCCCCGACGGCCGCCCGATAGAGGTGGACGACAACTCCGTGGAGGTGCTGAGCTTCGCAAACGGCGCGCTGGGGACCGTGACGACGAGCTGGACGCACTACGGCGAGGAATGCAACGCGACGGTACTCTACTGCGAGAAGGGCATAATGAAGCTTTACGCCGACCCGCAGTATTCCCTGCAGGTCGTCAACGCCGACGGGACGAAGGTTCTGTACGCGCTGGACAGGATGCAGACGAACGACGACGCGCAGCAGGCGTCCTCCGGCGTGATAGACGAGTTCGTATCCGCGATAGAGGCAGGGCGCGAAAGCGTTCTGGACGCGGAGGACATCATAAAGTCCATGCGGGCGGTGTTCGCGTGCGTGCGCTCCGCCGGGGAGGGGCGCGCCGTCGCCCCGTGACCGCGCGGCAGATATTAATTTGAAAATAATACCCGCGAAGAGCGGATGTTATAAAAAATTTATTTAACGGAGGAAAACACATGAAAAAGATCATCGCATTGCTCATGGCGCTGGTGATGGTATTCGCGCTGTGCGCCTGCGGACAGCAGGCCGCCCCCGCGGAGACCAAGCCCGAAGCCGAGGCTCCCGCAGAGGCAGCACCCGCAGAGGCGGCGCCGGCGGAAGCTTCCGGAAGCACCCTGTACGTTATGGGCCCCACGCCCGACCACGGCTGGACCGCGCAGGCAGGCACCTATGCAGAGGCCAAGTGTGCAGAGATAACCGAGGCCGGCGAGTACAAGGCAGTTTACATGGCCGCCTCCACCGGTGAGGAGCAGGTGGACCAGGTCAACACCATCATCGCAAACGGCGACGCAGTCGGCGTTGTCATGATGGCGCTGGACGATTCCGCACAGGCCGGTCAGGAAGCCCTGTACGCGGAAGGCATCCCCTTCATCTCCTTCGACCGTATAATCGAAGCCACCGAGAAGTACGCCATCCTCAACGCCTCCGGTGATAACTGGCAGTGCGGCGCAGGCATCGCATACTGGCTTCAGAAGAACGGCATGCAGCCGGGCGACACCGTCGTGACCCTTTACGGCGACAACGGCACCGTCTGCAAGCGCCGCGAGGAAGGCTTCCGCCAGTTCCTCAAGGGCGAGATAGAGTACTCCGACAAGGCCCTCGGCCAGAGCTTCTCCACCACCGAGACCTGGGACGACGCCGCGCTTGACGCAGTGTTCAACACCTACTCCGTCGTGTGCAACTGGTCCGCTGACGGCGCTTACGGCTATGTCGAGCAGAAGATGGACGAGATAGTCGCCGCGGCAAAGGCGAACGGCAACAAGCTGTACATCTACTCCATGGACGATGAAATGACCTTCGGCGTGCTCAACTACCTTGAGGCGGGCGCATCCGAGGCCACCCTTGCAGACCTCGAGGCGATGGATGTTTACATCTCCGCCATCGGCGGTATGCAGGAGCTGTACGACGTCATGGCCGGTACCTCCAAGCAGTCCGCGACTGCCGACAAGTACTTCGACGACATGATGAGCGTTTACTTCTCCCCGAAGATGATGCAGGACGTCATCGACAAGATGCTCGACTACCTCTCCGGCAGCTGGAGCTATGAGCAGGGCGCCGGCGAGTACCAGCCCGTATGGATAGTTGACCGCACCAACGTCAGCGAGTACGAGGGCTTCAAGGGCCACGCCTGATCGTTTTACTTACTACCGCGCGGATGCAGGGTCTCCCCTGCATCCGCAATTTATAAAACCCCATCCGGGAGACGTCTCCCAATTATGAGCAAGGAGACAGCAACATATGACTATCCTTGAAATGAAGCATGTCTCGAAGGCCTTCGGCGGCTCCAAGGCGCTTTCGGACATTCATTTTTCCGTCGAGGAAGGCGAAATACACGCCCTGCTGGGTGAAAACGGCGCGGGCAAATCCACGCTGATGAACATCCTGACAGGCGTTATCCCCGCCGACACGGGCGAGATAAGCTTCCTCGGCAGATCCTATCCAAGCCCGACCATCCGCCAGATGGAGGAGGCCGGGATCGCATTCGTCCATCAGGAGCTGAACGTTATAAACGACCTCACGGTGGCGGACAACATCTTCCTCTGCCGCGAGCTTACAGGGAAGCTGGGCCTGCTGCGGCGCAAGGAGCAGGTCGCGCGCACGAAGGAGCTTTTTGAGGACCTCGGCGTGGACATCGACCCCAACGCAATGGTGAGCGAGCTTAAAACCAGCGAAAAGCAGCTTCTGGAGATATGCCGCGCGCTGTACGCCGACGCGAAGCTGCTCATTCTCGACGAGCCGACGACGGCGCTGTCCAACAACGAGATAGACCATCTGTTCGGCATTCTGCGTAAATTGAAAACTCAGGGGAAATCGTTCATCTTCATCTCCCACAAGATGCCGGAGATATTTGCGCTGGCAGACAGGTACACGGTGCTGCGCAACGGTGAATACATTTCCTCCGGCTATATAAAGGACACGACGCCGCACGCCATAACCTCCGACATGGTCGGCACGAAGTACGTTGACGAGGAGGTCTACAAGCCGCGCGAGCTTGGCGAGGACGTGCTGGAGCTGCGCGGGCTGAGCGGGCAGGGCTTTTCCGACATAAGCCTGTGCGTGCGCAAGGGCGAGATAGTGGCGCTGACAGGGCTTGCAGGCTGCGGCGCGAGTGAGCTTATGCAGACCATCTTCGGCGCGCTGCCCGCGGAGGGCGGGCAGATACTCGTCCGCGGGGAGGAGATACACGGCTCCTCCGTGCACTTCATGAAGCACGGCGTGGGTATGCTTCCGGCCAACAGGAAGGAGAACTCCGTCGTGCCGGACATGAGCATTCTTGAGAACTTCTATCTTGCCGAGCATGAGATATCCCGCGCAAGGCCGTTCATATCCGCAAAGGATGAAGCGGCGCGGTACGAAAGGTACAGAGAGCTGCTGCACATCAAGGCGGACGACAGCGCGCTGAACATAAGCTCTCTCAGCGGCGGCAACCAGCAGAAGATATTCATCGCGCGGTGGCTGAACATCGGCGCAGACGTGCTGCTGTTCGACAATCCCACGCAGGGCGTGGACGTGGGCGCGAAGGCCGAGATATACAAGCTCATGCTTGAGTTTGCAAACGACGGCAAGGCGGTCATCTTCAACACGCTCGAGATACCCGAGATAAAAAAGGTCGCCGACAGATGCATAGTATTCTATGAGGGCAGGATTGCAAAAGAGTTCAGCCACGCCGAGGTGAATGAGCGCGATGTGATGCTCTATTCCACCAACGCGATCGAGACTCATGTGGAGGTAGCACAATGAAAAAGAAAAACAGCTTCGGCAGCGTTGCCGGCAGGATCTGGTCGCAGTACAGCTTCATCTTCGTACTTATTATAATAATGATCGCCTATTCCTTCACCATCAGCGCCAACGGCAACACCTTCAAGTGGAGTCACATCGCCGCGATACTCGGCAGTCAGAACACCTGCATCGTCGGCACGATGGCGCTGGGCATGGCCTTTGTCATCATCACGGGGCAGATAGACCTTTCCATCGGGTCGGCCCTCGTGCTGTGCACGGGCGTGACGATAATGACCTTCAACGTCACGAACTCCATCCCGCTGATGATACTGGCGGCGCTCGCTTCGGGCGCGCTGTGCGGGGCCGTGAACGGCGTGCTGGTCGGCTGCGCGAAGATGCCGCCGTTCGTGGTGACGCTGGGCACGATGCTTATCTACCGGTCGCTGACGCTGTCGGTGGTGCGCTCGATAGACCCGGCAATATCCGGCTCGTCGTCGAGTCAGTTCGCCATGATAAGCGACAACAGCAACTATGAATTCCTGCGTATGAAATTCGGCACGGGCAAGCTTGCGCTCGGCTCGTTCTCCATCCCGTACATAACCTTCGTGTTCGTGCTGATGGTGATCATCTTCGTTATCATCGCAAACAGGACGAAGTACGGCAAGAGCGTGTACGCGGTCGGCTCCAACGAGAAGAGCGCGCGCCTTGCCGGTATAAACACAACGTGGGTCAAGGTCTCCGTGTTCATCCTCACGGGGCTTATGGTGGGCGTGGCCAGCGTCATTCAGGCCTGCAAGATAGGCAATGTGACGCCCGCCTCCTCCGGGCAGAGCTATGAGATGTACGCCATCGCGGCGGTCGTGCTGGCCGGTATAAACATGGCCGGCGGCCGCGGCAACATGCTGGGCGTCATATTCGGGGCGCTGTCGTACACGACGATAAACTTCATCATCGTGTCCATCCCGGCGCTCAGCGTGGATATACAGGACACCTTCCAGGGTCTGGTGCTGATAATAGTCATCCTCATCCAGACCATCGGCCCGGTCATAAAAGAGAGCATTCAGCGCGCGAAAAAGCGCCGCAGCGCCAGTGCCGCCGCATAAGGCATCATCAAGGTTCTCCTTTTTTATTCTTCTCCCAGCAGGCGCCGCAGCTTTCGCATGAAGCCGCGGCGCTTCATATATTCTTGACATGCCGCGGCGCGGGGCTATAATAGGGCGTGCATATTACGCGGCGGAAAGGAAATTTCGGATATCATGAAAAAGCTTCTGGGCAGGGTCACAGGGCGGCGGTTCGCCGTCATGCTGGCGGGGATAGTGCTGCTGGCGATGGGGATATCGCTTTTCAAGCTTTCGCTTATGGGCAACGACCCCAGCAGCGCCATGGTCATGGCCATCGGCGACACTGTGGGCGTTGACTTTGCACCGGCGCTGTTCGCTGCCAACTGCGTGTGGTTTATATCGGAGATCATATTCGGGCGGAAGTACATCGGCGTGGGGACATTTGCGAACTGGTTCGGCGTGGGGATAATCTCGTCCTCCTTCACGAAGCTTTTCAACAGCATATTCACGCTGTCCGGCGCGTTTCTGCCGCGGCTTCTCGTGATGCTGGCCGGGGTGATAATACTGAGCCTCGCCTGCTCCATGTACCAGACGGCAGACGCGGGCATCGCGCCGTATGACGCGCTGGCCATAGTGCTGGACGAGAAGCTGAAAAAGGTGCCGTACTTCTGGTGCCGCATATTTGTGGACGGGCTGAGCGCTCTTATCGCGTTCCTCTTCGGCGGCATAGTGGGGCTTGGCACGCTGGTGTGCGCCCTCGGCCTGGGGCCGTTCATCAGCTTCTTCGACAGGCACGTTTCGCGCCGCCTGTGCGGAATAGAAAAGTGAAAACGGATGAAAACGAGCGGCTGCCGGGGCAGCCGCTCGTTTGACACGTGCTATATAATGCGTACTAAATAAGGCTCTGCGTCAATAGTTGGGGTAGGGTAAAAAAGAAAAAGTGCAGAAAAGGGCGTGTGTGGCGTGCCACACACGCCTGAACAATAAAAGCGGGAGCCAAGAGCAGTTCAGCATAACAAGCATAAAAGCAAAGAATGATCCTGCTGATCTGAAAAATAGGCACTATAGTTCCTTGAGAGAGCAGTATAGTGCTTCTAATCTGAAAGCATCTAAGACAGAAAGCGAGAGGAAAAGATGTTTTCAGGCAATTTTCTCGCCCCATCGCATCCGGGTTCGCTGGTCTCGCAAAACCCGAGTGTTTTCAACGGCTGCGGGGTATCGCTAACGCCGGTACGCAACCGTCGTTTTAGCTGCTTTTATCACGTTTTAGCAACGTTTGTGTTGCACGATGTTGCACACCAGAAAAATTTTTTCGATACTTTTCAATTTAATACGTGTCTGCCGGACGAACAAAAAGACCCGATGAGCCTGTCAAAACTCATCGGGTCTTTTCTGCGTTATAGGGATTACTGCTTGGGTACAGACTGCACGCCTGCGTCACGCAGCCGCTGCTGCGCGATTGCGCGCGCCTCGGCAGCGGAACTGTCGCGCACCTCCTTGAGCATGGCAAGCTTCCGCTGGATGTCCTGCTGAGAGATGAGGGGAATCTGCTTGTCGCCCAGCTGCGGCTTGATGTAGTATTCGATGTTGCAGCGATACCCTAAAAACCAACGATACGCTACGTTCAACTGTATCTCCCGGTATGTTTGGCGCAATGACAGTATACCGAACAGATGCTGGATCAATACCATCTTTATGAGCACTACAGGGTCAGTTCCGTCCCACACCATGGCAATAGTACGGACTCAACCGTTCATACAGCCAGTCATAGTCCATCACCTTTTCTATTTTCCGCAGCAGGTGATCTTTTGGTATAAGCTGATCTATATCCCCCATTACCACGTCTCGCCGGTTATCCTGTTGCCACTGTTCCATTTTTCTTCCCAGCTGTCCTCTTTTTCCCTATTATGCCAGAAAGCTCGCTGTTACGCGAGCTTTCTTTGACAGGCTGAGAAATGCCACCCGCAAGCGGGTGGCATTTCTTATATTGTTATTCTGTTTATCTCCCCTGCAGGTTGAGGAAGCGGGGCATAGGCTCGATATGGATGGTGTCGTACCCGCCGGAGCACTCGCCGTCCAGCGCCCAGAGAAGGCCGGGCGAATTGACGATGTCTATACTCTTCGCTTGGGCAAAGGTGATGAAGGGATTTGAATAATCCTGAGTGAGAATGCTTGTGATTATCGAGTTCAGTTCAAGTATCGTATTCGGCATTTTCACAAGGAGGATCTCAAATATGCCGTCCGCCGTATCGACAACGCCGGAGGGCAGCTCTATAGTGCCGGCAATGGACGTGGAGTTGCAGACCGCGCCGAATATATAGTCGTCCTCATAGGTCGTGCCGTCCGCCGTGACCTTGACATGCTCCGGCTTGATCTTATACATGTCCTTGATCGCATCGAGGATATACGCCGTGTGGCCAAGGGCGTTTTTCATGCGCTGATCCGTGGTGTACGAAAGCCACGAGAACGCGCCGAACGCCGCGACATATGAAAAGAAATGATCACCGAAGCGGCCGATATCATACCGCGTGCTGCGCCCGTCGGCTATCCTTGCCGCGGCGGTGGGGATATCCACGGAAAGCTGATGCGAGCTTGCAAAGTCGTTCGTGCTGCCGCAGGGGATGTAGCCGAGGGGAACGTCGATCTGCTCTCTGGCAAGCCCGGTGAGCACCTCATTCAGCGTGCCGTCGCCCCCGGTGCAGCACACGAGGTCGAAGCCGCGGCCGTAGCGCTGCACGAACTCTGTCGCCTCGCTGCGGCGGGAGGTGAAAAATGTGGTGACCATGTATCCCGCATCCATAAACGTGCGCACTATGCTGGGGATGTATTTGAGCACAAGCTTCTTCCCCGACACAGGGTTGATTATCAACATCGCTTTTTTTGTCAGTTCCACAGATGCCGTGTCCATTTTAAGTATTTGCCACTCCTCTCGGGGTCAAGAATTTCAAAGCGTGTAACCGAACACGAAAAGGCATATATATGCCGTCGGTATCGAAAACAGCAGGCTGTCGGCCCGGTCGAACATGCCGCCGTGGCCGGGGATGAGGTTGGAAAAGTCCTTCACGCCGATCATGCGCTTTATAAGCGACTCGGCCAGATCCCCTATCTGCCCCATGGTGGAGGCCACGGCGCAGGTCAGCACGCACAGCCAGAGAGGTATCCCCTCGCACAGGCCGGGGATGAGGTATATTATCACGCCCGTCACAAGCGCGGAAATAAAGCCGCAGACGCAGCCCTCGACCGTTTTGTTCGGGCTGACGTCGGGCGCGACATGGTGCTTGCCGAAGCGCTTGCCGCCGAAGAGGGCGAAGCTGTCGCACACCCACGTGGAGAGACAGGCCAGCACGAGCACCTCCAGCCAGCTCGGGCTGACGCTTATCATCATGAGCAGGCCGAAGAGGAAGCTGGGATAGGCAAGACCCATTATGGTATACACCGCGCCGTCGCCGGAGACCTTATGACGGATTATCCCGTCAAGCAGCGCAAGGTATATCCCGCCGGCCATGCACGCGATATACGCGATGGCCCCGGCGTGGAATATCGCCAGCAGCGCCTGCGTGCCGACATAGGTGTACATCACCCACGCGCCGCAGTAGACGTCCAGCTTTTCGTAATTGCGGCTGAGCTCATACGCGCAGAGAATACCGGCCGCGGCGAAGAAAAGCACTCTGGTGATGGGCGAAAGAAACACACACGTCAGCGATATAGCCAGAAGCACCACCGCGGAAATCACTCTTTTTTTCACATTATCCCTCTTTCTTCATCTCATAAAAGCCATTAAGATTTTCTTAAGTTCAGTAAGCTTATATTACCACATCCGGCAGATTTGCTCAATACACAGCTTCACCTAATTGCCACAAAGCGGCACGCGGAAAGCAAATTTTACAGTTTGTTAACCGGCGGCCTGACTTCTCCGGCGGGCGTAAATATTGCGCTTTTGTATTGTGCACAGGCGCAATATGTGATATTATTGATATAGTATGTATCTATTTAATGAATTATCAGGGGGATGCTGCAATGTACAAAGACAAAAAGATATGGCTGGCCAAGTCGGACAAGGAGCTTTACCTGCTGCCGCAGATGGCGAACAGGCACGGCCTCATCGCCGGTGCGACCGGCACAGGCAAGACCATCACGATGAAGGTCATGGCGGAGTCTTTCTCCGACATGGGCGTGCCCGTGTTCATGGCCGACGTCAAGGGCGACCTTTCCGGCATGTGCCGCCGCGGCAAGGACAGCGACGATATGCGCGCGCGCATAGAGCGCTTCGGCATCGAGGGCTTTGAATACCGCGCGTATCCCACGCGCTTCTGGGATATCTTTGGGGAGAACGGCATTCCCGTGCGCGTGTCCGTGTCCGAGATGGGGCCGGTGCTGCTGTCGCGCCTGCTCGGCCTGACGGATGTTCAGCAGGGCGTGCTGAACATCGTGTTCCGCGCGGCGGACGACAACGACCTGCTGCTCATCGACCTGAAGGATCTGCGCGCGATGGTGCAGTTCGTCGGCGACAACCGCGCCGAATTCACCACGATGTACGGCAACGTGTCCACAGCCAGCATCGGCGCGATACAGCGCGCGCTGCTCGCCTTTGAGGATGAAGGCGGCGCGCTGTTCTTCGGCGAGCCTTCCCTGAACATAAAGGACTGGATGCGCACCGATATGGACGGGCGCGGCTACATCAATATTCTCTCCTCGCAGAAGCTCATACAGAGTCCGACGGTGTACGGCACCTTCCTGCTGTGGATGCTGACGGAGCTGTTCGAGAAGCTGCCGGAGGTCGGCGATCTGGACAAGCCGCGCATGATATTCTTCTTCGACGAGGCGCACCTGCTGTTCTCCGACTGCCCGAAGGCACTTGTGCAGAAGATAGTGCAGGTCGTGAAGCTGATACGCTCAAAGGGCGTGGGCGTCTATTTCATAAGCCAGAGCCCCTCCGATATTCCAAACGACGTGCTAGCCCAGCTTTCAAACCGCGTGCAGCACGCGCTGCGCGCCTACACCCCGGCAGAGCAGAAGGCCGTGCGCGCCGCGGCAAACGCCTTCCGCGAGAACAAGGATTTCGACACTGAGGCCGCGCTGATGGAACTTGGCGTGGGCGAGGCGCTTGTGAGCTTCCTTGATGAGGACGGCATCCCCACAGTGGTGGAGCGCGCGAAGATACTCCCGCCGCAGAGCCTTATGGGCCCGGCGGAGGCCAACGCCGTCGCAAACGCCGTTGCGGCGGACGAGTTCGACCTGAAGTACCGCGAGAGCATCGACCGCGAGTCGGCATATGAGATAATCACCGCGGCGAACGAGGAGCTTGAGCGCAAGCGCGCGGAGGAGGCCGAGGCAGAGGCTGCCGAAAAGCAGCGTCTGAAAGACGAGGCCGACGCCGAGAAGCAGCGCCAGAAGGAAGAAGCCGCGGCGGAAAAGCAGCGGCAGAAGGAAGCCGCCGCCGCAGAGAAGCTGCGTCTCAAGGAAGAGGCGGCCGCGGAGAAACAGCGCCTTAAGGAAGAGGCCGCAGCGCAGAAGGCCGCCGAAAAGGAGGCCGCGGCAAAGAAGAAGGTGGCGCAGCGCGCCGTCACGAACGCGGCGTCCTCCGTCGCCGCATCGCTGAGCACCAACCTTGTCAATTCCGTGCTCGGCGGCAGGCAGAAGAGCGCAAAGGCCATTGCGGGTCAGGCGGCGAAGAATGCACTGAGCTCCGTTGCACGCTCCGGCTCGAACGCCATAATCCGCGGGCTGTTCGGCACGAAAAAGTAAAGAACGCGATATAAGAAGCTACGCAGACGGAGGCGGGAAGAATATTCCGCCTCCGTTTGCCGATTATTTATGCAGTTTAAAAAGTCCGGTGGACTTTTTGGACAAGCTAAAAGAGGAATGCGGCTGCATTCCTCTTTTTATATTACGCTTATGTTGTTATGCCTCTGCGGGCTGTTCCTTGCGCTTGATGTACTCGTCGATGCTCTTCGCGCCGGCCTTGCCCGCGCCCATGGCGAGGATAACGGTGGCAGCGCCGGTGACAGCGTCGCCGCCGGCGAACACGCCCTCGCGCGCGGTCACGCCGCCCTCGTCGGCCTCGATGCCGCCCTTGCGGGTGAAGGTCAGGCCCTCGGTCGTGTTGCGGATGAGGGGGTTCGGGCTGGTGCCGATGGCAATGATAACGGCGTCAACGTCGAGAATCCAGTTGCTGTCCGGCACGGGAACGGGCTTGCGGCGGCCCTTTTCGTCCGGCTCACCAAGCTGCTGCTTCTGGAGCTCTATACCGGTGACATGGCCGTCCTCGCCCGCGTGGATCTCCACGGGGTTATTGAGGAGGCGGAACTCAATGCCCTCGGCCTCGGCATGCTCGACCTCTTCCTTACGTGCGGGAAGCTCGTCCTTGCCGCGGCGGTAGGCGATGTAAACATGCTCCGCGCCCAGGCGCTTCGCCACGCGCGCGGCGTCCATCGCCACGTTGCCCGCGCCGACGACGCAGACGTTGTGGAAGTGCTTGATGGGGGTGTCGTAATCGTCGCGGTAGGCCTTCATGAGGTTGACACGGGTGAGAAGCTCATTGGCGGAATACACGCCCAGCAGATTCTCGCCGGGGATGTGCAGGAACTGCGGCAGACCAGCGCCGGAGCCGATGAACACAGCCTCGTACCCGTCGGCGAAAAGCTCATCCACGGTCTCAGACTTGCCGACGATGGCGTTGTTGATGATTTTGACGCCCATGGCCTTGAGGTTGTCTATCTCGGCCGCGACTATCTCCTTCGGCAGACGGAACTGCGGGATACCGTAGACCAGAACACCGCCGGACTTGTGGAACGCCTCGTACACCGTGACGTCATAGCCCATTCTTCTGAGGTCGCCTGCACAGCTCAGGCCCGCAGGGCCGGAGCCGACGACCGCGACGCGGTGCCCGTTGGAGGCTGGCGCCTTCACGGCGGCCTTGACGCGCTTGTTCATATGGTAGTCGGCAACAAAACGCTCCAGACGGCCAATGGCCACACTCTCGCCCTTGATGCCGCGCACACACTTGGATTCGCACTGCTTCTCCTGCGGGCAGACACGGCCGGAAACGGCGGGGAGGGAGTTCGTGGAGGTGATGATATCATACGCCGCGTCAAAATCGCCCTCGGCGACCTTGGCGATAAACTCCGGGATGCGCACGGAGACGGGGCAGCCGGTGCGGCACGCGGGCTTCTTGCAGTTGAGGCAGCGGCGCGCCTCGGCGATGGCCGTCTCGGGGGTATAGCCCAGCGCGACCTCGTCAAAGTTGCCGGCGCGGACAACGGGGTCCTGCTCGGGCATGGGGTGCTTGAGCAGACGCTTGTCATATATGTCGGTGGCAAGGATCTTGGAGAGATTCTTTATATGCGTGACGGGCGCGTCACCGGCGTCGCCGGAGAGCAGCTTTTCGCAGTCCTTCTGAACTCTCTCGATGCACTCGTCTCTGGTCTCTATTTTCCAAATATCGACGTACTCTTTGCCGTTTTCATCGTACTCGACATGTTTGACGATATTATCAGACACTTCTCTTTCCTCCTGTCATGTTGCAGATATGCTTTGCGGCCTCGTCCTGCTCTTCCTTATAGAAGGCGGCGCGCTTGAGCAGAGAATCAAAATCGACCTCGTGCGCGTCGAAGTCAGGCCCGTCAACGCAGGCGAACTTCGTCTCG
>ENA-OUQC01001065-OUQC01001065.1-human-gut-metagenome-genome-assembly--contig:-NODE-1065-length-15687-cov-4.186285_pt1 | contig 15687 bp, 14 predicted proteins | sample MGYA00237942_ERZ548815 | MGnify/ENA primary metagenome ERZ548815 (study PRJEB26490, sample SAMN05194722) | human gut metagenome | biome: terrestrial biome; feature: human-associated habitat; material... | reverse complement strand
ATACGAGATTCGCCTTAGTCTCGTGGGCTCGGAGATGTGTATAAGAGACAGGAAAAGCTCGAACACTATTCGCTGACAACCTATGTATACGATCGGAACGACGAAGTCGTCGGCAGTCTGCACGGAGCAGAAGACCGCACTTATGTCTCCATCGACTCCATTCCTCTTCAAGTACGCCAAGCTTTTATCGCAGCTGAAGACATTCGTTTTTATCAGCATCACGGAATTGATCCGATCCGCATGGTGGGCGCAGCAGCAGCAAACCTACGCAGCCGTTCTCTATCGCAAGGCGCCAGCACCATTACGCAGCAGCTTGTAAAGAATACACATCTCTCTTCCAAAAAATCTTTTTCCAGAAAATTTGAAGAAATCATCCTCGCCTTGAAGGTGGAGCGTGAATATACCAAAAACCAGATATTGGAGATGTATCTAAACAATGTCTACTTCGGCAACGGTGCATACGGCATCGAGACAGCAGCCAACAAATACTTTGGAAAGAGCGCTTCTGACCTCTCCCTCGTCGAGTCCGCCGCACTTGCTGCAACGCTCAAAGCACCATCCAACTACGCCCCTCATATCCAACCGGAAAACAATCAAAAGAGACGCAACCAGATTCTCGCAACAATGGAAGAACAGGGCTATATCTCTATACATAACGCCTATGAAGCTCAACATGAAAAACTGACGTTGACTGTACAAGAGACGGAATCCGCTCAGGGGAGCTGGTATCTCGACGCTGTACTCCAAGAAGCGACGAAGCTTCTGAACCTGGAAACAGAGGAATTGGCTCAGCTGGGGCTGCATATCTACACAGGGCAGGACACAGCGCTGCAAAATAGATGTGACGAGCTTTTTGCGGATAAAGCACTTTTTCCCGAAGATGCTCCCGACGGTGTCAAATGCCAAGGCGCTTTGGTTATCATGGATAGCGCCACCGGTGAAATACTTGCCATGGAAGGCGGACGTGAATATACTGTGCGCATGGGCTTTAACCGTGTCCTAAACGCACGCCGCCAACCGGGCTCTGTGCTAAAACCATTGGCCGTCTATGCTCCGGCCTTAGAGCGGCATCTCTCTACACCGGCAAGAATCTTCGACGATCGTCCGAACGATTTCGGTCAGTATTCTCCCAAGAATTATGGTGGGAAATACTATGGCCTCGTCACCATGCGTTCCGCAGTTGCTCAGTCGCTTAATATTCCCTCTGTTCAAATGCTTTCCGAAATGGGCGGATTCACCGGATATGAAAGTCTCCTTCGCTTTCAATTGGAGCCGGATCCCAGCGACACAGGTCTTTCGCTCGCCGTAGGTTCCATGAACGAAGGGGTCCGTCCCATACAGCTTTGCGCCGCCTACGCCAGTCTTTCCAGCGGAGGAATTTATCATCCCCCTGTTCTGATACGTCGAATCGAGGACCGTGACGGGCATTCACTCTATGAGGCTCCTGCTTCTGAAAAAAGGATACTGGATTCCTCCGTTTCTTATGTGCTGACTAGCCTGCTGCAATCCGTTGCAGCACGCGGCACAGGCAAGGCTCTTGCCGAATTGGGAATCCCCATTGCCGCCAAGACCGGCACGGTTGGTTATGATGAAACGCATCACCGCGATGCCTGGTCAGCTGCGTATACGCCGCAGATAGCCGCGGTATGCTGGGTAGGCTTTGACCAGACGGACAGCCTGCACGCGCTTTCTTCCTCTGTCACAGGCGGTAAACATCCAACACAGCTGCTTTTGAAGCTCTTTCAATCCTTAAATCTTTCGGATGATGCTTTCTCCCAGCCTGACGAAGGTGTGGTTTGGAAAGCTCTAGATGCAAATTCGCTCCAAAGTCAGAATGGCCCGTTGCTGGCCGGGCCTTACACGCTGCCAGAGGACGTGATTTACGAAGTCTTTTTATCCGGCACAGAACCTATACAACAGGCCGAAAACGTGATGATTCCGCAAGCTCCCGGCGATCTCCATGTAACAACGGATGACCATGGAATGCCTCTGATTTCCTTCACAGTACAGGACAATAACGTTCTTTACCACATCTATCGAAAGCACTGGGGCTTTGCAATCGAACTGGATGCTGTAATGGGAACAATAGGTGAGAAAATCTATTTTACCGATCTTTCGGCGCAGAAGTTGATGAGTTACGAATACTATATTCTTCCTGAACAGGCTGCTACCGGTGTATATGGTACTCCATCGAAATCGTTTTTCTTCACCGTTCCGCTCTTCTCTTCCCTCTTTCCTCGAGAATAAGCAAAACCCGTCTCTTCCAATACAAATGCCTGAAGAGACGGGTTTTTTTATTCAAATCCGTAAGGCGGAACAAATTTACTTTGGGTATAGAATACTCCTTCGCTTAGAAGCTCATATCGTTTGGGCGTGGGAAAGGGCATTTCCTCGTCGTATTCCAAGCAATTCTTGAAGAGGATTTCCATCAGTGTTTTCAGGCTTTCAACATCACTTTTTTCTACTGAAAAGCCGTGTTCCTTCAATAGATCCATCACACAGCATATCGCGGGCAACCCATTATTGTTGCAGCGATCAAGCCGAAAGAGTTCTTCAGGCTTGCAAAGGATTTGCAGACAAGGATCCCAAAGTCTCCAGGAACAAAGATCTGCCCGGTGAAAAAGAACTTCCCTTTTCAGCTGTGAAACCACCTGAGCCGCAGATCGCATGCGATAATCCATATGCACTTCTCCTCTATACAGAAAGGGCAGTCGGACCAAATATCCGACTGCTCTTTTCACCATTCTTAACGGGAAAGATAACGCGCAGAGACGTAGCGCAGATTGCCCTTGTAGTCAATCACAGCCCATCCATCCTGAATATTGTAGACATGAACCTTTGCGTTGCGGCGCAATGTGCCTACCTTCGTGCTGCGGGCACTGTCGCTCTTGCGAACATTCAGCGTACGGCAGGTCACGTAATAGGTGGTGTAATCCTTGCTGCTATCATCGTAATAACCTGTCCAACCGTTGGTATTATCAGAACCGCTGGAAGTGTTATCTTTAAAGGTGCCGTCCCAAACGCCGCTGCTGCCGGTATTGCTGCCGGACCCGGGATTGTAGTATCCGTTTTCACCGGTGTTGACCACCTGCGTGATGGTGCGGTCAAGCATATCCACCACAGTAATCTTGACGGACTTGATGTACTCGGGACGAATATCCAGAGAAACCGTCATGTTCGCACCCTCGACCTTCACTGTACCGGTGGTATAGCTCTTATCCTGCGTATCCGCATTGACCTTCTTGTAACCGTCGATGCGAATGGTCTTCACGCCCACACCGCCGCGGCCGGAAGCCGTCACCGTCTTCTGGAAGTGATCAGTCTGGTCGACATTGTAATAAATAGCCGGCTGACTGAGATCAACAGTAGAGGTTCCGCTGGTGAAGTTGCGGTTATCCACCGTCACCATGCAATAAATATAGTTATAGTTGTTCAGGACCCCCATGTCAATCTTCTTACTCGGTCCGGTGTATTCTTTATTGTTGACATAAATCTTGTACGCAGAAGCGCCCGTGATCGTATCCACCGTAACGGTCAAACCGGTTTTGTCGATCTCCGTGGAGAAGGTCGGCGTATAGGTCGTGACGACTGCCGCACTCACGCCGATCACCTGTGCCAGCATCAGAACCAGCACAACCAGCGCGGAAGCGATTTTTACGGATCTTTTCATTGCAATTCCTCCCTACCTTTGCTAGTAACACCATTTTACCCCATTCCGTTGGGAAATACAAGGCAATTTTCAAAGATTACGGAACATCAATGATCGAAGTGGTTCCCTGCGTTTTGACGACAGCTTTCCCATCGACAACCTCATCCGCCTCATCGTACATGGCGCGCACAACCCAAACGCGATCCTCGTTGACGTAGCCGTAAAGGCCGTTGGTTGCCAACGCAGGCGCATACCCTTCGCTGAACTCACCGATGCGCTCAATGCCGTAAGAAAGCGTCGTGCCATCCACATATTGCGACGTCGCCACGCTGGAGGACAACATACTCATCGACCCGCTGTCCTGCAAAGCATAGGTTGCCGTGACCTGATCCTTCTGAGCCCGCGGAGATGCGATGTTCCCTGTGCGCATCTGCGATTGAAGCAAAATACTGCCCGAAATCACCATGACCGCTGCACAGGCTGCCGCACACCAGGCTGCCGCCCGCGGCACGCGCGGCTTATGGCGAACATGTATGGAGCACGCTCCCTGGTGAATACGCTTGACCATGCGTTCATCCACCGTCAAGTCGCGTAACTGGTCGTCCGCAATCTCTTTGAATTGCTCAAGCTTCATCCTTTACTCTTCCCTTCAAGGCTGCTCCCAGCCGCGTGCGCGCGCGCATTAATCGCGTCCGCACCGTGACCTCCGGGATTTTCAGAACCTTAGCGATTTCTCCGGTGGGCATGTCATGATAGTAAAACAGCAGCACAACATCTTTATAAATGGCCGGCAGCGCCAGCACTGCATCATAAAGAAGCTGTTTTTCCTCGTTTGCCACCGCCTCCGCTTCGGGTCCGTTCTGCGGGTGCGGTGCGTCGTACCCCTCCATCATGGGGGTAACGCGCCGATGCCATGCGCTCTTGAGCACGTCCTTGCAAAGATTGATGGTTACACGAAGCAAGTATGCCTTTTCACTCTGTTCATCCGGCAGTTGAGGCTGCTTTTTATACATGCGGAGGAAGACTTCCTGACAGACGTCCTCGGCCTTCTGGCGATCCTTCAGGTAGAAATAAGCCTGCCTGAGAACCATGGTGCCATATTGCCGAACCAGACGATCGATGTCAATGTTGCTTTCCTGCATCTCCTCACCACCCTTCAAACGAAATTGATCGGAAACAAGTTCCAACTTTTTTGCAACAATTTGGATAAACGCACTTTACTTTTTCTTAACAACGTCAGCTGTTCCGAATTTGCCCGTCGCCAAAGATCTGATATTTGATGGTCGTCAGCTGTTCCGGCCCCATCGGTCCACGCGCGTGAAGCTTTTGGTTGCTGATACCGATCTCCGCGCCAAACCCGAATTCACCGCCGTCGGTAAAGCTCGTCGGAGCATTGAGGTATACCGCAGCTGCATCCACTCGATCCAGGAATTCCTGCGCACGGCGCACATCATCTGTCAGGATCGATTCGCTGTGACGGGTTCCATAAGTATTAATATGGTCAATCGCTTGGCGCAGACTGTCTACCACCTTGACCGAGAGGATGTAATCGTCATATTCCGTGGACCAGTCTTCTTCCGTCGCTTCTTTTGCCCAGGGGCAGATCTCCCGCACGTGCTCACAACCCCGAATTTCCACTTTCGCCTCATCGCGAAATTTCTCCAACATGCGTGGCAGAAAAACCTCTGCAATATCCTTGTGCACCAGCAGCGTTTCCATGGCGTTGCAGACGGATACGCGGCGCATCTTCGCATTATAGGTCACACTGACCGCTTTGTCCAGATCACGGCATTCCTTGTCAACATAAACATGGCAGACCCCTGTTCCGGTTTCAATAACGGGCACCGTTGCATTCTGCATCACGGCCTGGATCAGCCCTGCGCCTCCGCGCGGAATCAGCACATCCAGATAGCCTTTAAGATGCATCAGTTCCGTCGCAGCTTCTCTGGAAGGATTCCGAACCAATTCTACTGCGCCTTCCGGCAGCCCCGACGCGGCCGCAGCCTCCTGCAAAGCGTCCATGATGGCGCAGTTGGACTCGATCGCCTCCGACCCGCCACGCAAAATGCAGGCGTTGCCGCTTTTGATGCAAATAGCCGCCGCATCGCTGGTGACGTTAGGCCGGGATTCAAAGATAATGCCGACAACGCCCAGCGGTACGCGCTTTTGCAAAATGCGCAGTCCGTTGGGGCGCGTCCACATCTTATCCGCCGTGCCGACAGGATCTGGCAACAGGGCAACATCGCGCAGTCCCTGCGCCATGCCCTCTACCCGCTTGTCGTTCAGCGTCAATCTTTCAACAAAGGCGGCCTTCAAGCCCTTTTCCTTTGCAGCCTTAATGTCGCGTTCATTGGCCGCAAGGATCTGCGCCTTGTGTGCAATCAGCGCATTGGCCATCGCCAGAAGTGCATTGTTTCGTTCTTCGATGCCGCATACGGCCATCTCTAGAGCCGCGGCACGCGCTTTTTTGCCCAGTTCCAATACAGACTCCGCCATCTTTATCGCCTCCATGCCAGGTAATTCATCCATAAAAAGGAAAAGGGGACTCCGCAGCTGGCGAATCCCCTTCCGTCAACGCCCAAACAGCGCCGCATCGATTGGTGCCGAAGGCGGGGCTCGAACCCGCACGGTTGTTACGCCGAGGGATTTTAAGTCCCTTGTGTCTGCCATTCCACCACTTCGGCATTTATTTTATTTTATCACGCTGCGACAACCTTCGTCAAGTAAATCGCGTTCAATCGTTGTAGGAGTATGTAGGCGTACAATACATCTTGGACAGTCGAAGAAAAAAAGAAGGAGAGATAGGGTCTCATGTGCTAAAGTCGAGTTACCACACAACAACTTGACGAAAGGAGAGCATATCTCTCATGAACAAGAGTATAACACAGGACATGGCATACCGGCAATCTCTCATGAAGTACGCAGAAAAATACGGCGTCAGCCGCGCCAGTCGGAAATACAACAAGAGCCGGTCGTACATCTACTTCCGGAAGCAGCGCTGGGATAGAAGCGCGGCATCCCTTGCCTGTCAGTCCAGGCGGCTCACAGCCATCCAAACCAGCATACGGAAGCAGAACGGAAACTCATCCGGGACATGCGCCGCAGAAATCCATCCCTGGGCATGATTGAACTCTGGCATCGTCTGCGGCTGCGCGGCTACACTCGCTGCCCGGAGAGCCTGTTCCGCGTCATGCGCAAAATGGGTCTGTTTCCTGCTGAAAAACCGAAAAACAGAATGTGTCCAGACAGAAAACAGCTCCGAGTTTACCATCGCTTCTCCGGCAGCAAACGTGATTTGCCGACCCTGTTTGAAAAGACTGCTGCCGAGCTGGGCATTCGGCACAAGCTCATTCGTCCGTATACCCCGCGCCATAACGGCAAAGTCGAGCGCAGTCACCGCAGCGATCAGGAACGATTCTACAATTACCTGAGCTTCTATTCCTTCGACGATTTGCAGGTTCAGATGAAAAGATACCTGTATCGAAGCAACCGCATCCCCATGCCCGTCCTTGGCTGGAAATCGCCGAATCTGCGCCAGAAGGAGCTCACGCGCGTCGGAATTCTCTGACGCAGAGAAGGGGCTTGCCCCTTCTCTGCGCCAGAGAATTTTGCTTCGCTTCTTCCGTTTCTCCGGTCTCACATCATTGACAAATGAACACTTCAGGTAGTGATCTGCGCGGGCTCGCCTTTATGGACGAGGGCGGCGAGGCGGTCGATGTCCTTGTTGGAGAGGGCAATACACAGTCGCCGGGTTTATGTTTCGGGTGTTCGCCACGGATCATGATAAGCCCGCCGTGTGACAGGCAGGCGGTTTATTGCAGATGTCTCAGCCGTCCAGACAGATGAGCCGCGATCAGGGCGTGATCTGCACAGGCTCGCCTTTATGGACGAGGCTGGCGAGTTTGTCTATGTTTTCGTTGGAGAGGGCGATACAGCCGGCTGTCCAGTCGCCGGGTTTCTGCTCCGGGTGTTCGCCGTGGATCATGACGAAGCCGCCCAGCGGCGTTTTCCACGGCGGTCGCAGGCCGAGCAGGGCTGCGGCGCGGATACGCAGGCGAGCGAGCGGGGAAACGGCGATTTCCCGACGCGCGCGGCGCACATCGGCGGGGGAAGGGTAGCTCAAACCCAGAGCCGTATGAAAGCGGCTCTGGCGATTGATGGTGACGACGCGGTAGCGTCCCTCGGGCGTACGCCCGTCGCCTTCCCTCATCTTGGGCCCGTTCGGGCAGAAGCCCAGCGAAACGGGGCAGGAGAACACGGTTTTGCCAGTTTCGCCGTCCACAAACGTCAGACGGCGCGCGGCTTTTTCAATCAGAATCATGGTTTTGTCATGTGCGCGGCATGGACGCCGCCGTAAAAGTTGAATATTGGTTTCGAAGGAACGAGTCGACGGCTTCGCCGTTCTGAAAATATCGAGCTGTGCGTTGTCGAACCACGGCTGCGGCGCGGATATGAACGCCAGACAGGCGGCAAGGCCTGTTTCGTGCCGGAGTATCGCGCAGCGCTTGAGCGTTCAGGAAAAATTCACCGTTTGGTCGTGAACACGGCGTTGGTATTGCCGGTGATGTCGATCAGCTCGCTCACGGTCACGAACTGGTAGCCCTGTTCGGCCAGCGCGGGGATGATGCGCCGGAGGGCGGCGGCGGTTTCGCTGCCGGAGTCGTGGAACACGAGGATGGCGGTATCGAAGCATTCCCGCAGCACGGTTTCGCAGATGCCGTCGGCGGTGGCGCCGCGCCGGGCGTCGCCCGCGTCGACCGACCAGCCCACGAAGCGGCGCGTATCCAGAAACGTGGTAAACAGCTTCACGGGCAGGTTCGCGTCGGGCGCGCGCAGCACGGTGGCGGCGCGGCCGGTGGCGGACAGGATCAGCTGATCGGCGCGTTCGATGTCGGTGGCGATGTCGGTGAAGGAGGACGTGTTCAGGCTCGCGTTGCGGTAGGTGTGGTTGCCGATTTCGTGCTTCGTGTCGCGCAGAAGCGCCGCCGTCTTCGCGTTCGCCTTCACGCTGGCGCCCAGCAGGAAGAACGTCGCGCGCACGTCGTACATTGCAAGCACGTTCAGGATGTCCTCGGTGTACGCGCCGGGGCCGTTGTCAAAGGTGATGGCGACGTTTTTCGGCGTGACGTTCGGGTTCAGCGTCACGGTGATTTCGCACGAGCAGGACAGCGTGCCGCTTTCGTTCTGCGCGGTGACGGTCGTCTGCCCCGCCTTCCGCGCGAACAGCAGGCCGTCGTACACGGAGACGATCGTCTCGTCGGCGCTCGCCCACACGAACGCGTCGCCCGCGGGCTCGCCGGTCTGCGCGAGCACGGTCAGCTGAAGGCTCTGCCCCACAAACAGCTCGGGCGCGCTCTCGGCGAAGGAGATGGCGCGGGTTTCCTCCGTCACGCGCACGGGAACGCTGGCGCTCAGGCCGCTGTCGCATTCGACGATCAGCAGGGTGGTTCCGGATCTGCGTCCGGTCACCGCGCCGTTTTCGTCCACCGTTGCGACGGTCGTATCCGCGACGCAGTAGGTCACGCTTTCAAGGCTGCCGGCGGGTTCAAACACAAGGCTGGTTTCCGCCGGTGCGCTCTCGGCCTGCACGGTGTAGATTTCCTGCGCGAACGAAACGGCCGTCGGCGGGTCGCACACATAGACCTCCGTCACCGCCGTCAGCCCGCCGGGGGCGGTGACGGTGATGGTGGCGCGGCCGTAGTTCATGGCGGTCAGCAGGCCGTTTTCGACCTTCACGATCTTCGGGTCGGAGCTTTCCCACGCAAGCGCGCAGTTCGCCGCCGCGGCGGGTTCGATTTCGCACGTCAGCTGGCAGGTGCGCCTCTGGCGCGAAAGCGCCACGGCCGCGCGGCTCACGGTGAGCTTCGTCGGAACGTTGGCCACGGTGACCTTCACAGAAGCGCTCGCGCCGTTGGCGGTGTACGCGCGCACGGTGCACTGTCCCTCGGAAAGCGCGGTCAGAACGCCGCTCTGGCCGATGTGGGCGACGCGCACGTCGCTGCTTTCCCACGTCAGCTCGCGGTTACGGGCGTTGCCGGGGAAGACGTACGCGTCCAGCGTCACGCGCTCGCCCGGCGGCAGCAGGACTTCTTCCGGATACAGCATCACGGACTGCACGTCCGAGGGCACGTACACGGTCGCCGACGCGGTCTTGCCGTTTACCGCCATGACGGTGACGACCGCCGTGCCGTAGCCCACCGCCTTCACCTTGCCCTTGCCGTCCACGGTGGCGACGGCTTCGTCGTCCGATGACCAGCGCACGCGCTGATCGTCCGCGTCGGAGTTGATGGTATGGGTCAGGGTGAACTCGTCGCCGCGCTCCAGCTCGATTTCGGTTTCGGAAAGCGCGATCGACGTGACGGGACGGCCGGAGACCGTCACGCGCACGGACGCGCTGTCGCCGGTTTCAATGGTCGCCACGATGCGCGTGCTGCCCGCGGCGCGCGCGGTGATCTTGCCCTTCGCGTCCACCGAGGCCACGTATTCGTTGTCGCTCGACCACGTAATGACGTGCTCGATCAGGTTCACCGGCGCAATGGAGACCGACACCGTTTTCGTGTCGCCCGGGTTCATGGACAGCGTGCCCGACGGCGAAAGCGTAAGCGTATACAGGCCGTCCGCGGCTGCGGAGGAAGCCAGAGCCAGAAATGTCATTGCCAGAACCAGCCAGACCGCGATTGAACGCCTGCGCATGCGCCGAGCCTCCCGAAGTGTAGAGTCAGCTATATTATACATCGGACGGAGAAAACAGTCAATATATCTGAAACATTTAAACGAGAAATGAAACACTTTTGAAATAAACAGCGGAAGATTTGCGCTTTTCCGCCGTTTGCGGTACACTATGGGCAGAATGGAGGGATACCTGTGCTGCTGAGTCTTCCGAAGGACGAATTAAAGGCGTTCCTGCTCGCGGGCGGGGACTGCGAGGCGCTGGGCGCGGACGAATACGTGGCCGACCTGTACGACGCGGAGAAGCCGCTCACGGTCAATCTGAAGGAAACGGAAAAGGGCTTCGAGCTGCTTGCGGCCGCCGAAATGCTGTTTGACGAGGAAATGGACGGCTGGTACATGGGCGAGCGCGTGGAGGACGCGGAAATGGTGGAGCACGCGCTTCGAAACGCGATGAACGATGGACGCGCGTGAGATGGACGAGAGCCTGCGGGCGCTGGGCGGGCTGATTCACGCGGTCGACCGCAGGCTGGACGGCGAGGCTACGGCGCGTTCGCTGGCGCAGTCGGCGGGCGTGGTGCGCTCGGTGTACGAGCTGTCGGCGGACGATCTGCTTCTGCATCCGGGGCTGAGCCGTCCGGCGGCGGAGGCCGTCGACCTGATCGACGATCTGGGCCGGCTGATGGCGCTGGAAGCCTTCGGCAGACGGCCCGTGTTCCACCGGGCGGCGGAAGCGGCGGCGTATTTTTCGGCGCTGATGCTGGGACGGCGGGTGGAATATTGCTATCTTCTGTGTCTGGACGCGCGCGGGCGCATGCTGCGGTGCGAGCTTCTGCAAAGGGGCACGATCGACCGCTCGGCGGTGTACATGCGCGACGTGGCGCTGGCCGCGCTGCGCGCGGAAGCGAAATACGCGGTGCTGACCCACAACCACCCGGGCGGCAGCACGGAGCCCTCGCCCGCCGACATCGAGGTCACGCGCGGCGCGATGGAGGCGCTGCGGCTGGTGAACACGGTGTTCGTCGATCACATCATCGTGACCGACCGCGAGCCGGCCAGCATCCGCGCCGCCGGATACATTCCGGAGGAGCGCTGGCTTTCGCAGAAGCCGGGCGACCGGTTTCTGACGGGCTGGCTGAAGGGCATGCAATAAGGAGGAATGCGGGCATGGCGGAGATTCGCTGTCCGAAATGCGGAAAAATCTTTCCTTCAAGCGGGGACGCGCCGCGGTTCTGCTCCGCGTGCGGCGCGGCGCTTCAAGCGGAGAGTGACGACAGGCAGGCGCTTCTGAACGCCGCGGACAGGGAGACGGACGCGCGGCTCCGGCGGGAAAAACTTCTCGCGGCGCGGGAAGCGTGGCCGGACGATTACGAGATCGAGCGGCGCATCCTATATATAGGAAGGCTTTACGAGCGCGGCGGTAAGCCGGACTTCTATCGCATTCCGTTCTGGCCGCTGCAGGCGCTGGAAAAGCCGCGCGAGTTTTCCGCGAAGGAGCGCGGGCGGATGATGGAAGCGTTCTTTGAAAACCCGGAGCTTGCGCGCGTGTGCGCGCTCGCGCCGGACGAGGAAACTTTCTGGCGCGACTATTTTGATGAAATGGCGGCGCAATACGTGGAGCTGTTCATCAAATGCGCCAGCGCGAACAGCCTGTTTCTGGGCTTCAAGCGGCGGCCGAACGACGTGATGAACCGCTCGGCGGCGTGCGCGGCGGACATGCTCCGGAACATCGAAGGCGGCGATCTGGTGCCCGAAGCGCACAGGCAGGCGCTCGAAGCGGCGTTGTGGCGCGGCTTTCAGCGGGTGTTCCCGGACGCGGGCGACGCGCTCGCGCGGGCCTGCGGCGGACGCGTAAAATTTCGGCCGGAAGCGTGAAAATATGGAACCAAACCGGCGGCATACGCGTCAATATAGTCGAGAGAGGAAATGGAGGTATGACGTTATGAGAAGGTTTTCAAAATGGCTGTGCCTTCTGATGGCGGTTGCGCTCATGACGCCGTCCATGGCAATGGCTGCCGGACTGACCGGCGGCAGCGGCGTTTACGGCGTATACCGCGGGAAGGATGACGCGCTGTTTCAGACGTGGTACACCGATCCGCTGGTCACCGGCGGCGCGAACTACGTCGTGGGCGTGCATGACGGAAACGCCTACTATCAGACGGCGAACGCGGACGGCGCGACGAGCGCTCTGTATCGCGTGGCTGTCAATCTTCTGCCCGACACGATCAAGGCCAGCGCCGAAATGAGCGAGGAGCAGGTGAAGGCCGGAACGACCGGCGAGCCTGAGCTGCTCGCGCCGTCGGTCTCCGGACACGCGCTGCTGGACGAGGTGAGCGGCTACGTCTATTATGTGGACGGCGCCGACACGAAGAGCGTCCATGTGCTGGCGTGGTATCCGACCCTCGGCAAGGTGGACGTGGTGGCCTGCACCAGCGAGGAACCTGTGCTCGCGCTGTCCATGTCCGTCAACGGCCCCGTGCTTACGTGCCAGAGCGGCCGCTTCCTGTATGTGCAGCTGCTGAGCCGCAGCGTGGCGCTTCCGGCGGACGAGGAGCCCGTAGCCGAGAGCGCGATGGCTTCCGGCGTGGAAATTATCCTGACCGAGTCCGGCAAGCTCAGCCTGCGTCTGGACGCGGTGAACAACCTCACGCTGCCCATCGCGGAGGACGTGAGCGCCTTTGCCGCCTACGACGGCGCGGTGTACTATCTGCGCCGCACCCGCTGGATGACGGAAATCGCGCGCTTTGACCTGACCAGCCGCAACAACGAGGTGATCTGCCGCATGCTGCGCGAGCTGATGCCTCAGCTCGTGGCCGCGGGCGAATATCTCTATGTGATCGACACGGATTACACCGTCTATCGCATGAGCCCGTCCTCCGGCAAGTACGCGACCTATATGCTGCTCAAGGAGCCCTACGCCGACGTGCCGGAGTACGAGCCGCTGCTCGCCTCCGCCGGCGAAGAGCTTGTGGTTTACGACCGCCTGAAGGAGGGCGGCACCGTGGAGAACGCGCGGTACTACTACAACGTGTACGTCGGCTCCACCGACCGCACGTCGCCCGCGCCCACGCCCGGAGCGACCGACGCGCCGACGACCACGCCGATTACGACCGTGTACAAGGATCTGAAGCGCAAAGACCGCAACACGGACGTGAAGAACCTGCAGGAAAAGCTGATCGAGCTGGGCTATCTGGATGACACCGCCGACGGCATCTTCGGCGAGAAGACGCAGGTTGCCATCGAGCAGCTGCAAAGCGATCTGGGCATGACCGTGACCGGCGTGGCGACCGCCGAGCTGCAGCGCATGCTGTTCGCGGGCGAAGTGCCCGCCTATAATCCCTATCTGCCGCTGAAGCGCGGAGACCGCGGCACGCGCGTGAGCCGCATGCAGGCCGAACTGAAGGCGCTGGGCTACTACGCGGGCGCCGCCGACGGCGTATACGGCAAGGGCACGGAGAAGGCTGTCGCCGCCTTCCAGAAGCAGGAGGGTCTGAACCAAACCGGTCAGGCCGATGAGGAAACGCTGAGGGCGCTCTTTTCGGAGAGCGCCTCCCAGAACCTCAGCTACATAGAACTTCGAAGCGGCGACAGCGGCAAACGCGTCGCCGAACTTATTAGCCGGCTGGTGGAGCTGTACTACCTGCCCAGCACCGCCGAGGGCAATGAATACACCTCGCAGGTGGCGCGCGGCGTGCGGCACTTCCAGCGGCAGAACGGCTTCGACGCAAACAGCGTCGCCTCCGTGGCCATGCAGGAGGCGCTCTTTGACGACGACGCGCCCGACTACGACGGCTATGTGACCCTCGTGCCCGGCGACCGCAACCAGCGCGTTCGCGAGCTGCAGGCGCGGCTGATCCGGCTGGGCTACCAGACCGGCTACACCGACGGTGTGTACGGCAGCAAGACGAAGAAGGCCGTGTCCGCGTTCCAGAAGCGCGCCGGCATCAAGGCAACCGGCACCGCTGACGAAGCGACGCAGCGCGCGCTGTTCAAGAGCAACGCGCCCACCGCCGCCACGCCCACCCCGAAGCCGACCGCCACGCCCGACCCGTTCTGGGATCTGGGCAGCGGCGTAACCGTGGAGGTAACGGCGGACGGCACGAAGGTGTTCGAGGCTCCGTCCACGGATTCCACGCTGCTGGGCACGGCGAAGAAGGGCACGCAGCTGACGATGCTGGCGACGAACAGCACGTGGGGACGCGTGCGCAACAAGTTCGGCGAGACCGGCTACATCCTGCTGAAGTACCTCGTGTACGTCGATCCGACGCCGACACCGACTCCTACGCCTACGCCGACTCCGACTCCGACTCCGACGGACACGCCGACTCCGACTCCGACGGATACGCCTGCGCCGACTCCGACGGAAACGCCGAAGCCTGAACCCACGCCGTATAATACGGAGTGGACGAAGGATGCGGACAGCGTGAAGGCGTTCAACGCCGCGTTGATCGCCACCAACTGGCTGGACGAGAGCTTCGCGGATGTCGACGCGCTGACGGACGACATTCTGGAAGCCGTGGCGCGGTTCCAGGACTACTATAACGCGAATGTGGCAAACGAGCTGACCTCCGTGCGAAAGGACGACGGCACCTACGGCGACATCGACGAGAAGACCTATACGGCCATCCTGTCCCGCGAGTACGTGAACAGCGAACCCTCTGTGCCCGTTCCCACGGAGACCCCCGAGCCTGTTCCCACGGAGACCCCGGAGCCCGCTCCTACGGAAACCCCCGAGCCCGTTCCCACGGAAACCCCGGAGCCTGTTCCTACGGAAACCCCCGAGCCCGCTCCTACCGACACGTCGAAGCCTGAACCCACGCCGTACAACACGGCCTGGACGGAGAGCGCGAGCAGCGTAAAGAAGTTCTGCGCCGCGCTGGCGGAAACCGGCTGGCTGGACGACGCGCTGGCGAATTCCGGCACGCTGACGGACGAAATTCTTGAGGCCGTCGCGAACTTCCAGGACTCCTATAACGCGAACGTCGCCAACGAGCTCAAGTCCATCCGCAAGGACAACAACCAGTACGGCGACATCGACGAGAAGACCTACAAGGCCATCCTGTCGCGCAAGTACAGCAACAAACCGTAAAACCAACGAACCGCAAACAGACGAGTCGACCCTCCAAACCGGAGAGCCGACTCGTTTGCTATATGGATATTTGAAACCGAAAAACACCCTCCGCGCGGCACAATCTCCGGGCGCGCCGCCCCTCCGAATCGGCACGCCGACGCGTTGGACGATCGACGGAAGCTCGATGGCGGGAAAACGCTTCCGCGCGGCGCGGTCTCTGAGTACAGACGAGCCGGCTCGTCCAACCGGAGAGCCGACTCGTTTGCTATATGGATATTTGAAACCGAAAAACACCCTC
>ENA-OUQC01001063-OUQC01001063.1-human-gut-metagenome-genome-assembly--contig:-NODE-1063-length-15711-cov-4.195005_pt1 | contig 15711 bp, 14 predicted proteins | sample MGYA00237942_ERZ548815 | MGnify/ENA primary metagenome ERZ548815 (study PRJEB26490, sample SAMN05194722) | human gut metagenome | biome: terrestrial biome; feature: human-associated habitat; material... | reverse complement strand
ACTTCAGCCTTCTCGACACGTTCTCGCTCGAAGACAACATCTGCCTGCCGCTCGTCCTCGCGGGGAAGAGCTGGCGCGAGATGGAGGAGCGCCTTCTGCCGCTGACGCAGCGTCTGGGGATCGACCAGCTGCTTGCGAAGTACCCCTATGAGGGCTCCGGGGGCCAGAAGCAGCGCTCGGCGGTGGCCCGGGCCCTGATCACCGATCCCCAGCTGGTGCTGGCCGACGGGATCAGCGTGATCTACGCTTCAAAAATACTGGGAACGCCGCTGCGGGGCCGGGTCACCGGCGTGGGCTTTGCCCAGGCGCTCTGTCAGGCGCTGGCAGAGCAGGGCGGAAGCCTGTATCTGCTGGGAGCAAAGCCCGGCGTGGCGGAGCAGGCGGCGGACAAGCTGAAGGCGGCCTATCCCGGCCTGAAGATCGCCGGGACCCACGACGGTTATTTTAAGGACGAGGCCCCGGTGGTGGAGGCCATCAACGCCGCCCGGCCCGACGCCATGCTGGTCTGTCTGGGCGCGCCCAAGCAGGAATATTTTATGGAAGACCACGGAGCCCAGCTGGAGGTCCCCGTCATGGCCGGCCTGGGCGGGAGCATGGATGTTCTGGCGGGCAATGTGCGCCGTGCGCCGGAGTTTTTTCAAAAGGCGGGGCTGGAATGGCTCTACCGGTTGGGAAAGGAGCCAAAGCGGATCCGCCGGATGGCAAAGCTGCCGCTGTATTTATGGGACGCGATGGTCTGGAAATGGAAAGGAGCGCAATGATATGCTGCATGTGACCCTGCTGGAGCACACGCCGGATCCGGAGCGGCTCATCGCCGCCGCCGCCAAGCTGTGCTATTCTCCCGCCGATGCGGACACCATTCTGGAGGGACTGACGCCGGAAAAGACCGAAAAATTCCTGGCGATGCTCACGGAGATGGGCCATGAAAGCCCGGTGGAGCACGCCGTTTATACCTTTGCCGTGGAGGGCGTCTCCCGGAGCCTGCTGGCGCAGATCACCCGGCACCGCATCGCCTCCTACAGCGTCCAGTCCCAGCGGTATGTTAAGATCAAAGAGGGCGCCTTTGCCTTTGTGACGCCGCCGGAGATCGCGCGGGATCCGGAAGCGGACGGGCAGTATCAGGCCTTTATGAAGCAGTGCTACGAGACCTATCTTTCGCTGGCGGACCGGCTGCAGGCCCGCCATGTGCAGGAGCTGACGGCGCAGGGCGTCCCGGAAAAGGCGGCCCTCCGTCAGGCGGAGAAAATGGCCATCGAAGATGCCCGCTATGTGCTTCCAAACGCCTGCGAGACCAAGCTGGTGGTCACCATGAACGCCCGCAGCCTGTATAATTTCTTCCGGCTGCGCTGCTGCAGCCGCGCCCAGTGGGAGATCCGGGAGCTGGCCTGGCAGATGCTGAAGCTCTGCCGTCAGGTCTCGCCCACGCTGTTTGCCCATGCGGGGCCGGCCTGTGTCAGCGGCCCCTGCGCCGAGGGAAAAATGACCTGCGGCCGGGCAGAGCAGGTGCGGGAACGGAGCCGCACCCTATGAAGGCCCATCATCTGATCGTTTTGGAAGGGACGGACGGCTGCGGAAAATCCACCCAGGCGGAGCTGGCCTGTCAGGCGCTGACCCGGGCGGGCGTGGATCATAAACGGCTGATCTTCCCCCGTTATGACAACGACAGCTCCATGCTGCTGCGGATGTATCTGGAGGGGCGGTTCGGCAGCCATCCCGACGATGTGAACGCCTATGCCGCGTCCACCTTTTTCGCCGTAGACCGCTACGCCTCCTACCAGACCGACTGGAAGCCGGATTATCAGGCGGGCCGGGTGATCTTCAGCGACCGCTATACCACCTCCAACGCCGTCCACCAGTCCTCCAAGCTGGAGCAGGAGGCGCTGTTTCAGTTTTCCGATTGGCTGTTTCACTATGAATATGACCTGCTGGGCCTGCCCCGGCCCACCTGCGTGATCTTTCTGGATCTGCCGCCGGAGGCGTCCTTCCGGATGCTGCAGAAGCGGCAGGGAGCCCAGGGCGATATCCACGAGCTGGATCATGCCTATCTCATCCGCTGCCACCAGCGGGCGCTGGAGCTCTGCGCCCATTACGGCTGGCACAGGATCGCCTGCTGGGACGGGACGCAGATCCGTTCCATCGAGTCCATCCATCAGGAGATCATGGAGGTGATCTTCCGGGAGCTGCAGGAATGACCGGGGCGCTGGGCTTTGCCCGCCCCGGCGACGAAACGCAGCTGCTGGCGCTTTATCTCCGCTGTTTTCCCGACGGGCCGGCGTTTTGGCAGTGGTTTTTTGAAAAAGGGCCTTACCGCCCCGGCGACACGCTGGTCTGGCGGGAAGGGGAGCAGATCGTTTCCTCCCTGCAAATGCTTCCGGTGACGCTGGCGCGGGGGAAGGCCCGGTTTGCCGCCCATTATATCTATGCCGCTTCCACGCTTCCGAAGCATCGGGGCCGGGGGCTGATGGGCCGTCTGCTGGCCGGTGCGGCGGAAGAGGGCCTGCGGCGGGGCCAGCAGTACAGCGTCCTGATCGTGGAGGAGCCGGGCCTGCTGGATTATTATGCCCGCTTCGGCTATCTGCCGCAGATCTGCTGGAAGCAGCAGGCGGCGTCTCCGGCGGGGCTGCTGCCCGGCGAGCGCTGCCGCCCCATGAGCCCGGAGGATATCCCCGCGGTCAACGGGCTTTATGAACGCGCGGCGGGGAAGCTGCTTTTCGGCGTCCGCCCGCCGGAGCATTGGGAAACGCAGCTGGAGCTTTACCCAAATGGCGCTGTGATCTTAGAAGAAAACGATGCTGTAAAGGCTTATTGCTTTGCAGATAAAGCCGCCGCCGTCGCCGAGGCTGTGGGCGAGGGCGCCTGCCGTCTGGCGGGGCATATCGCGCCCGGCTGCGCGCAGTATCCGGCCCCTTCTCCGGAAGCGGATCGGGCGGCGGGCAGCATCCGGCCCCTGACGGAGCAGGCCGCGCGTCTGCTGGGCAGCCGGCCGGTCTATCTGAATCTGATGTATAACTGAAGCGTCGCTTCGGGAAGGAGAACCATGAAACAGGAACGGATCCCGCTGGCGGCGGGCTTTTTCCCGGCGGCGGCCATGGGCCTGCTGCTGCTCTGTCAGGCGTTGTTTTCCCGGGGCATACTGCCCAGAAGCATCGCCGGCGTGGCTGGCGCGGAGCTATTGGCCTTTGTGCCGTTAACGGTGCTGCTCCGGCTGCTGAAAAACGAAGCGGGGGAGCGGCCCCGGTTCCGGTTCCGCCCCCATAAGCGGCAGACGGTCTGGTGCGTGGCGGCGCTTTCGCTGACGGCGGCGCTGCTGGCGGCCCTGCTGAACTGCGGAATGGCGCTGCTGCTGGATGGGCATTACTATACCCAGGGCATCGCTCTGGAGCATTACGGCATTACCGGCTTCGGCGGGCTGCTTCTGACAGCAGCGGTGCTGCCTGCGGTGGTGGAGGAGCTGTTTTTCCGGGGCGTTCTGCTGAGCGCGCTGGAGCCTTACGGCACCTGGCCCGCCCTGATCCTTTCGTCGCTGGCCTTTGCGCTGATCCACGGAAATCTTTATAATTTTGCGGGTCCGTTGGCGGCAGGCATGATTTATGGTTATCTGACCTATGTGCTGGATTCCGTCTGGCCTGCCATCTTTGCCCATCTGCTGAACAACGGGCTTTCGCTGGCCCTTTCCGGCGGAGCGCGGATCTGCTCCGCCTTGGGGCTCTGGCCCTATGTGATGCTGGCGATCCTGTTTTGCTTCTGTGCTGCGCTGGCGCTGTCCATGCGCTCGCTGGAGCGGCAGATTGAAAAGAACCGGATCCGCCGTCTGCAGTATAAGCCGCTGGGACAGGCGCTGCGGGGCCTTCTGATCGCCCCGGGAATGTGGCTTCTTTTGGTTTTGTTTCTGATCCGTGTCCTGAAGTGAGGAGGAGCTTACACTATGGCAACAAAGAAAAACAGGGGCGCCCATATCGTGGCTGGCGCCATGAATACGCTGAGCTATGTGCTGCTGATCATCGGCCTTTCGCTGATCATCTCCACCGTTGGCCTGCTCTGGGCAAACGATGTGCTGGCGCTGGTGAAGGCAGATCAGCCGGCCACGCTGAAGCTGACGGAGGATACTGCCAGCGGAGCGGTGGCTTCCCAGCTGAAGGAGGCGGGCGTTATCCGCTATCCCTTCCTGTTCAAGCTGATGACCAGTTTCAAGCACATCGATCAGTTTGACGCGGGCACCTATGAGCTGAACAGCAGCATGGACTACGGCCAGCTGATGGACGCGCTGCAGACGGCGCAGACCACCCGGGGCGTGGTGACGGTGACCATCCCCGAGGGCTATAACCTGAAGGAGATCTGCGCCCTGCTGGTGGAGAAGAATGTGGTGCGGGAGGCGGTCTTCTGGGATGTGGTGAACCATTACGATTTTGCCCATTTCATGCTGCAGGATGTCCCCATGACAGACAACCGGCTGGAGGGCTATCTTTTCCCGGATACCTATGAGTTCTATACCAACTACGAAAAGGCAGACGCCGCCAGGGACAAGGCCCACACGGTGGATGTGGTCAACAAGATGCTCAACAACTTTGTCAAGAAATATACCAAGGCCATGCGCAACCTGACGGAGGCCAACGGCCTGACCATCGCGCAGGTGGTAAATGTGGCGTCGCTGATTGAGAAGGAGGCCCAGAAGGCCGACGAGCGCACCGTGATCGCCAGTGTCATTTATAACCGGCTGAAGGACCCCGGCAACTTCCCCTATCTGCAGATCGACGCTTCCATCATGTATGCCACCGGCCATAAGGACGCCCTCACCGCCGAGGATCTGAAGATCGACAGCCCCTATAACACCTATACCAATCAGGGCCTGCCGCCCACGGCCATCTGCAATCCCGGCTCGGCCTGCCTGATGGCGGCCATCCAGCCGGAAAAAACCAAGTATTATTACTATGTGGCCAAGGCCGACGGCAGCCATATCTTCAGCCGCACGCTGGCAGAGCACAACAAGGCCGTGGCAAAGGTGGCGGCGGGACAATGATCCGCCCGGAGATCCTGGCCCCGGCCGGCGACCCGGAAAAGCTCCGCTTCGCCGTGGATTACGGGGCAGACGCCGTCTATCTGGCCGGCAAGGCCTTCGGCATGCGCTCTGCCTCCGGCAATTTCAGCCGGGAGGAGCTGGCCCAGGCCGTCCGGTGGTGCCATGAACGGGGCGTTCGGGTCTATGTAACGGTGAACACCCTGCCCCGGGATCCGGAGCTGGCGCAGCTGCCGGATTATCTGGCCTTTCTGGATGCCTGCGGGGCAGACGCCATCATCCTGGCGGATCTGGGCGTTTTGCGTCTGGCGAAGCGCTATGCATCCCGCTGCCGCATCCATATCTCCACCCAGACCAGCATCGTCAATTCGGAGGCGGCCTGTATGTGGCACGAGCTGGGCGCCAGCCGGATCGTGCTGGCCCGGGAGCTGACGCTGGAGGAGATCCGGCATATCCGGGCCCATACGCCGCCGGAGCTGGAACTGGAGGCTTTTGTCCACGGATCCATGTGCATGGCCTATTCCGGCAGGTGTATGCTGTCCAATTATCTGGCGTCCAGAGATGCCAACCGGGGCGCATGCGCCCAGCCCTGCCGGTGGAGCTACCGGGTAGTGGAGGAATATCGTCCGGGGGAATATATGCCGGTGGAGGAGGACAGCGCCGGGACCTACATTTTTAATTCCAAGGACATGAATCTGCTGCCCTACTTGGATCGGCTGGCGCAGGCAGGCATTGGAAGCTTTAAGATCGAGGGCCGGGTAAAAACGGCTTACTATGCCGCCGTGGTCACCGGGGCTTACCGCCGGGCGGCAGAGCTTTATGCAAAGGATCCGGAGCATTATGCCCCGCCGCAGAGCCTGCTGGAGGAGGTCCATAAGGTGAGCCACCGGGAATATTTTACCGGCTTTTACTTTGGCGATCCCAATTCTCAGCACAGGACAGACAGCAATTACATCCGGGAATGGGATGTGTGCGCCGTGGTGGAGGCCTGCGACGAAACGGGCCGCGCCCGGCTGAAGCACAAAAACCGCTTTGCGGCGGGAGACCGGCTGGAGCTGCTGATTCCCGGCAGGGATGCGCTGCCGGTGGTGCTGGAGGAGATGAAAAACGGAGAGGGGGAGCCGCTGGCCCTGGCCAATGTGCCCCACATGACCGTTTATGCCAGACTGCCCTGCTATGCGCCGCCCCGATCGATCCTGCGGCGAAAAAAAGAATAAAGTATTGGCAAAAGCGCGGCTTTGTGCTAAGATATACTATCATCTTGTATTTTTTATTAAAAAGAGGTCATGAGGATGGAAAAGAGAGGACTGAACGAGCTGCGGGAGATGTTTCTGCAGTTTTTTGAGAGCAAAGGACATCTGCGGCTGCCCAGCTTTTCGCTGGTGCCCCAGAACGATGCGTCGATCCTGCTGATCAACGCCGGTATGACGCCCATGAAGCCCTGGTTCAAGGGCGAGCAGACGCCGCCCTGCAAGCGGGTCTGCACCTGCCAGAAGTGCATCCGCACCGGCGACATCGACAATGTGGGCAAGACCGCCCGCCACGGCACCTATTTCGAGATGCTGGGCAACTTCTCCTTCGGCGATTATTTCAAGAAGGACGCCATCGCCTGGAGCTGGGAATTCCTCACCGATCCCAAGTGGATGGGGCTGGATCCCCAGCGGCTTTATCCCTCCGTCTATCTGGACGACGATGAGGCCTGGAAGATCTGGCATGAGGACATCGGCATCCCGGAGGACCGGATCTTCCGCTTCGGCAAGGAGGATAACTTCTGGGAGCACGGCGCCGGCCCCTGCGGCCCCTGCTCCGAGATCTATTACGACCGCGGCCCGGAATACGGCTGCGGCAAGCCGGACTGCACCGTAGGCTGCGACTGCGACCGGTACATGGAGATCTGGAACAATGTTTTCACCCAGTTTGACAACGACGGCCAGAACCATTATACCGAGCTGAAGCAGAAGAATATTGATACCGGCATGGGCCTGGAGCGTCTGGCCTGCGTGATCCAGGGGGTGGACAGCCTGTTTGAGGTGGACACCGTCATGAACATCACCCATAAGGTCTCGGAGATCACCGGCGCCCACTACGGAGAGAGCCATCAGAAGGATGTTTCCCTCCGGGTCATCACCGACCATATCCGTTCCTCCGTCTTTATGATCTGCGACGGCATCCTCCCCTCCAACGAGGGCCGGGGCTATGTGCTGCGCCGTCTGCTGCGCCGGGCCGCCCGCCACGGCAAGCTGCTGGGCGTGTCCCATCCCTTCCTCTACGATGTGGTAGACACCGTCATCCATGAAAACGAGTGCCATTATCCCGAACTGCGGGAGCGGCAGAGCTATATCACCCGGGTCATCAAGGTGGAGGAGGAAAACTTCGCCAAGACCATCGACGGCGGCATGAAGATCTATCAGGAGATGCTTTCCGGCCATCGGGACCGGGGCGAGACGGTCTTTTCCGGCGCCGACGCCTTCAAGCTCTATGATACCTATGGCTTCCCCGTGGATCTGACCCGGGAAATGGCGGAGGAGGAAGGCCTGCAGCTGGAGCAGGCGGCCTTTGATGCGCTGATGCAGGAGCAGAAGGTCCGCGCCCGAGAGGCCCGCAAGGCGCTGGGCGATCTGGGCTGGGCCGGCGTGGAGTTCGGCAAGGAGATCCCGGATACCGTCTTTGTGGGCTATGAGCATGATGAGGCCCCGGGAAAGCTGCTGGCCATCGCTGCCGAGGGCGAGCTGCGGGAGGAGGTCGCCGCCGGGACGGAAGCGATCCTGGTGCTGGATCAGACGCCCATGTATGCCGAAATGGGCGGTCAGGTGGCCGATCATGGCCGGATCTGCGGCCCGGAGGGCGTCTTTGAGGTCACCGATGTTCAGAAGAACAAGGGCGGCAAGTATATGCATTCCGGCGTGGTGCGCTCCGGCGTTTTGAAGGTGGGCGATGCTGTGACAGCGTCCATCGACATTCAGCGCCGTACAGCCATCCGCCGGGCGCATTCTGCCACCCATCTGCTGGACCGGGTGCTGCGGGATGTGCTGGGAGAGCATGTGCATCAGGCGGGCTCTCTGGTAGAGCCAGACAAGCTGCGCTTTGACTTTACCCATTTCTCCGCGCTGACGCCGGAGGAGCTGGCGCAGGTCAGCGCCCGGGTCAATCAGGCGGTTTTGGAGGGCTATCCCATCGTTACCGAGGAGATGCCCATCGACGAAGCCAGAAAACGGGGCGCCATCGCCCTGTTCGGCGAGAAATATGGCGAGCGGGTTCGGGTCGTGGACATGGGCCAGGGCTTCTCCGTGGAGTTCTGCGGCGGGACCCATCTGGACAACACCGCCAAGGTGGGCGTGTTCCATATCGAATCGGAGTTTTCCGTGGCTTCCGGCGTGCGCCGCATCGAGGCCATCACCGGGCAGGCGTCGCTGGACTATATGAACCGGAATCAGGCCATGCTCTACGAGGCGGCTTCCATCCTGAAGGCAAAGCCCGCGGAGCTGCGGGAACGCGCGCTTGCCGTGATGAGCGAGCAGCGGCAGCTGCAGCAGCTTATTGAAAAATATAAGAGCCGGGAAGCCGCCAGCGAGGCGGAGCGCTTCCTCTTCGGCGCGAGAGAGGTGGGCGGCGTGAAGGTCATCACCGCCACCATCCCCGAGGCCGACGCGGGCAAGCTGCGCCAGATGGGCGATATCGTCCGGGAGAAGGCGCCCAATGTGGCGGCGGTGCTGGCCACGGTCAACGACGGCAAGATCACCTTCCTGGCCTGCTGCAGCAAAAACGCCGTGGAAAAGGGCGTCAAGGCCGGCGATATCATCAAGACCATCGCCCCCATCTGCGGCGGCAAGGGCGGCGGCAAGCCGGATTCCGCCATGGGCGGCGGCAGCGACCTGCTGAAGCTGGACGACGCCATGGCTGCTGTGGACAATTTTGTGGCCTCCAAGCTGGGCCTTTGAAAAAACGGAGGGAGAAAAGCCATGTCTGATGTTTTGAATTACCAGTCCGACTGCATTTTCTGCAGGATCATCCGAGGCGAGATCCCTTCCACCAAGGTCTATGAGGATACGCTGTGCTATGCCTTCCGGGACATCGAGCCCGCTGCGCCCACCCATATCCTCATCGTCCCCAAGGCGCATATCGCTTCGGCTGCGGAGATCGGCAGGCAAAACTCCGCGCTGGTGGCCCATATTTATGAGGTGGCCGCCAAGCTGGCGGAGCAGGAGGGCCTGACGGGCGGCTGGCGCGTGGTGACCAATGTGGGCGCAGACGCCGGACAGACGGTGATGCATCTGCATTTCCATCTGCTGGGCGGCAAGCTGCTGGGGCCCATGGCATAACATAAAATGCTGCGGATCAAGTGGCAGAAGGGCCGGCAGCCCAGAAGGCTGCTGTGCTTTTCTGCCGCTTTTTTCCTGATGGCGCTGACCTTCACCCTGCTTCTGGCGAGGGCAGCGCATATCCCGGCAGCCATGCTGCTGACAGGCGCCATCGCCATGCTGCTGTGCGCCGGGCTGACGCTGCTGCTGCGGGAGGAAACGCCCCGCTTCCGGGCGCTGCTGCTGGGCCTGACAGCGGGCTGGCTCTGGTGCTGCGTCTATGGCTGCGCCGCGCTGCTGCCTGCGCAGAAGCTGGACGGCTATGCCGGAACGCTGCGGGTGGAGCTGACGGATTATGCCGAGAGCCATATCTCCTACGGCACGGCGGAGGGGATCCTGACGCAGGCGGACGGCGTGGCCTGCCGCCGCCGGGTGAAGCTCTATCTGCTGGATGGCACGCCGGAGGGCGCACCGGGGGATGTTCTGACCTTTCAGGGGACGCTGCACGCCGCCAGCCGGGACTGGCGGACTGGGCTTTTGCCCCGGGGATTGCTGCTGACCGTCTCCCAGGAAGGCCCGGAAACCCTGGAACCGGGCGCGGCCATGACTGCGCTGCGGCGGATGCGGGTCTTTTCCCGAAGGATGGCCCAGCGCATCGGCACGCTGCTCCCCGGCGACGAGGGAACGCTGCTTTCCGCCCTGCTCTGCGGGCAAAAGGCCCCTTCCGGCAGCGAGCTGGAGCGGGCGCTGACCCTCAGCGGAACCCGCCACATTACCGCCGTCTCCGGCCTGCATGTTTCCATTCTGGCCGGGGCCATGATCTGGCTGCTGGGCAAAAAGAGGGGCCTGCTGCTGGCGATCCCGGTGGTGTTTTGCTACGGGGCCATCGTAGGATTTCCCGCATCGGTGGTGCGGGCGGGCGTGATGCTGCTGTTCTGGGCAGGCTCCTTCTGGCTGAAGGAGGAAAAAGACCCCTTGACCGCGCTGGCGGCTGCGCTTTTGCTGCTGACGGCGCAGGATCCCTTCAGCTGTCTCAGCCCCGGGCTGCTGCTGTCCTTCGGGGCGACGCTGGGTCTGATCCTGCTGGCCGGTCCGCTGCAGCGGGCCTTTACCGCGCCGCTGAACAAGCTCTCCCGGCCCTGGCTGCGCAAGCTGCTGTTTTATATCGCGTCCACGGCGGCTTCCTCGCTGGCGGCCACGCTGTTCACCCTGCCGCTGAATCTGCTGTTTTTTGAGACGGTGCCCCTGCTGAGCCTGCTGTATAATATTCTGATCCTGTGGGCGGTGGCGCTGAGCATGGAGCTGGGGATCCTGACGCTGGTGATCTCTCTGGCGTCCATGCCGGCGGCGGCTCTGTTTGCCCGCTGGGTCGCCCGCTGGCCCCTCTGGTGGGTCGTGACGGCGGTAAAGAGCGCGCTCGGCCTGCGCTTTGCCGCGACGGACAGCGCAAATCTGTTTTTGGCGGTCTTCAGCGGCCTGATCCTGTTGGTATTGCTGCTCTGGAAAGGCGAACGGCTTTCCAGCCGGAAAACGCTCCTGGCGGCGGGCGCTTTGCTTTCGGCGGCGGTCATGCTCACGGCGGCGGAGCGCGCCGTCTTTGGAACGCTGCAGATCGTCAATTCCGGCGGACAGGCCGTCCTGCTGCTGCGGGGAGAGGAGGTCTGCGTGATCAACGCCGGCGCCCGGCGAGAGACCGCCGGAGAGGCCCTGGCGGAGGCCATGACCCGCTGGAACGCGGCCGAGACGGGCCTTGTGCTGTGTACCGGGGAGGGCTATAAAAGTCAGGGCGGCCTTTTGCCGCTGCTGGAGGAGGCCCGCCCGCAGACGCTCCTTCTGCCCTCCGCAAGCGGAGCCCTTCCCGGGGAATATGAGGTCTATGGCGCAAGATACTATAAAAAGACAGGCGCTGTCAAGTGCGGAGACTTTACGGCGGAGCTTGTGCAGCTTTCCGACAAAAGCTATCTCTGCCGCCTGCTGGGGCAGCGAAGCTCTGTGCTTCTGGCCGCCGGGCTGAAGAAAAAGCCGCTGCTGGAAGCTCTGCAGCAGCAGGACTGCCGGGCGGATGTCCTGATCCTGGACGGCGGGCAGGCCCAGGACTTCCGGGTGCTTTACCGTCTGTTTGCCGCGGCGCAGCCAAGGCAGATCTACTGCATCTCCGGCAGCTACGACAGCGACCTGCCGGAGCGATGCTGCGGCGTTCCCATCCGGAGGGTGGGCAGCGAGGGCGCGGCCATTTCTTACATGAGGTGATTCCATGGCGACGAAAAAAACTTCCGACGGCGCAGAGGGGCTGAAGCGGCTGAAAAGCGAGCTTGCGGCCGGCGCACCGGGACGGCTCTATCTTTTTTATGGGGAAGAGGGCTATCTGAAGCGGCATTATCTCCGGGAGCTGCGGCAGCTCTGTCAGGGCGCCTTTCCGGAGTTCAATGTGATCCTGCTGGATGGGGAGCAGGTCTCCGTTCAGAGCTTGTCCGACGCGGTGGATAGCGTCCCCATGGGGTCGGAGCGTAAGCTGGTGATCGTCCGGGATTATAACCTGATGCAGCCGGCGGGGCCGATGAAGGAATATCTGCCCCAGCTGATCGCAAATCTGCCGGAATATCTCTGCCTGGTGTTTTATTACGACGCGCAGGAGTTCAAGCCGGACAAGCGGCTGAACCTCTGGAAGCTTCTGCAGCAGGAGGGCTGTCCGGTGGAGTTTCAGCAGTCCTCCGCCGCCAGCCTGATCCTCTGGATCCAGCGGCATTTTCAGCAGCTGGGCAAGCGCATCGCTCCGGCGGAATGCGAATATCTGATGTTCCTCTGCGGCACTTCCATGGAAAATCTGCTGACGGAGATCCAGAAGATCGCCGCCGGCACCCGGGAGGAGGACATCCGCCGGTCGGATATCGACGCGCTGGGCTCCCGCGTGCTGGAGGCCACCGTCTTCGAGCTGGTGGACAGCGTTGTGGCTCGGCAGCACAGCAAGGCGCTGATGATCCTGCGGGATCTGTTTGACCTGAAGCAGGAACCGGTGATGATCCTCGCGGTGCTTACGAAGCAGATGCAGCGGCTCTATGGGGCGAAGCTGGCCATCAGCGCCGGCAAAAGCGAGACGGAGGTGGCGAAGCTTTTGGGCTACGCTTCCAGCTACCCCGCCCGCCGCCTGATCCAGAGCGCCCGGCGGTGCGGCCTGGCAGAGCTGCGGCAGGCGCAGCTGGCCTGTCTGGAGACGGATTTGGCCCTGAAGAGCAGCCTGCCCGATGGGCAGCGCACGCTGGAGCTGCTGCTTCTGCAGCTTGCGGAGGGCGCGCAATGATCCCGCTGGAGCCTGTGATCCTGGTGGAGGGGAAGTATGATCAGATCAAGCTTTCCGGCATCTTTGACGGACTGATCCTCACCACGGAGGGCTTTGGCATCTTCAAGCAGCCGGAAAAGCGGGCGCTGCTGCGGCGGCTGGCCCGGGAGCGGGGCCTGCTGATTTTTACCGATCCGGACGGCGCGGGCTTTGTCATCCGCAATTACCTGCGGGGGATCCTTTCCGAGGGAACGGTCTACCACGCATATCTGCCCGATCTTTACGGCAAGGAAAAGCGCAAGGCCCATGCTTCCAAGGAGGGCAAGCTGGGGGTGGAGGGCGTTCCGGAGGAGGTCATTCTGGAGGCCGTCCGCAGAAGCGGCGCGCTGGACAAAACGCCCCGCCCCCACGGCGGGATCACCCGGGCGGAGCTTTATGCCCTGGGCCTTTCCGGCGGGAAGGACAGCGCCGCCCGTCGGACGCGCCTGCTGCAGGCGCTGGAGCTGCCCCAGCGGCTGAGTGGAAAGGCCCTGCTGCAGGTGCTGAACTGCGTTACCGATCTGGAAGCGCTGCAGACGCTGGCCCGGCGGCTCTGGGGCGAAGAAGCGGAAAAATAATAAAAGCGCGGAGCTTCCGCGCTTTTTTCTGCGATTTTTTGTAAGATTTCCGGCGCGAAAGCGTCTAACAGGCGAGGGGGTGAGAATGTGATCACCATGGAGCAGCTGTATCAGGCCTGCTTCCGGCAGGTCTATGCTTCGCTGGTGAAGCTCTGCGGCGACCCGGCGCAGGCGGAGGAGCTGGCGGCGGAGACCTTTGTGCAGGCCATGGAGCGTCTCCCGGGCTTTCGCGGCGAATGTGCGCTGGAGACCTGGCTGCTGCGCATCGCAAAAAATCGCTGGCTTTCGCAGAAACGGCGGGAAAAGCGTCTGGACCGCAGCACGCCGGTGGAGGAGCTGGCGCTGCCCGCCCGGGAAAAGGGCCCGGAGGAGCAGCTGATCGAGCGCAGCGAGGCCGACCGGGCCCGGCAGGCGCTGCACACCCTGCCGGAGCCTTACCGGGAGGTGTTTCTCTGGCGGGTCTACGGCGAGCTGAGCTTCCGGGAGATCGGCCGGCTCTTTGGCCGGACGGAAAACTGGGCCTGCGTCACATTCTATCGTGCCCGTGAAAAATTGCGGAAGGAGCTGGAACCATCATGAAACAGGAATGCGCCATCACGCGGGATCTGCTGCCGCTTTATCTGGAAGGGCTGGCCGGGCCGGAGAGCGCGGCCTTTGTCCGGCGGCATCTGGAGCAATGTCCGGACTGCCGGGCGGAGCAGGAACGCCTTTTCCGGGAGACGCCAAGGGAGCCGGAGCTGCCGGTGAAGCGTCTGCGGAAGCTGCTGCTGCGGGAAAAATATGTCCGCCTGCTGGCGGCGGTGCTGGCGGCGCTGGCCGTGGCCGCGGCGGTGTTTTCCCGGCTGTCTGCGCCGGAATATCTTTCGGCCGGGCAGGCTGCGCCGGAGACGGCGGCGGTGGGGGATGCGCTGTGCATCGTCTTTTCTCCGGCAGTGCGCCATGTTTCCTGCGTCAGCTGGACAGATGAGACCGGCGCGCCGGTCTATCAGCTGGAGGCATGGACCACTCTGCTGGACGGCGGGGAGCCGCAGGCCGGGCGGCAGAGCGTCACGCTGCCCCGGCAGAAGGGCATGATCGTTTTTTATGCCCAGAACAACGGGCAGGACGACGCGCTGCTTTACGGCACAGCGGCGGATGCGGGCGGCTGGGCGCTGCCCCGGCTGGCGCTGAATTATTACGGCGCTGCCGCGGCGGTGTTGGCGGCGGTGCTGGCGTTGGCGGCGCTGGCGGTAAAGCCGCTGCGATACCGCTTTTTGCAGGGGCTGACCCTGCCGGCGGGCTGGCTTCTGGCCACGCTGCTGGTAAAGGGAAAAAGCTGGGCTAGCTATGCGCTGCCGCGGGATCTTTCCATGATCGCCCTGACGGCCATGGCGCTCTGGGCCCTGCTGCTGCTTCTCCTGAAATGGCAGCGGCAGAAACCGCCGGCAGAAATCTGAAATAACGCGCAGATACAGCAAAAGAAAGCAAAAGAAAAGGGAAGCGGCAAAAGCCGCTTCCCTTGATGCTATAAGATAATTTCGCTTAACCGAAATACCGCTTCAGCAGGCCGGCGAAGGCCTTGCCGTGTCTCGCCTCGTCGCGGGCCATCTCATGGATGGTATCGTGCAGGGCGTCCAGATTATACTTCTTGCAGAGCTTGGCCAGATCGGTCTTACCGGCGGTGGCGCCGTTTTCGGCTTCCACGCGAAGCTCCAGATTCTTCTTGGTGGAATCGGTGATCACCTCGCCCAGAAGCTCGGCAAACTTCGCGGCGTGCTCCGCTTCCTCATGGGCGGCCTTTTCCCAATACAGGCCGATCTCGGGATAGCCCTCCCGATGGGCCACGCGGGCCATGGCCAGATACATGCCAACCTCGGTGCATTCGCCGGTGAAGTTGGCGCGCAGACCGTCGATGATCTCCTGCTGGACCTCAGCGGGGACATCTGCGCCAAACTGATGGCCGACGCCCACCACATGCTCGGAGGCCCAGGCCATATCGGCCTTCTGCTCTACAAACTTGGAGCCGGGGACGCCGCACTGGGGACACTTCTCCGGGGGCTGCTCGCCTTCATGAACATAACCGCACACAGGACATACCCATTTTTTCATCGTTGTTACCTCCAATGTTATTTTTTGAAAGAATCCATTTTGATATCGTAAAGCTCCTTTTTGAGCTTTGCGTTCAACTCGTCGAAAATATGATGGAACTGACAGACGCGCTTGTCCTTCACCCGGGTGCAGTCGTATTCCTCGTTGAGACAGTGGTTCAGCTCAAAGGGCCCGTCGATGCTCTCGATGATAAGGCCGAGAGAAATATCCCGGGGATCCATGGCCAGGGAATAGCCGCCGCTGGCGCCCTTCTGGGCGCAGACGATACCGGAGCCGGCCAGCTTCCGCAGGGCCTGGCTCATCAGCCGGGCCTGCAGGCCCACATAACTGTCGCCCATTTCGCCCTCGATCTCCGCCCGGGGCACCAGGGCCGCCACGGAGTCCACCACCACCACGTCAATGGCGCCGGAGCGGACC
>ENA-OUQC01001060-OUQC01001060.1-human-gut-metagenome-genome-assembly--contig:-NODE-1060-length-15769-cov-3.582729_pt1 | contig 15769 bp, 15 predicted proteins | sample MGYA00237942_ERZ548815 | MGnify/ENA primary metagenome ERZ548815 (study PRJEB26490, sample SAMN05194722) | human gut metagenome | biome: terrestrial biome; feature: human-associated habitat; material... | reverse complement strand
CGTCTGAATATTCTGCGTGAACAGGCCGGCGGCATCGTTGAATTGGACGATCACCATGAAAAGGCCGAAGATGATCAGCCCGCCACCGGCAAGGTAAATGTCCAGAGGAATGCAGTTGAAGCCCGCGGCTTGGACTTCCTCCCTGCCGGGCTTTCTGCCCGCCGCGCAGCAGAGATACACGGCCAGAACGGCAAACAGCAGCAGACACGCGCCCAGGATGAAGAGCAGGCTGTCACGGCAGCTCCACAGCTGGGTAAGCAGAGCGTACCCGCCGTCAAAGCGGTACGCGCCGGGCGCAAGGGTCAGCTCCACGGTATAGTCGGGCAGCTGGGCGTAGCGGTACTCCACCACCATGGACTTCTGGGCGTCGTCGTCCCAATATTCCATGGTGTGAGCTTCGCCGTCCGCAAAGATCACGTCCGGGGCTGCCGTGCCGGTGTCATCCATAGCGGCATTCCCGTTCGCGCCGCCGGTCTCGCCGGAGGACTCGCGTTCCGCCATGGCCGACTCTACGGCGCGGAGCGTTTCCTCCGCTTCCCTTCCGGCGCGGCGATCCTCCGCGCGGTTATGGGAAAACAGGAGCAGTGCGGCAATCACCAGCACTGCTCCCGCTGTCAATAAAGCGATTCCAGTTTTTTTACGCTTCGTCATTCTTCTTTTTCTTGCCGAGAACGATCACGCCGCCAACAATCAGCAGCGCGCCCAGCGCGCCGAACACCACGACGGGCCAGTTGAGCTGGCCGGTGGGGATCAGGGGCTTTTCGTTATTGAAGCCCTCGACCGTAAACAGCCAGTCCACCTCGCCGACGCGGTTGGCGTACTCGTTGCCGAGCTCCGCGGGAACGGTGAGAACGGCTTCGAGCGCCGTGCTCTGCCCCTTGGCGAAGGTGCCGAGCAGGACGTTATCGGTGAGCTGTGCGCTCTTGTCGGGAGAGGCGGAGAAGATGGTCTGCTTCGTGCCGTCCGCGTTCACGAGATACACATCCATCGAGAGCTTGGAAAGGAAGTCCGCCATGGTGGCGACGGTCTCGTCGCGCTCGCCGGCAGCGTTCTTCTGATCCTTGCCGTCCTCGTTCTCGTAGGTCTCGCTGTAGGTGAGCGGGTTGCCCTGCTCATCGTGCGGCACGGCGCGGATGTAGAGCTTCACATAGTCGTAGCCGGTGACATTGTTCTTGATCGTGATAGCCTCGGTGCGCTCGTCGCCGGGCATGACGTTTTTGAAGTTATCAAAAAGGTCGGTGTCCGTGTAGCCGCTGCCGGTGGTCTCGATCACGATATCATTGCCCTTGCGGCTGACGACCGCGTCCGCGGCGAGAGCCGGAACGGCCAGCGCCGCGAGAGCCGCGAGGATCATCGCAAGAGAGAGGAGCTTCTTCATGGATTTTTTCATATCGTTCTCCCCTCCTTAGTTCTGCGGAACGACAAGATTGCCGTTTGCGTCGATGCTGAATACATCTCCCCAGGCATCCTTAACCGCCGCTTCGGGCGTGCTCTGGATGGCTTCCGCCATAACGTCAAGAGACTGATAGCCGCCGTCAGCGTCGTCATAGGTCTTCAATGTAATGGTTTTGACCAGAATCTCCGTCGAGTGATTCGGGGCGACCGGCAGCGTGTAGTAGTAATAGTCACCGTACTTGACCCAGCCGGTACCCGGCGTAAATTCATCAAGCGGAGCCGCGCCGCCGATGCGCTGACCTTCTCCGTTCGTGCGGTAGGACACGAGCTTGATGCGGATGAACGCGTCCGCCGTGCCGGTGTTCTTTGCCTTGACGTCGGTCTTTACTTTTCCATCAAACTCTTCTTCGATCTTCGTTGTCACCTTCGCATAGGTGAAGGTGTTCTGCACGGGCGTCGTGTCCGCTTTGATCCACGCGATGGTACCGCCGACAGCCAAAGCGAGAAGGGTGACCGTGGCGAGGACAATGGCCGTGAGCCGGACATTGATATGCGATCTTCTGCGCGCGGGGCGGCGGCCTTCGCCGGAATGCCGTCCCTCATAATGGTTCCTGTTCATCATGTCGCCCTCCTTCCTCAGTTGTTACCGTCCGTCGCGGGGGTGTTCGGTTTGCCGTAAATGTTGCTGATAACGCCGTAATCGTTCAGCCACTGGTCGTTGCCCTTCGTGTTGGTGCAGGTGATCGTGCCGGTGGGATTCAACGCGCTCAGTTCCACGTCGTTATTGGCGTAGGTCGGGTCTTTATAGCGCCAGCTCCAGCCGGTGTCTTCCGTGATGGAGTATATACCGACGGGAAGCTCAACGATCGTAACGCGGTCGTTTCCCTTGACGGTGACCTCGGTGTATTTGTTGCCATCTTTATAGACATCAAACACATAAGGCTTGCCGGTCTCGCCGCCTTCCTTGACGATCGTCAGCGTGCAGGTCTTGACGTGGATGAGGAACGCCGGGTCGCCCTTGGCTGTGTCCGCAGTATCTTCCCACGTGCAGCCCGCTACATTGCAATCGCCATGCACAAACTTGGTGTAGTTGTTGACGTTCTCATTTTTGAGCGTAACATCAACCTTCACAGGGATGTCCTGCTTGGTGTTGATCTTGTCACCAAGGAAGTTATTGCTATCCGAAGCATAGGAAATCCCAAGTTCGGGTGCTTTCCCCATCGCTTCCTCGTTTGCTGTCGTTCCTTCGTGCTTCCACTTGATATCGGTCAGACTATTGGGATAGGCTGGAGCCGTATCGCCATAATAGCCCACGGAGTCAACAAATGTCAGTTCCGGCTTGAAGACATTAATTTTGCCGTCAGCGCTGCCGGACTTTGCCGTTACAGTCGGGCCAATGCCGCTCGCCACAGTACCCTGTTTCGGTGACACGGTGACAATGATCTTATACGTCGTATCGTCGGTCAGGCTTTCGATCTTATCCGTGACAATATTGCCAGCCTTATCTTTGACCGCAACCGTGATGGTAACATACTGATTCTGCCAGGAATCGAGGCCGTAATTTTCTTCGCCAAGCTTGAGTTCCACATTGCCGACCGTAACGGTCGCGCCGCTCTTGAGCTGATCGAGAGTGACTTTGCCGAGCAGATAGACGTTTTTGTCCGGCGCGGTCACGGTCACGTCCTTGACAGGAACGTTGACGGTGGGGACAGTGAATGTCTGGGAGGGCTCTGTTGCGCCTTCCTTATAGATGCCCGCGCTGGCGTTCGTCGGCACATCGTTGCCGCCGAGGAAGCCGGGCTCCGGGGCGACGTTGAAGCGGATGACGAGCTTGTTGCCACGGTATGTCTTGGAGCCGTCCAGATTCGTCGTAGTACCGCACCAGTTTTTGGCGAAGTCGAAGCCCGTCACGCTAACATTCTTACCATCAACTGTGGCCACTGCGCCCATAGCGTCAGCATTCTTTGTCCACTCCTGAGCGGCGTCCGGGCCGTTGTATTTGTAGGTTTCCAGCGTGATGCTCTTCTCGTCCGCATTGTCCGGCAGCTTGAAGTATTGGGAAACAATGTCCTTCACTGTCGCGGTGCCCCTCAGTTCCGTAGACGAACCGCCGGTCGGAATCTGCTGGGAAATCTGGCTGAAAATGCTGTTTAGGGTTCCCGCATCCGAGGCCGAGAGATAATAGCTGGGATTTTGCGGTTTGCCATCGTTTGTGGAAATTTTCTGCATGAACCAGTTGCAGGCTGCCGTAATCTGGCTGCTTCCATCTTTCAAGTTGCCGTCGGGATCCGTACCTGCGCTGCTGGCGTCAGCGCCCGGAAATACGCCGACGGAATATACCGTGACTCCCATTTTTTTGATGGCTGTTGCATATTGGTCTGCAGCTGTAGCTACGTCGTAATCGAAGCCGTCAAAGGATGTGGGCGCACCGTCAGTAAATACAACCACAACACGTTTTCTGTTTTCATTTTCTCCAACGGGATTGTTCACCAGAATACGTTCGGCCATATCCATGCCAAGATCGATTCTTGTAGCTCCCTGCGCGGCAAGTGCGTTGATAGCGGCCTTGACCATATTTTGACCATCGGTGGTATTCATGTTCTGCACAACATCTTTTAGATTTTGATCGCTGATGCTGTCATATGCGACGCCAACGCTGCCGCTGTTGTTTCCGCTGATGGAAAGAAGCTCTGTGTTATTGCCGTAACCGGACTGACTTGCAAAGCCAACGACAGCAATACGATGATTGATATTATCGTCCGTCGTGGCAATATTCTCGTCCGCTCCGGCTGCCCTGGTTGCAACCGTATCCACAAAATTTGTCGCCGCGTTTTTGATGGCATTCAGTCTCGAACCGCCACCGGAGGTATTTACATTTCGTCGATAAAGAATAATACTGCTGCTATCATCATAGCTGTTGTTATTTGTACCGGTGGAAGTTCCGATGGTCTGCGCATTTCCAGAGGCGTCCGTGTAGGTGTAGGTATAAGTAGCTTTATCCGCATTGATTGCCGTCGCAAGATAAAGCTTGCTATCGTCTGTTCCGGTAATGGTCGGCGTATCATACGAATATCCGCCGGATGCAATCACAGTCCCATCTGGCAGAGTATAAGTGTAAGTTGAATAATATCCGTATCCATCTTCTGTAACAGTAACCTTGACGTATTCTCCGTTTAACTTTGCATAAAGATTATTACTGTTTTCGTAGAGGTTGGTATAATAAATCCATTCCCAATTCCCGTAATCGTATTCTCTAGACTGATTATTTCGTCCGTTCGTTATTTCCGTGCAAGTGGGGTATTCCTTCTTCGTTACAGAAACAGAAACGTATTTCCCATCTTCGAGCTGATACCAGAGATTGCCGGAACCGCCATTATGGCGATTATCGTACAGATTGGCGTTACGTGCATCGCTGCCTGTGTATTGACTAAATGAGACCGTGCCGATGGATTGAGTCATAGAGCCCGACTGGTCAAGGACAAGGATGAAGTCTGTTGGGATGTCCTGGGTAGTGATGGAGCTCTCGCCAGTCGCAAAGGCTTCCAGCGTGATGGTATAATCCTTGGTGCTCTCGTTGTACGACGCCGTTTTGCTGATATTCAGTTCGCCGGTTTCGGTTTCGCCGTCGTTAGTATCGCCGTCCGCCGCAAAAGCGCTCGTAACAGGCACCACCAGAGAAAGCACGATGGCCAGACTCAGAAGCAGGGACAACGCTTTTCTTCTTTTCATGCTCTGTCTCCTCCCTCTCAGCCCTGTCCACCAACGAACGGCGCAACATAGGCGTAGTTCACCGTCGGGTAAACGATCTCGCTCGGAACGATCTCATCCGTGGTTTCTTCTACGATGATTGCCGGAACTGGAGCAGACTCCAGCGATATAATCTTCTCGTCAATCTTCGCCTTCATTTCATCCGTCAGCGCGTCAATCGCTTCCGCGGACGCGCCGCCGAGCAAAAGCCGGATTTCGTCAAACGACTCGGCCGCCATGATCTTCTCATACAGATGGCACACGCAGGTGCATTCCTCGCCGGTGCAGTCCTCGATGCAGGTCTCGATATGGTTGATCACAATGGGAGCATTGGGATCAACATACAGCGGGCAGCCCTCCTTGTGCGCCTCGCCCTCGGCGGGGGCGGGGTCACAGGTGCAGGTGAGCACCGGCTCTGGGATCTCCGGGGCAACGGCCTGCTCCGGCTCGCCGGTGGTCTCCTGCGTCTCGGGCGCGGGGGACGCGGTCTCGGGCGCGGGGGACGCGGTGTCAACGGTGAAATCGCTGTTCACGGCGTCCTGATCGGAGGACACGGCCAGCGTGCCCGGCAGCGCCACGGCAACGATCAGCACAAGGCTGATGAGCAGCGCAAGAACCTTTTTGTTCTTCATTTCATGACCTCCTTAAGAATTCGGGGCAAGCGTCGGCTCCGGGGGAGCGAAGGACGGCCAGCCAGTGGCTTCCAGCACGGTCTCGCCGTTGTTGGCAGACTGCACCGCAATCGCCGTTATGTCGATCATCGCTTCAGCGTTCTGGTACTCGTTGCCCATCTGCTCGTCGAACGAGACGGTGGTGAAGAGGGGCTCGGTCGTCGCGCCGGGGGCGAGGGGCTTATTATAATAGTAGTAGCCGTCCTGATACGTCCAGTCCGTGGTGTTGATGTCCAGCTTGACGGGTTCAGGCGGAAGGCCCTCACCGTTTTCCGCGTAAACATCGACAAACATCTGCACGCACACCCAGGCGGAGCCGGTGCCGACGTTTTTCACCTCGACGATCTTGGTGACATCCTTGCCGGGCATGACGCCGGTCTGGTTTTCAAACTTTTCCGTGCGCTCCTCGTTGGCCCACTCGTTGAGTTCGATGTCGACGCTGCCGGTGGTGATCACGTTGTGCGCTTTGGTGTCCGCCGTGTAATAGGCCAGCGAGCCCGCCGCGATCATGGCAAGGCAGATGACCAGCACCGACAGAATCAAAATTTTTCGCTTCATTGCTTTTACTCCCCTCAGGAATGTATTTGCAGTGTTACATGTTTACTATGGCTTTTTACCATAGGAGAACACCTGTGCCCCAGATGCTCTCCTATGGTCTGCACTCCGAAAAGTGCAGACCATATTCGAACGTTTTATGGCGGGGATTTGCCCTCTCCGTCGCGGCGCTGTGCGCCGCGCCACCTCTCCCAGAGTGAGAGGCAAGTGGGTTTGCAGAAAACTTACTTGGCTCGCCTTTCAGGAGAGCTGGCAGCGGCATCGCCGCTGACTGAGAGGTTTTCCCCGGCGGGCGGAGCAGAGCCCCGCCCCTACGAGATTACAGGAAATCAGGCCTGCTTGTCGTAAGCCTCGAAAGCCTTTTCCCAGGTATCGAAGCCTTCAGCCTGCATGGCCTCGGCAACGATCGTCATGTCAACGTTAGCCGCCTGGTAAATGCCGCCATTGGCGTCCTTGCCAGTATAGTCCGAAGGAATGGTCAGCGTCCCGAAAATGGCGGGAGTATCCTCGTTCTTCTCAAGAACGTCTGCATATTTGAACACGAAAATCGGATTATTCATGTCTCCGTCGATGCCGACAAAAGACCAGCCATCGCCCAGCGGGCCAACAAGAGCGGTAAAGTACTGGAAGAACTGGTCCTCAAACAAAGTTCCGTCCTCAATCTTCATGTTCTGGAACAGCGTCGCCAGCAGATTGATACCGTCGTTCAGCGTGACCTTGGCGCGGATGTACGCGCTGTTGGCGCCAACGTTATGCACAGTAGGATCCTTGGTCACGGAGCGACCGGGATACATGGAGCCGTAGTCGTTGCCCTTCTCAGTGCGGGAACCATCCGTTTTGGTGATATCGGTCTCGTCGAGCTTGATCTGGACGTTGCCAACGGTAAAGGTATTCTTAGCCGATTTGGTGTCGGTGAAGAAAGCGAGGGAGGCGCCCACAACGGCGATCGCAAGGAGGGCGACGCAGAGGCACAGCGCGGTAATCTTCTTCTTCATTCTTGGTTTACTCCTTATTATGTATTAAGGGAATCACACAATTAGGTTTCAGCCCAGCTTTTGGGCTTCTTCCCAAGCGTCAGCCGCGGTAGTAAAGCCAGCCTTCTGGATAGCGTAAGCCTTGACGGTAATGGTTCCGCCATTTGTCCAAGCATCACTCGTGTTGGCGTTCTCAGCGACCTTGAAGGTTTCAAACACGACGAGATCGGTAACCGTAGGGCTCTTGGTATATTCCTTGTAGTACACACCAGTAACACCCGTAAGCTCCGTCCAGCCGTTCTTCTCCCTAATCTGAGAATCGATCGTGTTGGAAGTATCTTCGAGCTTGGGGATGCCGTTCTCAACCTTCACGAAGATCCAGCTGTCTTCGCTGTTAGCCGTCACATGCACGGTAGGATCCTTGTCATATTCCTGACCAGGCAGGAGGATGTAGCTGTTCTCTTTCACACGGGTGCCCGTCGTCGCTTTGCCGGTCCCGTCAACCGGGGCTTCGTCGAGCGTAAGGTTGATGTTACCGACAGAGAAGGTGTTTGTAACCGTGTCGGTAGAGGTCAGGTACGCCATCGTGCCCATGACGGACGCCACGACAAGCAGCACCGCGCACAGGCTCAGGAGCAGAGCTTTGCGTTTCGTTTTCATTTTCATGAAAACCTCCTTTAAAATATTATTGCTTTCCTCTTTGTATAGGGAGCCTTTCGGCGTTTCCCACATCATTTGCGGACGTGGCGTCCCTCGGCGGGGCGGGCGCGTCTCTTCGGCTTTGCCGCGGTGTCGTCTGCGGCGCGGCGGGCATGTCTCGGTCTCGGCTCGGCGGCCTCTTCCACGGCGGTCTCCGGCGCGGCGATTCTCGCGCGGCGGGGCGGTTTCTCTTCCGCGGCGCGGCGGCGCTTCGGTTTCTCTTCGCTCTCGGTCTCGGATTTTTCCTCCGGGGCGAAGATGTCCGGCAGGAACGTGAGCATCAGCAAAACGGCTCCGGCGGCGATGGCCACGTACATGCCGGGGGGATGCTGGATGTAGCTTGCGACATAGCCGAGGTACGGGATGGTGAACACCGGCGTACCGATGACATTTTTATAATGTACCAATCCGCCGTCCTCGCTCGCGTTCGCGTCGCCCTTGGTGCGGAAGCGGATGACAGAGGCGTCCTCCTCGTCCGGCACGACGGCGACAACGCGGTGCGTTGCGATGGTGTCCTCATCGAGCATGAAGGTGATGACCTGTCCCGATTGAATGGTGTACGGGTCTACCTTTTTCACATAGATGAGCGAGCCGGTGTGGTATGTCGGCTCCATGGAGCCGGAGAGAACGGTGAACACCTGCAGGCCAAAAACTCTTGCGCCCACAAGGAGCAGCGCCAGCAGCACGACGAGCGAGACGAGAACGGTGCTGATGATGTTCCACGTTTTTCGAAGGGTTTTCATTTATATGGCCGGTTCCTTTCCCGCTTCCGCTGTCAGCTCGGCACGGAAGTGGGGCGCGACAAAGCTGTAGATCTGCGCGAAGGTCCGTTCCGTTGTGGTTTCGTCGTTCTCCATGTCCCCCGCCATGACGTGCGCGGCGAAGAAAAGCATGGTTTCAAATATCTGGTGCGTTATCAAATCTATGTCCGTTCCCGGGCGGAATATATATCCGATACGGCTTGTCATCGCACGGTAATACTCCAAATGCTTTTCGCGCGCGTACAAGCGGAAATCGGAGGAGTAATAGTACCGGAGATAGAAAAGGCATTCATCCGCCTTTTCCAGAATGAACTCCCAGCTGCTCCTCCACAGGAGGAAGCAGCGCTCTTTCCACGTGAGGGTTTCGTTATACATGATCCTTGGAAACGTTTCATGCAGTTGACGTCTGAGACCATCGTCCAGTTCCCAGAGCGCCGCGGCGAGCAGCTCGTCCTTCCCGCGGAAGCATTTATAGATGTATGCTTCGTTGAGACCGGCCGCGGCGGCGATGGCCTTGGTCGTTGCTTTTACAAGCCCCTGCTGGGCAACGACATGGATGGCGCTTTGAATGAACGCCTGTCGGATCTCTTTCTGTTCCACGTGGTTCTCCTGTATGTATGTTTGTCGCCGGTATTATGTAAAATAAATGGTGTTATGTAAAATAAGTGATCACTTACGCAACACCGGAAAAAAGAACAAATCTGTATCCGTTCTTTGGGTTTTTCCCAACAGACGGCCCGATTTGTCAACAAAACGGCGGTTTTTTGTTGTGAAATCCGCCTTTTGGGTATGGGGGCAGCTCTTCAGACTGCATCGTCAGTATAGCATGCATGCCAGAGAAAAACAACCCCTTTTCCCCGGTTTTAGATCATTATTCCGTTAAAATTTTTCCGTTAAATCCTTACAACTGTAAGTTTCTTTACATGTGTATGTGTAACTGATGGGTGAGTAGGATGCGGACGCGGCGGCGGAGGTGGGTGGTAAGAATATAGCATGGTGAGTGGTAAAAATTTGTCGAATTATGGAGTGCTATAAACCTCTCAGTCACGACGCTGCGCGCCGCGCCAGCTCCCCTATAAGGGGAGGTGGATTTTGCCGCAGGCAAAAGACGGAGAGGTTTTGCCCACCCGCTCTCTTTGAGGGAGGCAGGGCGGAGCAAGCCCCGCCCCTACGGGCACAATTTGGATTCCTTGTAGGGGCTGGGCTCTGCCCCGCCCAGGGGTTCCCCGTTCAGCTCCGCGGCTACAAGCTCTTCGCCGCGGTACACGAGCTTGAGCGAGAAGAATGGCGCGTTCTCCGCAAGCAGACGGAGGAAAAGCTTATCGCCCTCCCAGAGCTTTTTCGTGAGCAGCTCGTCCTTGCCGATCCAGGCGAGCTCGCCCTCGTCGCAGGGTTTTTCCTCGCCCGTCCATTGATCCGCGGTGAACAGGTGCATATATTCGCACGGCCACACGTCGGAGACGAACGTCACGAGACCGCGATAGCGCCAGCGCGTGAGCGTGAGCCCCGTTTCCTCGCGCACCTCGCGGCGGAGGCAGTCCTCCGGGCTCTCCCCCGGCTCGAACTTGCCGCCAACACCGATCCATTTATCGTGGTTCTCGTCGTTTTCCTTTTTGGTGCGGTGGAGCATCAGATACTCGCCGCTGCGTTCCATATAGCAGAGCGTTGTGAGTTTGGTTTCCATTTATATCTTTATATCTCCCCGGAAAACTCCGTCCACGGGTACGCCGCAGGCGGCTTTTTTTCAAATGTCAGCACCTCGCCGGTAAGCGGGTGCGGAAAGGCAAGCTTGCAGGAAAAAAGCGCGATGTCCCCTTCCCCGCTGCCGCCGTACTTTGCGTCGCCCCAGAGCGGCGCGCCGCACGAGGCAAGCTGGCAGCGGATCTGGTGCGCGCGCCCGGTGTACAGCCGGACGCGGCAGAGCGAGAGTCCGGCGCGCTCTGCGAGAACTTCATAGGCGAGGCGCGCTTCGCGCACATCCTTGCCCGGCGCTTCGGCCACGAAGGTTTTGCGCCTCTTCCGGTCGCGCCATAAAAGATCGCGCAGCTCGCCGGACGGGGCGGGCAGCGCGCCGCAGGCGACGGCAAGGTATTCCTTGCGCACGTCGCCGCGCTCGATCGCGCGGCCAAGGTCGGCGGCGGCGTGGCGCGTGCGGGCATAGACCATGACGCCGGAAACGGCGGCGTCCAGCCGGTGAACGGCGTAGACGGGGGCTGCATCGTCTCCGAGCGCGGCGCGCAGCTGGGACGGCATGCCGCCCGGCTCGTCCGCAGAGAGGACGCCCACGGGTTTCACGCAGACGATGATTTTGTTGTCCAGATACAATATTTCCACAGCAATACTCCTTTGGTGCACTATATATAGTATCACATACGGGGTGGCGGGGCAAGGTGTTTTGTGGTATACTCGTTTGGAAAAAGGAGGGGATCGCCATGACGGAGATATATCCCGCGTATTACGAGGCGTTTCGCTGCACGGCAGGCGCATGCCGCCACAACTGCTGCATCGGCTGGGAAATTGACATTGACGCTACGAGTGCGGCGCGGTATGCCTCGCTGCCGGGCGAGATGGGCGAGCGCATCCGCGCGGCCATCGAGCCGGGCGAGCCGCCGCACTTCCGGCTCGGCGATGCCGGGCGGTGCGCCATGCTCCGGGAGGATAACCTCTGCGAAATCCAGCGCACGCTTGGCGAGGGGGCGCTCTGCAATATCTGCCGTGACCATCCGCGCTACCGCGTATTTCTGCCCGGACGGACGGAGATCGGGCTGGGGCTCTGCTGCGAGGAGGCGGCGCGGCTGCTCCTTTCACAGACGGAGAAAGTGACGCTTTGCGGCGAGGTTTCCGCCGCACCGCCGCGCGAAACCGTGGAGCTGCTGCTCTTCCGGCAGAAGCTGCTGGACGCAGCGCAGGACCGGCGGTTTTCTCTCGGCGGGCGGATGCAGAAAATTCTCGCGCTCGCCGGCGCTTCCCTGCCCCGGCGGACGGCACGCGCGTGGGCGGCGTTTTTCGCTGCGCTCGAGCCGCTGGAGGAGGAGTTTCCGGAAGCGCTTTCGCGGCTGGACGGGGCGGTCGATTTTGCGGGCTTCCACGCCGTTTCCGCCGCATGGGAGACGGAGTATGAGCAGCTGCTCGTCTATTTCCTGCTGCGGCACCTGCTCGCGGACGAGGGGCGGGGCGTGAAGGCGCGCGCGGCGTTCGCCGTTTTGAATACCGCGATGCTCTATGCGCTCGGCGCAGCCACGCGGACGGAAAAAGGCGCGGTGAGCTTTGCAGAGCGCGTGGAGCTTGCGCGGCTGTGGTCGGCGAACATCGAATATTCCGAGGAGAATATGCGGGCGGTTCTTGATGCGTTAACGTAATTTACTTTACATAATATAGTTTTCATAATATCGAAGGAGGCTTTTTCGTTGGATATCTGGGAGAGGCTGTACGAGGCGGCGGCGAAGGAGTATCATCCGGAGGATGTTTCGCCGTTCGTGTATGCGCACCACGTTGTGTGCGCGCTGGAGGCGGATAACGGCGAGATTTTCACGGGGTTCTGCATAGAATCGTGCAGCGGCGTGATGAATCTCTGCGCTGAGCGCGTCGCGCTGCTCAACATGTACATCCGGAGCGGGCAGACGAGGGTGCGCCGGATGATCGCCTTTCGGGACAGGCCGCCCTACGGCGAGGGCAGCGGGATGCCGTGCGGCGCGTGCCGGGAGTTTTTCTATCAGCTCAACGAGGAAAACGAGGATATGGAGATCCTGGTGGATTACGCGAAGCGCGAGACCGTGACGCTCAAAGAGCTCATGCCCAAGTGGTGGGGCAAGGAAAGGTATGAACAATAATCAAACAAATCCCACTCCGTTGAGGCTCTCATGAAACCCCTCAGTCGGCTGCGCCGCCCCCTCCCCTAACAGGGGGGCGGCAAAAACGAAGTTTTTGACGGAGGGGTTTGCATGAAAAAAAGTTGCCAATGGGAACTGGCCCCATTGACAACTTTCTCTTTATTCATTTACCACGTGCGGTTGCTCTGGAACGTGAGCCATTTGATCTCGGTATAGTCGTCCATGGAGAACTTGCCGCCTTCGCGGCTGACGCCGCTCTCCTTCCAGCCGCCGCAGGGGGCGGTCGTCGCGCTCAGGTACGTGAGATCGTTGATGTGCACCATGCCTGCCTCGATCTTCATGCCGAGCTCCATGGCGCGGTCCAGATCGTGCGTGAGCACCGCGGCGGAGAGGCCGAAGAGATTGTCGTTGCACTTTGCGAGCGCTTCCTCGGCGTCCTTCACGGGGATAACGCTCGTGACCGGCGCAAAGCTCTCCTCATAGAAGATGCGCATGGTCTCGTCTACGCCGCAGAGCACCGTCGGGCGGAAGAAGGGGCCGTCGTGCGTGCCGCCGCAGAGGAGCTTTGCGCCCTTCGATACGGCGTCGTCCACCTGCGAACGGACAAAGGCGCAATGGCGCTCGTCGATCAGCGGGCCGATGAACACGTCCGGGGCGGTCGGGTCGCCGACCTTGAGCGAGAGCGCGTAGTCGCGCAGCTTCCCGCAGAAGGCCTCGTACAGCGGCTCTTCCACGAGAATGCGCGATGTCGCCATGCAGAGCTGCCCCTGGTTGCTGAAGGCGCCGAGACCGGCGGTCTTCACGGCCTCGTCGAGATCATAATCGCGCAGCACGAGCAGCGGGTTTTTGCCGCCGAGCTCCATCGCGGTGCGCTTGAAGTCCTGCGCCGCGGCCATGGCGATCTTCCGCCCGGCGTTCCCGCCGCCGGTGAACGACACCATGCGCACGCGCTTATCCTGCGCGAGCACCGCGGAAAGGCTCTCGTCCGCAACCGGGACAACGTTCAGCACGCCCGCCGGGAGACCGGCCTCGTGCAGCACTTCGCCGAGCAGCAGGCACACCGCCGGGGTGTGCGGCGACGGCTTGAGGATGAAGCTGTTGCCCGCAGCCAGCGCGAACGCCAGCTTTTTCACCGAGAGGATCAGCGGGTAATTGAACGGGAGTATTCCCAGTATCACGCCGAGCGGCTGGCGCACGGCCATGGACAGCTGCCCCGGCTTGCCCGCCGGGTACACCTCCGTCGTGTGGCGGCGGCATTCGCCCGCCGCGACGCGGAAGAGATTCACACTGCCGGCAAATTCGCCGCGCGCGATGGGCTGCGCCTTGCCGCCCTCGCGGACAAGAAGCTCCATGAACTCCGCCTCGCGCGACTCCATGATGTCCGCCGCGCGCAGCAGCACGCGCTCGCGCGCGTCCGCCATCGTTTTCGCCCAGCCGGAGAAAGCCGCCGCCGCAGTCGCGAGCGCGGTCTCCACGTCGGCAGCACCGGCGCGGTGCACCGTGAAGAGGGGCTTGCCCGTCGCGGGCTCGATGTCCTCGCGCACGCAGCCGTCGGTTTGCGGCGTCCACGCGCCGTTCAGATACAGGGGATACTCGTTTCTCATTGGGTCACTCCTATTTTATTGGTATGGTTTGTTTATATCAGGTCACAACGCCGCGGATGAACGGCGGACGGACGGGCGCTTCGTCGGAGAAGGTGTAGCATTTCAAAAGCTCTTCCACCGCCGCGGCGGCGTCCGCTTCGGTTTTGGCGTGGATGGTGGCGAGCGTGTCGCCTTTGTGGAGGTACGCGCCGTCCTTCGCCGCGAGCACGACGCCGACGGAGAGGTCAATCACATCCTCCTTCGTGGCGCGGCCGCCGCCAAGGTGCATGGAGACGAGGCCGATGTCCTTCGCTTCCATCGCGGCGATGTAGCCGTCGCGCGGCGCTTTCACGGTGTGCACAACCGGCGCCTGCGGGAGAAGCGAGGTATCGTATACCGCCGCGGGATCGCCGCCCTGCGCGCGCACCATATCAGCGAGCTTATCGAGCGCCGCGCCGCTCTCGATGGACTTTTCCAGCCGTGCGCGGGCTTCCGCCTCCGTTTCGGCAAGGCCGCTGCGGACGAGGATGTTCGTGCCGAGCACGAGGCACAGCTCGCGAAGATCCGGCACATCCGCCCCGCGCAGGACGGAAATGGCTTCCTTAACCTCCAGCGCGTTGCCGACGGCGAAGCCGAGCGGCTGATCCATATCGGTCACGACGGCGGCCATGTTGCGCCCGGCGTGCTTGCCGACGCTCACCATCTGCCGCGCGAGCTCAAAGGCGGATTCCTCCGTCTCCATGAACGCGCCGGAGCCGGTTTTCACGTCCAGCACGATGGTGCGCGCGCCGGAAGCGAGCTTTTTGGACATGATGCTCGATACGATCAGCGGGATGGAATTCACCGTTGCGGTCACATCGCGCAGCGCGTACATTTTCTTATCCGCCGGGGCGAGGTTCGCCGTCTGCCCGGCGATGACGAAGCCGACATTTTCCGCGTTTTCGAGGAATTTTTCGGGCGTCATGGCAGTGGAGAAGCCGGGGAAGGATTCGAGCTTATCAATCGTGCCGCCGGTGTGGCCGAGACCGCGGCCGGACATTTTCGCCATTTTGCCGCCGCACGCCGCCACCATCGGGCACAGCACGAGCGAGGTCTTATCGCCGACGCCGCCGGTCGAGTGCTTGTCGGCGGTGTGCTCGCCGAGCGGCGAGAGATCGACCACGTCGCCGGAGTGCTCCATCTCTATGGTGAGCTGCGCCGTTTCCTCCGGCGTCATGCCGCGGAAATAGATGGCCATCATCAGCGCGGACATCTGGTAGTCCGGGATGTCCCCCGCCGTGTAGCCGTGAACGATAAAATACAGTTCCTCCTGCGTGAGGGTCTGACCCTGTTTTTTCTTTTCGATCAGATCGGTCATATGCATGATGCAACACCTCTTTGATGGAATTTTACCACATTCTATGCGCGGAAACAAGGGTTTCCCCCGCGGGCGAAAAATGACAGTATAAGAAATTTTTCTGTTGACAATTCAGGCCGCAAATGCTATTATAGGCAAGCTGACAGTATGCGCGAGTGGTGGAATTGGTAGACTCGCTAGATTCAGGTTCTAGTGTC
>ENA-OUQC01001058-OUQC01001058.1-human-gut-metagenome-genome-assembly--contig:-NODE-1058-length-15782-cov-3.475297_pt1 | contig 15782 bp, 14 predicted proteins | sample MGYA00237942_ERZ548815 | MGnify/ENA primary metagenome ERZ548815 (study PRJEB26490, sample SAMN05194722) | human gut metagenome | biome: terrestrial biome; feature: human-associated habitat; material... | reverse complement strand
GTCACGCAGTATGCCGCCAACTTGCTGCTGCTCGGATTTGCGTTCCGGATAGTTGGGCGGACATTCGTGCTGCGCACTATCTTCGGCGCGACATTCGCCTCCCTGTTCATCGGTATCGCCGAGGCCATTTCCGCCAAGCTGCTGACGCATCCCATAATGCAAGATCCTACCATGAGCGCGATTTTGGGCGCGATACTCTGCGGTCTTGGCATAGGACTTATATTTATACATAACGGCTCGTCGGGCGGCACGGACATCGTCGCTGCCATGGTCAGCAAGGTCAGCAATGTCAGCATCGGGCGCACGATGATGTTCACCGACATGACCATTGTCGCCTGTTCGATATTCCTGCCTTACGGTCACACGCTTGCCGAGCGCATGGAATACCGCATACCGCTCATCATTTACGGCCTTGCCGTGACATACATCATCGCCTTCGTGACCGACATGATTATCAATACCAACCGTCAGGCCACGCAGTTCATCATTTTCTCGACCAAGTGGAAGGAGATAGCAGACCGCATCAACCGCGAGGCGCACCGTGGCGTGACTGTCATGGACGGCATGGGGTGGTATACCAAGAAGGAGGTCAAGGTGCTGATGGTGTGGTGCCGCAAGATTGAGTCGGTCACGGTATTCCGTATCGTCAAGAGCATCGACGACCATTCGTTCATCACGCAGTGCAACGTCAACGGCGTATACGGCCAGGGCTTCGACACCATGCGCGTCAAGATGAAGAAGCACCCCTCAAAGGACGAGACAGTGCCGTTGCACGAAGCATCTGCCGAGGCCTCAGCTGTAGAACCGGCTAAGGACAAGTGAGGGGCATGAGCAATCCGTTGTCTCGCATCCTTTGCTCTATCTTTACGGTCGTCTGTGCCGCCGTCTGCATTGGCGTTGCGGCGCAGACTGCCGGCAAATACCGCTTCCACTGCGACCGCGATACGGTCGAGGTGGGGGAGATGCTCGATGCGCTGATGTCTCACCGCGACGAGCCGGTCGGCAGCCTTGTGCTTGCAGCGGCGCGTCTGCTGGAGGATCGTCCGTATGTGGCTGGCTCTCTCGAGGACGACGAGGAAAAAGTGGTGATAGACGTTGACGGGCTGGACTGCGTGACATTTGTCGAGAACTGTTACGCGCTTGCCCTGACAGTGCGCAGCGGCGGCAGGTCGTGGCGCGAGTTTGCCCGCAACATTGAGTCCCTGCGCTACCGCCACGGCATCGCCGGAGGGTATGACACGCGGCTGCATTACACCACCGAGTGGATAAACGACAATGTCTACCGGGGCAATGTCACGGATGTGACCCCCGCGTTGCCTGATGCACGCGCTCTGACCAAGAGCCTTTATTTCATGACCCATAACCGCGGTTTGTATCCTGCGCTTGCCGACGACAGCGTCTACAACCTCCGCCGCGACATCGAGATGGGACTGCGCTCGATCCGGCTGCCGTACATCACCAAGGAGATGACCAAGAACAAGGGCGTGGTAGCACTGTTGCGTGACGGCGACATGGTCAGTTTCCTCTCGACGCGTGACGGACTCGACTCCGACCACGTCGCCCTGCTGCGCATCGAGGACGGCCGTGTCTACATAGTCCACGCCTCGTCGAGTGAGGGGAAGGTGACTTTTGACAAGTCAACGCTCTACGATTACCTGAAATACCGCAAACGCGACTGTCCCGGCGTGCGCGTGGTGCGGCTGCAATGATGGCCATAGTGCCCTTTCCATCCATGTCACCGACGCTCTCGCTAATACTCACAATCGGCAGCAACGACAGGTTGCTGCGCCGCTGTGTCAACGCTCTGGCATCGCAGACGTTTGAAGATGTCGAGCTGATAGTGGCTGACTGCAGTTTCTGCGGCTATGCCGATGCGTTGCGGCGCAAATTGCCCCGTGTAAAGGGAAACATTGCGGTGAAGTTCATCGAGGGGTCGCCGCAGACACCGCGCTGGGAGCAGCTGCGCCATGCCGTGGATGCAGCATCCGGCACATACGTCATCTTTGCCGACCCTGCGCAGTGGCTTGAGCCTGATGCCGCAGCCAGGCTTGTGGAGTGTATGCAGCGCACTGGGGCAGACCTCGCGGAGATGCGTTCTGTGGGCAGGCTGAAGGGCGTTCCTGTGAAAAACGGCAACAGTGTGCCGGACGAGATAGCCGGCGACGCGCTCATTGACAATGGGCAGTTGCGCGAATATTCCCGATTTATCGGCGACGGCAGTTACATAACCCCTTCTATTAATGACAAGATATACCGCCGCGACCTTCTCGCGCAGGTCTTTGCCGTGAATTATCCGGGCGATGCGAGTGCCGCCGAAATGGTCAACGTGCAGTATGTACGCCATGCTGCGAGCATGGTATTCCTGTCATACGCAGGGCTTAACTATAATTCTGGCGATGGCATCGCGCATTGCGACTGCTCCGCCCTTGCCGAGGCTAAAATGGCGTATACGCATAAGGTCCTGAGCGGTCAGGACGAGGCCTGTTGCCGTGACGAACTGGCGTCACGCTTGCGCCGCCACGTCCGCAGCCTCATCATTGACGGCGGCTGGACTCCCGAGGCTGCGCAATTTTTTATGCAGCGCGAACTCGCCGACCCTTTCTGGCGTGGTGCCGGCATCACAGTTTCTGCTGCCGAATTGACGGACGGTGTTGACCGTCGAGAGCGGTGGCTTGACTTCCGCCGCATACTTTCGCGGCTCTTCCATTGATTGTTTTGCACGCCCTGCCCTGGATTTTCATCGTTTTTGGGTATTGCCGCGCTCGTGGCGTTTGCGTAATTTTACAATATGAAATTTATGCGCCGCTTCATAGTCGCTTTGTTGTGCCCGTTTTTCTGCCTCGTCTCTTACGGCGAGGAGGCTCTGGCCGATACTGTTGCACTCAATGAATTGGTAGTCACGGCTATAAAGCAGTCTGTGGATTTGCAGTCGCTGCCTATGTCATCCTCGCTGGTGACTGCCGCGCAGACAGAGCGGCTGAATGTCGCGGCGGTCAAGGGGATTTCAGATCTCGTGCCTAACCTGTTCATCCCGGACTACGGCTCGCGCATGACATCATCAATTTATGTGAGGGGGCTTGGCGCACGTATCGACCAGCCGGCAGTCGGATTGAGCATCGACAATGTGCCGGTGCTGAGCAAGGACGCATACGACCTTGACATCGTCGACATATCGTGTGTCGAGATGCTTCGCGGCCCGCAGTCCACGCTTTACGGACGCAACACCATGGGCGGTCAGATAAACATCAGCACGCTCTCGCCCCTGTCGTACCAGGGCGTGCGTGTGTCGGCTGCGGCGGGCAACGGCTTCGACGGCAAGGTGTCGGCCGGGTGGTACGGCCGCATCGGCGACGACATGGGACTGTCTGTCACAGGCGGATATTCTTACAGCGACGGCTGGTTTCGCAACGAGTACAACGGCGAAAAGGCCGACAAGGAGCGTCTGTGGAACGCCCGCCTGAAATATGAATGGCGACCCTCGGGCAGTTTGAGCCTTTCCAACACTTTTGCCGCGAGCGGACTGCGTCAGGGTGGCTATCCATACGAGTATCTCGGCACGGGGCGCATAGAGTACAATGACACATGTTTCTACCGCCGTTTCTGCCTCAGCGACGGCTTGACAGTTCGCTGGTTGCTCCCCGGCGTTTCGCTTGCATCCATGACATCGGTGCAGTACCTGGACGACAACATGACCCTCGACCAGGATTTCCTGCCGCTGTCTTATTTCACGCTGACGCAGAAGAAGCGCGAGACGGCTGTGACGGAGGAGGTCGTGGCTCGCGGCGATGCCGGCTTCTACAGCTGGACGGCGGGCGTGTTCGGCTTTTACAAGCACCTTGACATGGATGCGCCTGTGACGTTTCTGGACTACGGCATCAGCCAGCTGATAGAGAAATACCGCAACGCGGCTAACCCCCTGTACCCGATTGCTTGGGACACACGGTCGTTCCCGCTCAACAGCACGTTTGCTATACCTACGGCCGGGGCGGCGGCATACCATGAATCGAATTTCACCGTCGGCCGTTGGCGGCTTACTGCCGGATTGCGTCTGGACTATGAACATGTGCGCATGCGCTACCGCAGCGGATGCCGCAGCGGCTACACCGTTTTGCAGACAGGCGCGGACGGAAGCATGACACCGTATGCACATATTAATGTGAACATAGAAGAGAACGGGCATCTGTCACGCAGCTTCGTGGAGCTGCTGCCGAAATTTGCGGTCACGTATTCGCTTGACGGCTCGGCGGACAACAATGTATATGCCAATGTGTCCAAAGGGTACAAGGCCGGCGGCTTCAATACGCAGATGTTCAGCGACATCCTTCAGCAAGACCTCATGGGGCTTATGGGCATTAATGCCGCGTATGACGTTGATGAAGTAGTGGGCTACCGCCCCGAGAAAAGTTGGAATTACGAGGTGGGCGCACACCTTCAGACGGCTGACGGACGTGTACGCGGCGATGCGGCTCTGTTCTATATAGACTGCCGTGACCAGCAGTTGACAGTGTTCCCCAACGGCAACACGACAGGACGCATGATGACCAACGCCGGCAGGACACGCAGCCTCGGCGCGGAGGTGCAGCTGTCGGTCGATAGGGTAGGGCCGTTCTCGTTCTCATTCAGCTACGGATATACCGACGCTCGTTTCCGCAAGTTCAACAACGGCATTGCCGACTACCGTGGAAAGCGTGTGCCGTATGCGCCGCAGAACACCATTTTCGCACAGGCTGTATACCGGCGCGACTGCGGCGGCACGCTGCTTGACGAGATTACGGCAGACGTGAATGTGCGTGCTGCCGGCAATATATATTGGGACGAGGCGAACACCCTCTCGCAGCCGCTCTATGCGCAGCTCGGCGCGTCGGTAACGCTCCGCCGCGGATGCGCTTCGTTGCAGCTGTGGGGCGAAAACCTGACAGATACACACTTTGCCACGTTCTATTTCGTTTCAATAGGTAACGAGTTTGTGCAGCGTGGTCGCCCCCTGCGCTTCGGCGCGACATTGCGTCTCTCTTTCTGAAGAATGGAAAACAACAAACATACACTCAACCAACAATCATACACTCATATAATATGTACAACATGAATAAAACAGTACTTGCTTCGATGGCGGTGGCGGCGTTGCTTGCCGGCACTTCATGTGACAATGAGAAGGGCAACAATATGGAGCAGACCTTCGGCGTACAAATGCTGAACCTCGTGACCGACATGAATGTCAACGGTGCGGATGGCGGCGCAATCGCCGAAACCACATACCGTATCCACATCGACTATACCGACACGAAAATGGGCGTTGCAGGCGTGGATGTGCCTGTCGGCAATGAGAAAATCACCTTCACTGTACCCGACACGCGGTATAGTTTCGACAATTTCATGTTCCATACCTCCGCGCTCACAGCCCCGACGGCTGACGGCGGCGAAATCAAGGGGTTCGATGTGCGCTTGACGCAGGCCTTCAATACGCCTCCGGCGACTGCCCCCCTTGGCAGCCCTGCGTTCAAAACCACGATGGCGATGATGGCGTATTACACATACGGTCACTACATGGTGCGCACATTCCCCGCTGATGCCGTTTATACCGGCTACACGACGACAACAATTACAAAGGAGGGGGATGCGGACAACCACCAGTTCTCGACTGACAAGCCGATGTATCGCGTCATCATCGATGCCTCTAAAATGACTGCTTCGCTTTACATATACAACGCGAAGTTCTCTGATGCGGCAGCAATGCCCGAGCTGAACCTGCGCATTGACGGGCTGAAGGTGCAGCCTACCAACCTCGGCTATGAAATCGTAGGCACAGATGTCATTCCGTGCACCATGGCAGAGGGCACTCCCTATCCGAGCTTCACTTTTGCCACATTCCGCATGAGCAACGTCAGCGATGACCTCACCTCAGCTAAGATTGAGTTTTCGATACCCACAATGCGGGGTACGTATGCCGCGTCGTTCCAGGGAAAATATCTAATTGACACCTCCCTGCTGCAATAACACGAAAATGTCCGCCGTTCCTGTGTGAGATTGCAATTAATATTGCGACTGGGCTTCTGGAACTTCCCTGTTTCGTTGGCATCCAACGAAGCTGGGAAGTTTTTTAGCAATTATATACGCGGTTGGGCTTTGTGAATTTGCAAAAATTAGGTAACTTTGCACGCATAAAAACTGGAAATTCGCGTCAGATGATGATGTGAGTTTTGTAACTAACTAATATATAAACGATTATATGAATCTACTGTTGGAAATAAGCAACGGAGCGCTCGCCATTACAGCTGCCATCACGGGCATCTTCCTGGTGTTCGCCGCGCTTTTGATTGCCAAACTGATTTCCCCGAGGTCGTTCTCAGTGAAAAAGTCCGAGCCTTACGAGTGCGGTATCCCCACACGCGGCAAGAGCATGATTCAGTTCAAGGCCGGATACTATATTTTCGCTATCCTCTTCCTGATTTTCGATGTCGAGACAGTTTTCCTCTATCCCTGGGCAGTGGTGACACGCGACCTGGGCATGCAGGGTCTCTTGTGCATCGGTGTCTTCCTTTTCATTCTCGTTTTAGGTTTAGCATACGCATGGCGCAAAGGAGCGCTTAAATGGTCATGAAAAATCCCAAGATTAAAAGCATCCCCTTTGAGGACTTCAAAGACAACGAGTATATCACGAAGCTCGTAGAGGAACTGAACGCCACCGGCGCCAACGTAGTGGTAGGTACATTTGACCGTCTCATCAACTGGGGACGGGCAAACTCTTTGTGGCCCTTCTGCTTCGGCACGAGCTGCTGCGCCATCGAGTTCATGTGTCTCGGCGCGGCTCGCTACGACATGGCCCGCTTCGGTTTCGAGGTTGCCCGCAACTCCCCCCGACAGGCTGACTTCATCATGGTGCAGGGTACTATCGTAAAGCGCATGGCTCCGGTTCTGCGCCGTCTCTACGAGCAGCTTGCAGAGCCCAAATATGTCATCGCTGCCGGCAGCTGCGCCGTTTCCGGCGGCCCGTTCAAAGGCTCATACGCAGTGCTCGACGGTGTTGACAAGATCCTCCCCGTCGATGTCTATATGCCCGGCTGCCCCCCGCGTCCCGAGGCTATGTTCTATGGTCTGATGCAGCTCCAGCGCAAAATCAAGGTGCAGAAATTCTTCGGCGGAGCGAACCGCAAGGAGAAAATCGAGGACTTCTTCCGCGAGCATCCCGAGGAGAGAGGCCAAATCTAACCCTATATTATAAGGATTTATCAACTACGTCATCTATCACACATCATGAGCGATATACAATCCATAATCGGTAAAATCTGCCCCGAAGCCACTTTCGCCGACGGCGAGGTGCTCGAGGTGACTGTCCCCGATAAATCATGGCACGCACTTGCCCTCGCCCTGCGCGATGACAAGGAGCTGAAGTTTGACCTCCTCTCTGCCGTTGTCGGCATGGACTGGAAGGACGCTTTCGGTGTCGTCTACTACCTCACTTCCACCACTCGCGGCTGGCAGATGCTCACTGTCAAGGTGCTTGCCGACGACCGCGAGAACCCGATGGTTCACTCTGTTTCTGACATTTGGGCTGTCGCCAACTTCCAGGAGCGTGAGGTGTATGACTTCTACGGCATAAAATTCATCAACCACCCCGACATGCGCCGCTTCTTCCTGCGCAACGACTGGGTCGGTTTCCCCCTCCGCAAGGACTATGACGCAAATCCCGAACTCAACCCCATTCGCCTCAACGACGAGGTGAACGAGGACGACACTTGTGCATACATAGAGCAGCCTGACGGCAAAGTCGTCCGCGAGGACCGCAAGGTGTTCGGCCCTGACGAGTATGTCATCAACGTAGGACCGCAGCACCCCTCCACTCACGGTGTGATGCGTTTCCGCTGCTCGCTCGACGGCGAAATCATCAAGAAGGTGGACATCGTTTCCGGATATATCCACCGTGGCATCGAGAAACTCTGCGAGGGACTCGGCTATCCGCAGATGCTTCACTTCACTGACCGTATGGACTATATGGCAGCTCACATGAACCGCCATTGCCTCTGTATGTGTATTGAGAAGGCTCTGGGCATCGAAGTCCCTGAGCGTGCAGTGGTCATCCGCACGATGATGGACGAGCTGATGCGTATCTCGTCACACCTGCTCTCATTCGGCTGCGCCAGCATGGACCTCGGCGCGACCACCGCTTTCTTCTACGGTTTCCGCGAGCGTGAGCAGGTACTCGACATTTTCGACAAGACTTGCGGCGCACGCATGTCGATGAACTACAACGTCATCGGCGGTGTAATGGCTGACGTTCACCCCGATTTCGTCAAGGATGTCAAGGCTCTGCTGGCTATCATGCCCGAGCGTCTGAAAGAATACCACAGGCTGTTCACCGGCAACATCATTGCCCAGAACCGTATGAAGGGTGTCGGCATCCTGTCACGCGACAACGCAATCAACTATGCCATTACCGGTCCTTCAGGACGCGGTTCGGGCTTCAGCTGCGACTGCCGCCTCAAGCACCCGTATGCCGCTTACGGCAAAGTGAAGTTTGACGAAGTCCTCGAGGACGGCTGCGACTCGTTCGCACGCTACATGGTGCGTATGCGCGAGATAGAGCAGTCTTGCCAGATACTCGAGCAGCTCGTGGACAACATTCCCGAGGGCCCGGTACGCGCACAGGTGCCCAAACTCATCAAGCTGCCTGTAGGCCACTGGTATCAGCAGGTGGAGGCAAGCCGCGGCACATTCGGTGTATACATCGAGTCTGACGGTGCCAAAACACCGTACCGCGTGCACTTCCAGAGCCCGTGCTTCAACCTGACCGGTGTCGTGGATCTCTGCACACGCGGACACATGATAGCCGACCTCATCACCATTGAGGCGATTCTCGACTTCGTTATCCCCGACATCGACAGATAATCCCCATTTTACATCACCTTATAAGACTAATATAACCCATGTTTGATTTTGGTGTAGTCACCTCTTGGTTCAATGATCTATTGACGGGTTTCCTGCCCGGCTGGGCTGCCACCGTCATAGAGTGTGTCGTGATAGGAGTGCTTGTGCTGTTGGTTTACGCACTTCTCGCGCTCTTCTATATCCTTTACGAGCGCAAGCTATGCGCATGGTTCCAGTGCCGTCTCGGCCCGATGCGTGTAGGTAAGTGGGGTGTATGTCAGGTGTTTGCCGACATGTTCAAAATCCTCATCAAGGAGCTTATTCCCCTCAAGGGAACAGATAAATTCCTCTTCAAGCTCGCCCCGTACATCATCATCACCTCTTCCGTAGTGATGCTGGCGTGCCTCCCCTGGAGCAAGGGCTTGCAGATCATCGACTATAACATCGGTATATTCTTCGTGTCTGCCGTTTCTTCGGTCGGCATACTCGGTATATTGTTGGCCGGGTGGTCTTCCAACAACAAGTATTCGCTCATCGGCGCGATGCGAAGCGGTGCGCAGATGGTCAGCTACGAGCTTTCAATGGGTCTCGCGCTGCTTGCTATCATCGTTTTTGCCGGCACAATGAATATTACTGAACTCGTTGACGGACAGGAAAAAGCCTGGTTCATATTCCGTGGCCACATTCCCGCAGTCATAGCGTTCATCGTCTATCTGATTGCCGCAACTGCCGAGACCAACCGTGGCCCGTTTGACCTCCCCGAGGCGGAGCACGAGCTTACCGCCGGTTATCACACAGAGTATTCCGGTATCCACTTCGGTTTCTTCTACCTGGCTGAATACCTGAACCTGTTCATCGTCTCCGGCATCGCCACTCTGATGTTCCTCGGCGGCTGGATGCCCCTGCACATCCCCGGCCTTGAGGCGTTCAACAATGCCATGGACTATATCCCCGGTATCGTGTGGTTCCTCGCCAAGGCGTTCTTCATCTCGTACATCATCATCTGGTTCAAGTGGACGTTCCCGCGTATTCGTATCGACCAGATGCTCTCATTTGAATGGAAGTACCTCATGCCCATCTCGCTGGTCAACCTCGTGGTGATGGCAGTCCTCGTGGCTCTCGGCTGGCACTTCTAATACAGATAATAAATAACATTACCCCTATAAATATCAAACAACAAGATGAGTGCTAATTTCGGAACAGTAACTCAAGTGATAGGCCCGGTGATCGACGTCTCGTTTGACTGTGGCAAAGAATCCATTCCCCCTATCTACACGGCGTTGAAGGTCGAGCGCGACAACGGCGAGGCCCTCATACTGGAGGTAGAGCAGCACATCGGCGAGGACACAGTGCGCTGTGTCGCCATGGAGAGCACCGACGGTGTACGTCGTGGTGTCAAAGTCGAGAACCTCGGCAGACCAATTTCTGTCCCGACTGGTTCACAGGTCAAGGGCCGTCTTCTTAATGTGGTCGGCGAGCCTATCGACCATTTGGCAAACCTCGAGACTACTCAGGTGCGAGCCATTCACCAGCCTGCCCCCGCATTTGACGACCTGGCTATCTCTACCGAAATCCTTTTTACCGGTAGCAAGGTCATCGACTTGCTCGAGCCGTATTCAAAAGGCGGTAAGATCGGTCTGTTCGGCGGTGCCGGTGTGGGCAAGACTGTCCTCATCATGGAGCTCATCAACAATATCGCCAAGGGACACAACGGCTTCTCCGTGTTCACTGGTGTGGGAGAGCGTACCCGTGAGGGTAACGACCTGCTGCGCGAGATGATAGAGAGCGGTGTCATCAAGTATGGCGACAAGTTCAAAGAGGGTATGGAAAAGGGCGAATGGAACTTGCACGACGTTGACATGAAGCAGGTCAACGAGTCGCAGTCCACGCTCGTGTTCGGCCAGATGAACGAGCCGCCGGGCGCACGTCTCCGCGTTGCGCTCTCCGGTCTGACAGTGGCAGAGCAGTTCCGCGACCAGGACGGCGGCGGCAAGGAGATTCTTCTCTTCATTGACAACATATTCCGTTTCACACAGGCCGGTTCTGAGGTGTCCGCACTTCTCGGCCGTATGCCTTCTGCCGTGGGTTATCAGCCTACGCTGGCATCTGAGATGGGTATCCTCCAGGAACGTATCACCTCTACCAAGCAGGGCAGCATCACATCAGTTCAGGCTATCTATGTGCCGGCTGACGACTTGACCGACCCCGCCCCGGCGACTACCTTCAACTTCCTCGACGCAACTACTGTGCTTAGCCGTAAGATTGCCGAGCTCGGTATCTATCCCGCCGTTGACCCCCTCGAGTCAACGTCACGTATCCTCGACCCGAACATCATCGGCGAGGAGCACTACAACGTGGCTCAGCAGGTCAAGCAGCTCCTCCAGAAGTACAACGAGCTTCAGGACATCATCGCCATCCTCGGTGTTGACGAGTTGAGCGACGAGGACAAGCTGGTCGTAGCACGCGCACGCCGTGCACAGCGTTACCTCTCGCAGCCGTTCCACGTGGCAGAGCAGTTCACCGGCCTCCCCGGTGTGATGGTTCCCCTGTCGGAAACTATCCGTGGCTTCAAGATGATTCTCAGCGGCGAAATGGACGAATATCCCGAACAGGCATTCCTCAACGTCGGCACTATCGACGAGGCTATCGCCAAGGGTAAGAAGATGCTCGAGGAGGTCAAGTAATTTTCATTTCAATTGTCCTGACCATGACACTCGAGATCATTTCATCACATGAGGTAGTCTTCCACGGCGAGGTGGAGGCCGTGACCCTCCCCGGGGAACTCGGCTCGTTCACCGTGCTGAACAACCACGCCTCGCTTATTTCCGTACTCGTGAAGGGCAAGGTCGCTTACCGCACTCCGCAAGGCGACGAGCATACCTACGCGATTGCCGGAGGACTGGCTGATGTTGACAATAACATCATCTCCGTCTGCATATTCTAACAGCATAAACGATGTCAAGAAAAATAACCATATTGTTCTCCATGATACTGGCATTCCTGCTGTCATGCCCTGCTTACGCCAGCGGCGGCAGCGAAGACGGCAAGGTAAACGTCAAGGAGATCATTTTCCACCACCTCGGCGACGGCTACGGCTGGGAAGTGCCTTTCAGCCACACCAGCAGAATCCCGCTTCCCGTAATCGTCAGAACCGAGGACGGCAACTGGTTCTGCTTCTCTTCGTCGCGCCTCACCGAGCTGAAATCAGTCGTTGGCGAGGACGGCAAGGAGAAAGAGGAAGTTGTGCCGGTTATGTACTCAGAGGAGCGTGACGGCAAAACATACAATTTTGTCATCGCCCATGCCAGCAACAACAAGAACAAGGTTGTGCAGTGCTTCCCCCTTGACGCTGCCGAGCAGTCTGACGTAGAGGCCAAGGCTGCCGAAATCGGCGAGGCTGGAGAGGGTGAACACGCTGTCGTGGACGGATATGTCTATTTCGACGGACAGTATTACCGCGAGTCGAAGCCTTTCGACATTTCCATAACCAAGAATGTCCTTGCCCTCATCCTGACCGTATTGTTCGTGTCTATTTGGGTGATTTCCGTAGCGCGTTATTATCGCCGCAAGGGATTCAAAGCCCCGCGCAAGGGCATGGGATTCATGGAGATGCTCATTGATTTCGTCTATACCGGCGTAATCAAAAGCACGCTCGGCAGCAAGGCCAAGAGGTTCGGCCCGTTCCTCCTCACTTGCTTCTTCTTCATCCTGACCATGAACCTCCTGGGACTGATAGTCATCTTCCCCGGCGGCGCAAACCTGACAGGCAACATCGCCATAACCCTCGTGCTGGCGTTGCTTACGTTTATTGTCACCAATATACGTGGCAGCAAGCACTACTGGAAAGAAATATTCTGGCCTGACGTGCCGATGTTCCTCAAGTTCCCCATTCCCATCATGCAGCTCATCGAGGTGTTCGGTGTGTTCACCAAGCCCGCTGCGCTCTGTGTGCGTCTTTTCGCCAACATGATGGGCGGCCATATCATCGTCATTACGCTGGTGTCGCTGATATTCATCTTCACCGCGTTTGGCGCTGCCGCTACCGGCGGGTCGCTTGTGGTGTCGATACTCTTCACAGTCTTTATGCTGCTGCTTGACGTGCTTGTCAGCTTCATTCAGGCTTATGTATTCACGATGCTTTCTACCATGTTCATCGGCATGTCCCATGAGAACCCGCATGAGCATGAGGCAGAAGATGCAGCAGTAGCAAAGGCATAACCAATACAAGAAAAATATCAATAACAAATAACACAAAAACAAAGAATTACTATGTTATCAATGATCTTAGCGGTGGAATCACTTGCCGCACTTGGTGCAGCTCTCGGAGCAAGTATAGCAGCAATCGGAGCCGGTCTGGGTATCGGCAAAATCGGTTCATCGGCCATGGAGGCTATCGCACGCCAGCCTGAGGCTGCCGGCGACATCCGTAGCTCGATGATCGTAATCGCGGCTCTCGTCGAGGGTGTTGCCCTCTTCGCAGTCATCGTTTCTGCTCTGGCACTCTTCCTCTAATCTCATAAACCATCAGGATTAATGGAATTGTTCACGCCTGACAGCGGATTGGTAATATGGATGTTCGTTGCATTCGTAGTGCTGTTCGTTATCCTTTTGAAATGGGGTTGGCCTGTGATTATCAGTCAAATGGAATCACGCGCCGACACCATAGACAAGGGTGTCGAATATGCTCGCGAGGCAAAGGAGCAGCTTGACAATGCGCGTGCCGAAGCTGAGAAGTATATCAGCGAGGCACAGAAACAGCAGGCGGAAATCTTGCGTGAGGCAGCCAAGATGAAGACTCAGATCATCGAGGATGCTCGCAACGAGGCTTCGCAGGAAGCCCAGAAGGTCATGGATGCCGCAAAGGTCGCCATTGACCAGTCACGCAAAGAAGCCGAACTGCAGTTCAAGAACGAAGTGAGCAAGTTCGCTATCGAAATAGCAGAAAAGATGGTGCGCCGCCAGATGAAATCTGACGAAGCACAAAGCGAGCTTGTCAATAAATTGTTAGACGAAATCGAGAATAACTAACCTCATGTACGACGGTCTTATCCCACAGAGATATGCCATGGCATTGTTCAAGCATGCCGAGGACAACAAGAACACGAAGCAGGTCTATGACGTGATGAAGTCGGTCATTGCCTCCTTTGAGAGTAACCCGAGCCTTAGCAAGGTCCTGGCTAATCCTTTCGTCAGCCACGATGACAAACGCCGTTTGCTTGTAGCTGCCGCTGAGGGGGCTGATGAGGTCTACAAGTCGTTCATTGACCTTATTCTCAATCACAACCGGGAGGAGTTCGCTTTTCAGATGGCTCTCGAGTTCCGCAAGATATATCGCCGCGTCAACAAGATTTCCAGCGTCGATATTGTCACTGCCTCGCAGCTCGGCGAGGAGGCGCGTAACCGAATTGACAGTCTGGTGCGAAAGGCTTACCCCGGACGCGAACTGGAGATACGTCACAAGGTGGATGCCGACATCATCGGCGGCTTCGTCATCGATGTTGACAACAACCGCCTCGATGCCTCCATTAGCAATGAAATCGAACAATTACGTCATACCTTAATATCCAGCAACTAAGATGCTTAACCCAAGCGAAATATCTGATATACTGAAACAAGAGCTCGAAAACGTCAGCTCAAAGGCAAAGTTCGACGAAGTCGGTACTGTCCTCGATGTCGGCGACGGTGTGGCTCACGTTTACGGCCTTGACAATGTCCGGGCAAATGAGCTTGTAGAGTTTGAGAATGGTGTCAAGGGCGTCGCTCTCAACCTGGAAGAAAGCAATGTTGGTGTAGTGTTGCTCAACAACGTTAACTCTGTCACCGAAAATATGTCGGTGCGTCGCACGGGTGAAATCGCATCTATCCCCGTCGGTGAGGGTCTGTTGGGACGTGTCATCAACATCCTCGGCGAGCCGGTAGACGGCAAAGGGCCGATTTCCGGTGACCGTATCAACCTGCCGTTGGAGCGCAAGGCTCCGGGAGTAATCTTCCGCCAGCCGGTGACCCAGCCGTTGCAGACCGGCCTGAAGGCCGTTGACTCGATGATTCCTATCGGCCGTGGACAGCGTGAGCTTATCATCGGCGACCGCCAGATCGGCAAGACCGCTATCGCCGTCGATACTATCATCAACCAGCGTCAGAACTACCTCGACGGCAAGCCCGTATATTGCATATATGTGGCTATCGGGCAGAAGGCCTCCTCTATCGCCGCTCTCGTGCATACGCTCGAGAAGCACGGCGCAATGGAATACACGGTTGTCGTTGCAGCTTCTGCTTCTGACTCCTCTTCGATGCGTTACCTTGCCCCGTTTGCGGGTGTAGCAATCGGCGAGTTCTTCCGTGACACCGGCCGCGATGCCCTCATCGTTTACGATGACCTGTCTAAGCAGGCCGTCGCTTACCGTGAGGTATCACTCGTGCTGAAGCGTCCTTCGGGCCGCGAGGCTTATCCCGGTGACATCTTCTACCTGCATTCGCGTCTGTTGGAACGTGCGGCGAAGATTATCAGCCAGGAGGAAGTGGCACGCGAGATGAACGACCTGCCGGACAGTCTGAAAGGCAAGGTGAAAGGTGGCGGTTCGCTGACTGCATTGCCCATTATCGAAACTCAGGCAGGAGACGTGTCTGCCTATATCCCAACGAATGTGATTTCAATCACTGACGGGCAGATATTCCTTGATACGAACCTCTTCAACCAGGGTAACCGTCCGGCCATTGACGTGGGTATCTCTGTGAGCCGTGTGGGTGGTAATGCCCAAGTCAAGGCTATGAAGAAGGTGGCAGGTACATTAAAGATTGACCAGGCACAGTACCGGGAGCTGGAAGCGTTTACCAAGTTCAGTGGCGATATGGACCCCGTGACGGCATTGACCATCGACAAGGGACAGAAGAATACACGCCTGCTGGTACAGCCCCAATAC
>ENA-OUQC01001057-OUQC01001057.1-human-gut-metagenome-genome-assembly--contig:-NODE-1057-length-15788-cov-3.392678_pt1 | contig 15788 bp, 10 predicted proteins | sample MGYA00237942_ERZ548815 | MGnify/ENA primary metagenome ERZ548815 (study PRJEB26490, sample SAMN05194722) | human gut metagenome | biome: terrestrial biome; feature: human-associated habitat; material... | reverse complement strand
AATTGCAGCCGGAGAATGCATTGCGGCCAATAGACTTGAGTGCGGGCATTGCCTGCAGATCAAGCAGCTGGGCATCTTCGCTGAAAGCGAACTCGCCGAGAGATTCCACCTTGGTCAGACCCTCTAGTGTCTTCAATGCATAACACTCCGAAAATGCAGAGTTGCCGAGGCTCTTGACATTCTCCATGCCAGTCACGGTAGCCATCTCCTTGCACTGGTCGAAACAATATGCAGGGATAGCCTCAACAGCTGCAGGGATGTCAATGGTCTTGAGCTCAATGCAATACCAGAACGCATACTCGCCAATGCTGCGGATAGTTTCCGGCATGACAATCGACGTAAGGTAGGGAGCGTCATAGAACGCATGGTCAGTTATGGCAGTCACTGTGTACTCGACACCGTCAAAGGTAACCTTCTCTGGAATGACAAAGTCACCCATATACCACCCGGCATTGCACTGATAGTTATTCTTGACATCATTGTACGTCACAGCCACCTCGTTGGTCTCGCCAACAGCAGTGACCTTGTACTTCAGGTGGTTGCTGCCAGTCAGTATCTCGCCGACCGCGTGCGGAGTTGCGTCATCGGACTGCGTTGCCGGCGCGGCGTATGCCGTGGCCGGAACACCCACTGCGAACAGTGCGGCTGCGCTCAGTCCAATTGACAAAATGTAATTTTTCATATTACGCAATGTTTTAAATTAAGTATGTTGTTAGTTCAATCTATCAACTCATCACACCGTACAGACACAATACCGCACCGGTGAGAAACATTGCCTTTGAAAAATGATGTGGGGGGTTATGTTGCAGACACACCGACAGCCGCACGGTTTCGCCCGTTGCACCTGTCCGCCGGCACACCTGCCAAATGAGCGTGCCGAATACTCTGCCATCTCGTCCTCGCAAGATTTTTCGCGGCAATAGGACTTGGCAGGTCTTCCGGCTCGCTCCCACCCTGACATTCCTTCCCATGCGCCTGTCTCGGCACACAGTGGATTTTGCCACCTGTCAGGGTGTTGATGTGGAACTCACGGCAACGGGATTGCCCGGGATTTTCACCCGATTCCCTTTTCAACAGCGTGGGCTGTCACCAAATCCGCCGCGAAATTACACATAAGCGGCGAGACAGCAAAATATTACGCGCTAAATTTTCATTTTGCTCACAGCACAGCCGCGAAACCAGGACGGCTCGCGGCTGCATATTACAAATTGAATTACAAATTATGTTTGTCAGAGGATGACCTTGCGGGTCGAAGAGCCAGCGCGGACTATGTAGATGCCACGCGGCAACGCTACGGTGCAGCTGCCTGTGCCTCTGTACGCCTCGCGGCCGTCCGCGCTCCACACCGTCACAGCCGTGCCGTCGGCGCACTCTACGCGCATCTCGCCGCCAACACAGCTGACGCTGACCTCCTCGCCGCCGTCAGCAACCTCCTCCACCCCGGAATACTCTTTGTGGACGATGTTGTCAAACCTGTTCCACGGAGTGGTACTCTGGTAGTCCTGTACAGGCCCTACATACAGCCGTGCATTACGGTACACCTCGGGACTGAAAGGCGTGTTTTCTGTGCATACAGGAGGCGTCTGCGCCGCACAGTATACTTCTGTAATAGCAGGAGCGTGGCTGCCAAGCCAAAAAGCCTTTGCTCCTATTTTTTTCAGTGACCACGACAGCCATACAGATTTAATAGATCGATGGTTGGTAGACCCATAAAAAGCCTTGTCCCCGACCTCTTCAACACCTTCCGGCAAACTAATCCCTCCATCTCGGAAGATTGCACCTTCGAACGCGCTTGTTCCGATTTTTTTGAGTTTAGGGAAGGCTTCAAATATGGTTAGATAAAAACTGGCGTTATAGAAGGCACTTCCCTGGATTTCCTCAACATTGTCGCAGCCCTCGATGCTATTGATATAATTCCCTCTAAAAACGCCTTCGGGCAGTATTGACATAGACTTAGAATATGTTATCTCTCGATTTACATACTCCTTTCCTCCGCTGAACGCATATTCTCCAATCTGGACAACGTTGTCACTAAGAGCAATTTTCTTTAATCCCGAACAACCTGCAAATGCCTTATAGCCAATTGAAACAACAGACTCCGGCAACTCAAGAGATTTCATATTCCAACAGTTATAAAACGACATCTTTCCAATTGCGCGGGTTGTCTTAGGCAAACCTGTCAGCTCTGTGATACTCAGATTTTTATACACTGCATAATCCCCTATCGCCTCTAAGGTCTGAGGGTATTTCCAAGATTCTTTAGTCCGGGGGACACACAGGAGCGTTTTCATTTCTTTGTCGTAAAGACAACCGTCAAACGCACTGTAACTCGCATTCCCATTCTCCACAGAAATAGTCGTCAAATTACGGCAATCCAATGCAAGCACATGCTCGTTAATTATACCAACATTTGCAGACAGAGTTATACGGGCAAGAGAATTAGGCAGTTTGCCAGGGCCATAATCATAGGTCCACCTATGGTTATAGTCGACATCACCGAAATCAATGTCCCCGCACAGAGTGATTGAACGTATATACGATGATGATATCGCGCCGCCTGTCAATTTAGTTACGCTGGCAGGTATCACAAGACAACCTACAGTTGCGTCCAAAAAAGCATTGTATTCTATGGTAATAACTCCTTCAGGAAGATTCACCACTGATGCACAAGCATCTTTGCAGCTATACTCGCCGATGATTTTAAGTTCTTTGGGGAATTCATTCAATGCCATAGTCCGCTTCTTGGGCAGCAACAGCATCCGCGTGCCGTCATACGTGTACAGCACCCCGTCAACAGACTTGAACCCGTTTTGGGCGTTTGCAGCATCAGCTTCTTCACTTGTCACAGTGACACTTGCAAGTGCATCCCCCCGCTTCATGAAGTTGAGATTCTGCTCGTTGTTGACAACCGTACTCGGGATGACCAATGTCTTTGTTTTACGGAATGGTTCGTAGCTTGACCAGTCGTAGTCATTTGAAAAATCAGACCGCTCCAGATATTTAAACCCTGTCACTGTATACGTCTTGCCCTCATATTCGACATTGGGCTTCAGCGTCAATGTCTCCGGACTAAGGTATGCTTCGCCACAATAAAAAGCCTCGTCCCCTACAAGACAATACCACAGGCCGTCAATCGACGCTAACACTTTGTCTGAAGCGAATGTTGGCAAAACGGCGAGTATCGCCGCAAGAATCGCAATTATTTTCTGTTTCATATTTGTGTTGTTTTTTGGTTGTGTCATTTTTATAGAGTGGCGTATGGGAAGAGAATGTATGCTCTCCCCCATACGCCTTTGTTGCGTCAGCGTTCTGTCCAGCCGTTGCTGCCCTTTATCCAGAACCCCGGCTGCGGATTCTCTTGGGTCGGCGCGGTCGTGTTGAACACTATGTCTCCCTGCTCCCAGCTGCCTTCAGTCGGCAATGCCGGGGCTTGGCATGTAACGTTGTCGTCACGGAACTCGATTGCAGACAATCCCGGGGCTGCGGACACAAACTCCGGATGCAGCGATGCCGGTATCGAATTGTAGGATGTTATGTCTGATTCGATTTTCGCCAGCTCGCTTGCCGCAGGCGTACGCCACAAATGCCCGTTTACGGAAACCGAGTTGTCATACAGGAATGTCGCCCCGCATACCGGCACTTCCGCTATGCGGTATTCTGTCATACCGAGCAAAACGGTCTCCTTGCGCACCAGACGCACGATACACGGAAGTTGAGAGCCTTTCCAACGAAGCCTGTACACGTTGCCGCACGGAACTTTTGTCGTGTTGCCGTTCTTGTCCGTTTTGTCACATACATACGAGGCTCTTCCCTTGAAGTCCAGCCGGAAAAGCTCGCTGGAAAGCCATCTCTTGTCATCCATTACGGCGTATGCATAGAACCCGTACGGAAATGTCGTGTCCTTGGACGCTGCGGCTACCTGTGCTTTAGCTGCCTGCGCGGTTGATGCCTTCTCGATATTAGAACTCGGCCATGCCTCAATGCAAATGTGGGGAATTGCCTTGAAGTTCCGCCTCTGTTCCAGCTCCAGTCCTCTGCGTATAACCGCTCGGTCAGACAGGAAGTAGCTGTGGCCGTTGAACGCCTTGAACGGCTGAACGTCTTCCTCGATTCCGTCTTTGTCCACATTCTGCGTGGCGAGCATTATCCCGGTAGGCTGCATCGACAGTCCGTCGGCGTTGACGGTTACGCGGCTGTTGCGGCTCATTTCGATGTTGTGCGGTGCAACGCCCTTCCGTGTCTTAAGAAGCATGTCGTATTCGCATATCTCGGCTATCGGAGTCCGACCATCAGTATTGTAGCACAAGAATTTGTTGCCTGACAACTCAACATCACCGAATGTGCCGTTTTCCTCGGATGCACCGTCCATGGCATGGATGACAATGTTCGGCACTAGCCCCTTTTCCAAATAGTTGTTGCAAATGCGTATCGAAGACCAGCGGATGTTCATCTGCATGCCCAGCTCGCAGTGGTTGTCCGCAAACTCCAAGGTGGTGCAATGCTTTATGTCTATGTCGCTGTGGATGATGTTGGCGCGTATCGTTCCGCCGAAGCAGTCGCGCATCGACAACGCCTTGTAGAGACGCTTTCCGTCGCGCTCGCCCTTGTCGATGTGATTGCCCTCTATTATGGCAGCATCGCCGCAACCGACCATGTCTATGAGGTATGGAAGTTCTTGTTTTTCAGAAATCTTTTCCATTACCTTGGGCTTGAAATCATTTTGCATGATGCATCTGTATATCGTCTTGGCATCATTGTACTCACGTGTCCACTTTATAGCGCGGCAGAAGTTCTCCCACACAATATGGCGGAACGAGAAGCCTCCGGCAACAAGGCAGCAGATTGTCCCCTGCGCTATATCCGCACAATTCTCTGCCTTGACATCATCAGTCATCATGTCCTTGTTGACATTGATGAAATATATGTAGTCTATTGATCCGTCGGGGTGCGCAAACGGTATGTGAGCATTGGCAGATGGAGCATCCTCCATGTTGATTGCCAGCATTACAGGGCGTACGACACCATCTATTGAATACTTTGAAAAATCAGGAGGTAATTCACGGACCTCCCCTGTATTGACATCCTCGTATTTCCAATACGAGGGTACAATGAACGATGCACGGCCCCATTTGTTCACCATATCCGAATCGGGGGCGTTCTTCTCGTCGATTTTCGTGCGGGTGGCACTGTCGCCGATCAGGTTGATGCCGTGGCGCAAGAAAATGGTGTGCGACACAAGGTATACGCCGGTGGGCAGGAACACCTCCCCGGACATTTTCATCTCAACCGCCTTGTTTATCGCCACGGAGCAGTCGTGAGGATTTGCTGTATCGTAACTTTGCGTGCCGACTACCGCGTCAAACCACTGCGGGTATGCACGGTCAATGTGCCAGTAGCCCTTGGCGGAGACGGTGTCCCCGAAAATCTGTGCAATGGGAGCTTCTACTGAGGTAAAGTTGCCGACAAGCTTAAGCGGCTGTTCTATCTGCTTGTTGTTACGTGTAACCAACGCTCCGGCTATCATTCCTCCGTCGAACACCAGCGACACCCCGCTGGCTATCGAGATTGTTTCCACTCCGGCTGCTGCCCTAACCGCGTTTTGGATAATGAACGTCGTGTTCTCCGACGTTTCCAGCTGACTTAAACTCGTCAGCTCTTTTCTTGATTTGACTATGGTCATACAATTAAATATTAAGAGGTTATATACTTTTGAATTGTTCTGGCCTTCCGCTTATCTCGGCATCTATATCTAAACTCGGGTAATGTCGTAATAGCGAATATCGCAGGACAATTCTTTTACGCCGCAAATATACTGTTTTCTTCATCACATTCCAAACATTTCGCCAACAATTTTGCAACAAAATCACAATATACTGTATTACACGGCTTTATAACAGCTTTTTTCAGCTGTTACAAACATCTCAGACTCAATGGGTAGAGGTGTCAGCCGGTGACTGACTGCGCGTATTCTGTCAATTCGTCGACAGTGGCGTCCTTGAGCAGCACCTTGTAGCTGGCATCAAGCAGGTATATGGCCGGAGTGTTGTCAAATATGTAGATGTCATTGTCCTCAACACGCGACTCATCGAAGCCGACTGTCCACCGCGACGGCATCGTGGCAGCATCAGCGGCAAACGCTTCGCGGTCTTCCGCCACGTCTATCAGCAGGACACGCACACGCCCTGAATTGACTGGTCCCATAAGCTGCTTGTCGTTGCGCACACGCGAAATTATGTCGTGGCAGGTGTCGCAGTCGGGGTCATAGAACACGAGCAGTGTATATTGCGCTTTGGGCAACGAGTAGAGCGACCGGGCAGTGCCATTGCGGTCGGTGAAACGGAAATCGGCGGCAGCACGTCCGGGGCTGTTCTTCTCGGCTGCGGCAAGCAGGTATTCATACCGCTGTGTGTCGCCGTCGTCCAGCACCCCAGAGCCGAGAGCCTCCTTCATCCACACTATGAATGCCCGCTCGCAGAACGACTCCGACCCTCGGCGGTAGAAATGCTTTCGCGCGAGTTCGGCAAACCGCTTGTATGCGGCCGGATAGTTGCGCATCTGCTGCAACAAAGTGGTGACGGCGTATGAGATACCGTAGTCCGAAGCATACTGGAACTGCGCGGCATAGAGGGCGAAAGAAGCGTCCATGAAGTCATTGTCGCCCATGCGGGCATCGTCAGGCGGCAACGCGTCCCAATAGTGCAGTATGACGTAATCAGCCCTGTCCATGGGGTCGAATATCGAGTCCGGCACTTCGGGCAGCGGCATGGCATTGTCGGCCATGGCGACAGCGGTATCGGCAGCTGCGGCAGTCCCGGCTTTGGTATTTCCGCACGCCGGCAGCACCGCGAGGGCTGCCGCCATCAGGCTTATAGCACACAGACGTTTTCCGGTCATTGCTTGATATATACTTCGAGGGCGGTGAAATCGCCGTCGGGTGTTATGGTCACATTGTCGCTGCTCGCGGGTATCAGCGCAAGCTCGCCCATACGCAGCGCAGTGCGTCCGGTGGAGGTGGCAAGTTCCGCCTCGCCGGCAGTGGCAATGATGATGACAAACGAGTCGCACTCGGAGTAGTCGCGCAATATCGGCTCGTCAATAGTCATGACATTGGTGCTGAAATACGGTGTCCGCACCACATTGACAGGAATGTCCGGGCGAGCCGTGTACGGCACTGGCTGACCGTCGCACCGGCTGAAGTTAAGTGCTTCGAGGGCGAGGTCGAGATGCAGCTCCCGCTCATTGCCGCTGTCGTCGCGCCGCTTGTAGTCATATATACGGTATGTCTCGTCTGAAGTCTGCTGTATCTCCACGAGGAAACATCCCTGCCCTATGGCGTGAACCGTTCCCGGGGGTATAAGGTATACATCGCCCGGGGCTACGCGCCGCCTGTTGAGCGCACCCTCAATGTTGCCTGAAGCGACCATATCGAGAAACTGCTCACGGCTCACGTCTGCATTGAAGCCTATTGTCAGCGAAGCCTTCTCGTCGGAGGGGAGTACATACCACATCTCGGTTTTGCCATACGGAAGCCCCCTGCGCTGAGCCATCTCATCGTCAGGATGCACCTGCACCGACAGCGTGTCGGAAGCGTCTATCAGCTTGACAAGCAGCGGAAACGTGTCGCCAAACCGCTTGAAATTCTTCTTGCCCAACAATGCAGCCCCCTCGCGGTCAATGAGCTGGCGTATAGACAGTCCGTCGTCGCAGCCGCCCTCAACTTCAGACACTCGGCCGTCGATGCCAGACAATGCCCAGCACTCCCCTATCCGCTCGTCCGACTCGAAGCGTTTGAGCCGCGCTATCTTGTGTCCGCCCCAAATGGTGGGCTTGTATATAGGCTTAAATTTCCACATATCGTCTTGTCAGGTTTGTAGTCCCTTTGTGAGATTCGGTTGTAATTTGAGTTTCTTATTCCGACAGGAGGGTGATTGCCCTGTCGAGTATAGCGTCGCGTCCGGCGGCGAGTTCCGAAGCCGGAGCATGGACTTCATAGCCGGGTGTCGGGTCTATGCCGCCCTCGATGCTGTTGCCCTGCGCGTCCGTCATCGGCGATGCCGACATGCGCAGCCGCCAGCCGTTGGGCAGTTCCGACGAGAAAGGCATGCCGCCCCCGCCGCCGGTGCGTGCGCCCATGACGATGACTCCGGGTGTCTGCCGCATCACCGACACGAAATCGTTGGCTGCCGAATAGCACGACCTGTTGGTAAGCACGACAACGGGCTTGCTCCACACCACGCGACCGCTCTCCGCCGGGTGATACACCACCGGGTACGGCTCGGAGAAATCAGAATGTCCCGGGCCGGTCTTGTGGCGAATGTAGCCAGCTGTCATGTCCTCATGTATGAGGCGCGAGACAAACGGGCGTATGTTGGTGAGCGTGCCGCCGCCGTTGCCGCGCACATCTATTATCAGCGCATCGCACGCGCTCAGGTACGCCAGCACATAGTCCAGGTTGCCCTCGCCCACCGAATACGAGAACGACGGGTAGCGCAGGTAGCCTATGTTGGACGGCAATATCTTGTAGTCCATAGAGCCGGTTGTGCGGTAGTCGAAATCGAGGTAATACTGCTGAACAGTGCGGTAGTCGAAGTCTTCGGGATAGTCCGTCCACCAATTGCGGTAATAACTCACGTTGAACGGCGAGGAGAGGTTGACATGACCGTCGCGCAGCTCGGCGAGCATCTCGGCGCAAACGTCAAACAGCTCCTCCTGCGTCATGCCCGGCAATATCCGCTTGCGGTAACGCTCACGCACCTCGTTCCAGTCCACCCCTTTCTCCTCGAAATAGCAATAATGCCGGTCCATCTCGTCCCAGAGGCAGTCAAACACCCCGAGCGCGTCGTTGTCGTAGTCGTCCAGTTCGTGGCACGACGTCAGCGGCAGCACCGCCAATACGAGAGCTGCTATTATAGTATGTATATGCCGCAGTGTCTCTCTCATTTCTCCATGGTTTTATGCATGGCACGGCAAGCCGCGCCGAAAGTTACGCCCACCACCAGCGAATGGCTGACACGCTGCGTGTTCAGGCTGTTGACCCATGACGAATCGACCTTGTAGCGGTAGCCTACGGTCAGGCTTCGCTTGGCAAACACGAACTCGGCGGACAGCAGGTTGTCAATTCGGAAATGATTGCCCCACCAGCCGGGGTGCACCAGTCCGTGGCGGTTGCCAAGGTATATCTCATAATACGACTCCCCATATTCAGGAGAGAAGAACGCGCCCACGGAGGGCAGCGTCACGCAGTCGGCAACGATGACAGGACAACGTCCCAGGCGCGTATGCCATTCGCTTCGCGCCCGCAGCGACAACATTATGTCGGCATGAGCAGACGCAGGGTTGTTGCCGTTGCGCGGCAGGTAAGTCACCCCGGCAGAGAAACCCAGCGCACCGCCGGCAGCGACGCGCCATGCCGGAGCAGGTTTCCACACATACGACATTCCCCAGTCATATTGCAGCGTAAGGTCGTACATATTGGCGTTGCCGGCAGGGTTGGCATCCAGCGCAGTCTCCACCATGGCGTTCATCTCCATGGATAGATGCCGGGGGTTTGCAGGCATCATCTTGTCCCAACGCCCGGAGAGGGCGAAACGCACGCCATGGTAGCACAGAGGGGAGAGGTAAGTGTCAGCCATCGACGAGAAGCCGGCCTCGAGGGCGTATGACGAGGTTATGGGACGGCTCTGCGCGGCATCCTCGCCGTGCAGCATCGCGGTCGAGAAGACCGCCAATGCGAGTGCCGCCAACCTGTTACTCATCAGCTGCGTCCCCGCTGTTTTCAGTTTCACTTTCGAGGGCGGAGAAAAGGTTTGGCTCATTTGCAGCCTCCAGTGCTTCTTCCTCGGGAGCGGTTTCCTCTTCCGCCCCCGGCACTTCCGTCTCCGTTTCTTCGGGTTCGGGGAAGCGTGTAGGCTCTATCTCCTCCACTGTGTCAATCTCATAATTGGAAATGCGCTTCCCCTTGGCCTTGAAACTCTTGACGGCGATAAACTCCTCGGCCTCTATCTCCACAGCCGGACGTATGGCATCATCGCCGCCGAATGTTACGCGGAAACGGGGGAAGGGCGTGTCCGTCAGGCGTATGACACTAGATGCGGCATCGCTGCCGACAAACCGCTGGCGGCGTGCCGAAGGTTCAAACTGGAAGCGTTTCAGGTATGGATAGCCCAGCGAGGCATCGTTCAGCGCGAGCGTCCACACCTTGTCGGGGTTGAATTTCTCAATGCGGTCCAAGTCGTCGTCGTAATGGTTGGCATCTGAATAGGAGGTGGTGTAGTATTCGCCGCTCTTGGTGGTGACGAGTATCAGGTCATTGCCTTGGAACGTGCCGAGGCACTCGCCGCGCCCGTCATAGTTTATGCGCAGCACATCGCGGTCAAACCACACCTTGCGCCCGCCGAGCGTGCTTGCGCCCTTGTGGACGAAACGCACCTCCGAGACCTTGTTCTTGGTCACGAGGTTGCCCAGCGAGTCCTTGCCCTTGATGTCGAGGCCGGCAAAATCGACCACGACCTCCTTCTGCCTCGGGCGGCGGCCTACGACCGGTATGCGGTCATCGATGATGACACGCACCACGTCAGTCTCGCCGTTGGGGTTGGCAGAGAAATACATCAGCTTCGACCCAGGCAGCCCCTTGGTCATGTCATACTCCTTCTCTCGCGTCAAGCCGGTGATGAAGAACCGTTTCTTGTAATACACGCCGTCCTTGCCGTTGCGGTATATCACATTGTAGACAGTGCGCTTGTCCCCCTTCTTGAAACGGCCAATGTACTTCACGTTCTTGCCTACATACAGCTTCTCCTGCACACGGACGAGGCGGTACTTGCCATCGCCGTAGACTATCAGCATATCGTCGAGGTCAGAGCAGGTGAACAGCTCCTCGCCCTCCTTGAGTCCGGTGCCGGCGAAACCGCCCTTCTTGTCAAAGAGCAGCCGCTTGTTCGCCTCCGCCACCTTGGCCGCCTCGATAGAGTCGAAGCCGCGTATCACTGTTCGGCGCGGATAATGCTCGCCGTATGTCTCTTTCAGGTGGGTGTACCATTTCACGGCATAGTCGGTGATGTGCTCGCGGTTGTTGCGCACCTGTGCCATGCGCTCGTTCAGGCGGGCGATAGCCTCGTCTGCCTTCACCACGTTGTAGCGGTGTATGCGCTTCATAGGTATCTCCTCGAGCCGCTGCAGGTCGGCATCTGTCACCTCGCGCACCAGACGGTCGCGCCACGGCTCGAGCCGCTTGCGTATGTGGGCGAAAATGACCTCCTGGTCCTTGCCCTCCTCATACTCGCGGTCCTTGTATATGCGCTCCTGAATGAATATCCTCTCCAGCGAAGCGAAATGCAGTTTCTCCGACAGTTCGGACAGCTCTATCTCCAGCTCGCGGTCAAGCAGCGACACGGTGCGGTCCACGGACTGGCGCAGCACATCGCAGACAGTGAGGAACAGCGGCTTGTTGTCTGAAATGACGCAGCAGTTCGGCGACAGGCTCACCTCGCAGTCGGTGAACGCATACAGCGCGTCGATAGCCTTGTCGGGCGACGTGCCGGGAGCAAGATGCACCAGTATCTCGGCTTTGGCGTTAGTATTGTCGTCCACACGGCGTATCTTGATTTTCCCTTTTTCTTGAGCAAGGAGGATGGACGAAATCAGGGTCTCGACGGTCTTGCCGTAAGGCACTTCCGTTACCGCCAGCGTCTTGCTGTCCACCTTCTCGATTTTGGCGCGTATCTTGACCCTGCCGCCGCGCTTGCCGTCATTGTACCGCGACACGTCGATGTATCCGCCCGTCTGGAAATCAGGGTACAGCGTGAAATCTTCGCCGTGCAGATAAGCGATGGCAGCATCGAGTATCTCATTGAAATTGTGCGGCAACACGCTCGTCCCCAACCCGACAGCGATGCCCTCGACACCCTGGGCGAGCAGCAGCGGAAACTTCACCGGCAGAGCCACAGGCTCCTGATTGCGGCCGTCATACGACGACATTGTCTCCGTCACCTTGGGGTTGAAGACCGTCTCAAGGGCGAAAGTGGACAGACGAGCCTCGATGTAACGCGGAGCAGCCGCATTGTCACCGGTGATGACGTTGCCCCAGTTCCCCTGAGTGTCAATCAGCAAGTCCTTCTGACCCAGGTTGACCAGCGCGTCTCCAATCGAAGCGTCGCCGTGCGGGTGATACTGCATGGTATTGCCCACGATGTTGGCGACCTTGTTGAAATGGCCGTCATCGAGCTTGTACATCGAGTGCAGTATGCGCCGCTGCACAGGCTTCAGTCCGTCCTCGATTTTCGGGACGGCACGCTCGAGTATAACATAACTGGCATACTGTAGATACCAGTCGCGGAACATCCCCGAAAGCTGCGACACGTTATCGCTGCGCGTCAGGTATTCAAAATCGTCATTCCCTTCAGACATGGTGCATTTTGTGTTGGGTGTCAAAATCGCGTAAAGTTACGAAAAATCCCGCGAACCCGCAAATCCGCGGATTGCCGCGCCGCTACAGCAGTGCCGCAATTACCCCCTCATGCTTCATTCAAAGTATTGCCACAAAACTTTTTCGGATTATATTTCACACGCGGCTTGTCAATGCCGAAAAATCTCATTAACTTTGCAGATAAGACCGTCACTCTGGCTACTATTTCCCTCTTTTGAGTTAACTGACACTATCTCATAATGGACAACAAGCCCCGAGACAATCTAAAAAACGTATTAATGCAGTATTAAACAACCGATTACATCGTTATGAATAAAAGTCTAAGCGAAGAAGACACGAAACGTCTCTACATTACGCCAGCTCTTGAAAAGAATTGGGACAAGTCAAGCATCGTAATGGAACATTACTTCACAGCAGGCAGAATTATTGTTCGAGGAAATGGATTGCCACAAAAACGGCAACAAGGCAAAAAAGCTGATTATATCCTATATACACAAGAGTATTATCCTATTGCAGTTGTCGAGGCCAAGTCCTTATCACACTCCCCGTCTCTCGGAATTCAGCAAGCCATTGATTATGCAAGTATACTCGATATCCCGTATGCGTATAGCACTAATGGCAAACAGTTCGTTGAGCATGATATGACAACTGGCGAAGAACGAACAATCGACATGGAGGAGTTTCCTACGCCACTTGCTTTACGAGAGCGATTAATGAAAGCGAAGTCGTTAACTCAGGAGGAAGAAACGATTGTCAACTTCCCTTATTATACAAGTTCAGAATCATACCCTCCGCGATACTATCAGAGAATCGCCATTAACCGCACTATCGAAGCTGTCGCCAGAGGCGACAAACGCATCCTCCTTGTAATGGCCACAGGCACTGGGAAAACTTATACTGCCTTCCAAATCATTCATCGTCTTCATAATTCGAGAGCTAAGAAAAGAATCCTTTATCTCGCCGACAGGAATGTGCTTATTGACCAAACGATGAACAATGATTTCAAGCCATTCCGCAAGACCATGTGCAAAGTTCAAGGCAAAGAAATAAAGAACGGCTTTGAAATATACATGTCTCTTTACGGTCAATGGGTAAAGCATGACCTTAAAGAAGGGGAAAGGCAACCATACGAGCAACTTGCGCCAGACTTCTTCGACCTGATTGTTGTAGACGAATGTCATCGTTCAAGCGTACGTGAAGATTCTGAATGGCGAACCATTTTGGACTACTTCTCATCAGCCACGCAAATTGGTCTTACCGCAACGCCGAAAGCTGTTGACGGTGCTAACAATATCGAATACTTCGGGAAACCCATTTACACATATTCTTTACGACAAGGAATAGAAGACGGATTCTTGGCCCCTTACCGCGTCACAAAATCGTTTTTGAACGTAGATCTGGAGGGCTATATCCCCCGCAAAGACGAAGAGGACCTGCATGGTCATCCAATAGGAGAAGACGTTTTCACCCGCAACCTTATAGGGCGGAACATCAACATCAGCAAACGGCAGAGAATTGTCGCAAAGCGGATAACCGAAATGCTGAAGCAGATTGGTCCCATGACAAAGACAATAGTTTTCTGTCCCGACCAAGAGGAAGCGGACATAATGCGTGCGTTGCTGAACGAGATGAACCTGCCACTGGTCAAGAAATCTCACAACAAATATGTGGTACGCATAACGAGTGAAGACAGAGTCGGCAAATCACTCCTCGACAATTTCATTGACCCGGAATCAGATTACCCGGTAATCGCGACTACAAGCGAATTGCTGACAACCGGGGTTGACTGCAAAACATGCGGCCTTATTGTCATTGACAAGGAAGTCAACAGCATGACCACTTTCAAGCAGATGGTCGGACGAGGCACTCGGATTTATGAGCCTGGGAACAAAATGTACTTTGACATCCTCGACTTCCGCAATGCAACTGACAAATTCAACGATCCCGAATTTGACGGAACGCCTGATGCAGACACTACTTCTAATGACGGTAAGACACATAATCAGCCCCAACCAAAGCCATACCCGACCTATGATGACGATGACGCAGAGCCCAATACGATGAACGAGCCGTCAAAATTCTATGTCACAGGTCATAACATACAGATAGTACACGAATGTGTCCAGTACCTCGGGGAAGACGGGAAAACATTATGCACGGAAAGCGTGACGGACTATACCCGAAAGGCTGTCAAACAACGTTACGCCACACTTGACTCATTCAATGAAGCTTGGCGCAATGCCAGGAAAAAGAAAGATTTTCTGAAAGACTTCGATGACATGGAGGCGCTTGTCAAAGCCATCCGCGAAGAAAATCCGAACCTGGCAGACAAGGACGAGTTCGACATCATCTGCCATGTCGCTTTCGACGGCAAGCCTCTAACACGCCGTGAGCGTATAGAGGGGGTTAAGAAACGCGGCTACCTGAACAAATACAAAGGCACGGCACTGAAAATCATCGAGGTCCTTATGGAAAAATATGCCGAGACCGGCATATTTGACATCGAGGACAATTCAATTCTCAATCTCCCCGACTTTGCAGAGTTCGGCAAGATTCCTCTCATTATGAAGGCATTCGGCGGGCCGGAAGCATACCGAGCAATGCTTGCCGAACTTGAAAAACAGCTTTACATTCAATCAGCCTAAAAGCACCTTAATATGGCAATCAACAATCTGGTCAAACGACTTCAAAATATAATGCGCCAAGATGCCGGCGTAAATGGCGACGCGCAGCGAATAGAGCAAATGGTATGGATTTTCTTCCTCAAGGTATACGATGCCCAGGAAGAAATATGGGAATGCCTGGACTCCGAAGAACCATTCCGGAGCATAATCCCCGAAGAACTGCGCTGGCGCAAATGGGCGCACTCCAAAGATGATGAAGGACGGCTCATCAAGGATGCTCTCACCGGAGATGAGCTGCTTTCGTTTATTAACGGCAAACTGTTCCCAGTCCTGAAAGGCCAAAAATCATTTGACTAAACAATCCCAGGCATAAGAATCTCAGCCGACACGCCTCGAGGCAAGGCCATTGTCCAGGAGGTGTTTCTGGAAGTAAACCAATACATGAAAAACGGCACACTGCTCCGCCAGATGATTGACGTTGTAGATGAGATTGATTTCAATGACACTAACGAAACGCACACATTCGGAGACATATATGAAAGCCTGCTCAAAGACCTGCAAGGCGCAGGGCGCGCCGGCGAGTTCTACACCCCACGAGCCCTTACCGATTTTATAATCCAAATGCTGAACCCCAAAATCGGCGAGAAAATAGGCGATTTCGCCATGGGAACAGGAGGATTTCTCGTTTCGGCACTTGAACATCTTCGCCCGCAACTAAAAACGGCAGCAGACTCCAAAGC
>ENA-OUQC01001052-OUQC01001052.1-human-gut-metagenome-genome-assembly--contig:-NODE-1052-length-15837-cov-3.578000_pt1 | contig 15837 bp, 16 predicted proteins | sample MGYA00237942_ERZ548815 | MGnify/ENA primary metagenome ERZ548815 (study PRJEB26490, sample SAMN05194722) | human gut metagenome | biome: terrestrial biome; feature: human-associated habitat; material... | reverse complement strand
AAGCTGCAACAAACCCTCCCGGCGGACGTGAAGCTCGGCGTAATCATCGACACCTCCGACAACATACGCAACACCATCGCCTCGCTCGAAGAGACAGTGCTGTACGCCCTGCTGTTCGTCATGATAGTAGTGTTCATGTTCCTGGGACGCTGGCGAGCCACCATGATTATCGTCATCACGATACCCGTCTCGCTCATCGCCTCGTTCATATACCTGTTTGCCACCGGCAACACGCTGAACATCATCTCGCTCTCGGCATTGTCCATCTCTATCGGCATGGTGGTCGATGACGCGATTGTGGTGCTTGAGAATGTTACTACCCACATCGAGCGCGGCGCAGACCCGCGGCAGGCCGCAGTGTACGGCACCAACGAGGTCGCTGTCTCCGTAATCGCCTCCACGCTGACGCTGATAGCCGTGTTCTTCCCCCTCACCATGGTGACAGGCATGACAGGCGTGCTGTTCCGCCAGCTGGGCTGGATGGTGACTATCATGATGGTCATCTCCACCGTCTGCGCCCTCTCGCTCACGCCGATGCTCTGCAGCCAGTGGCTGAAGCTCAACGCCGTCCACAGCCGGCTGTACAACATCTTCTTCCGCCCCATAGAGCGTGCGCTCGACCGATTCGACAACGGCTACGCCTCGCTGCTGCGCCGCGTCGTGTCACACCGCACCGTGACCGTAGTGGTCTGCCTCTCGATATTCGTCGCCTCGATATTCCTTATGAAATTCGTCGGCACAGAGTTCATTCCCACGCAGGACAACGCCCGCATAGGCGTAGACCTGGAGATGCCCATAGGCACGCGAGTGGAAGTGACCAAGGAGTCGCTGGCACGCCTCGACCAGCTGTGGCGCAAGAAATACCCGGAAATCAAGGTGCTGCAATACACCGTAGGCCCGGCAAGCTCAGACAACACCTTCGCCTCCCTCTCCGACAACGGCTCGCACATCGTCGAGATGAACATAGCCCTCACCGACCCGGGCGACCGCAAGCGCGGCATCAAGGAGATAGCAGACTGCATGCGACAGGACTTAACGGAGGGCTTCCCCGAGTTCAAGGTGGCGAAAGTCAACGTCGGCGGCGGACGAGGCATGTCGATGAGCGGCGAGTCCACCGTGGACTATGAGATATACGGCTACGACTTCACGGAGACCGATTCCGTGGCGCGGCGGCTGCAGACGGTGCTGCGCAAGATACCCGGGACTGCCGACGTGTCCATATCGCGCTCTGACTACCAGCCGGAATACCAAGTTGACTTCGACCGCGAGAAACTCGCCCTCTACGGACTGAACATGCAGACTGTGGCGATGTACCTGCGCAACCGCGTCAACGGCGCAACCGCATCGCAGTTCCGCGAGGACGGCGAGGAATACGACATCAAGGTGATGTATGACCCCGACCACCGCACAAGCATCGAGGACATCGAGAACATCACCGTCTACACCGCGCAGGGCAACCCGGTGCGCGTCAAGGAACTGGGCAAGGTGGTCGAGCGGTTCACCCCGCCGACCATAGAGCGAAAAGACCGCGAGCGCCTCATCACTGTCTCGGCTGTCGTTGACGGCGTGCCTCTAAGCGATGTCGTCACCGCCTCACAGGCCGAAATAGACAAGATGCACCTCCCCTCGGGCATCAGCATAAGCCTCGCCGGCTCGTTTGAAGACCAGCAAGACTCGTTCTCTGACCTGCTCATGCTCGGTGCACTCATCATCATACTCGTATACATCGTCATGGCGGCACAGTTCGAGTCGCTCACCTACCCGGGCATCATCATGACCTCGCTGCTGTTCGCGTTCTCCGGCGTGTTCCTGATGCTGTGGATAACCGGGCATACGCTCAACATCATGTCGATGATCGGCGCAATCATGCTCATCGGCATCGTGGTCAAGAACGGCATCGTGCTGATAGACTACATCTCTCTCAACCGCGAGCGCGGCATGAGCATACGCCGCGCCGTAATCGACGGCGGACGCTCGCGTCTGCGCCCTGTGGTAATGACCACCCTCACGACTATCCTCGGCATGGTGCCTATGGCTATCGGCTCAGGACAAGGCGCGGAAATGTGGAGGCCAATGGGCGTAGCCGTAATCGGCGGATTGACATTCTCGACTATCCTGACGCTGCTCTTCGTGCCGACGCTGTACTGCTCGTTTGCCGGGCGAGGCGTGCGTAACAAGCGCAAGAAACTGCGCCGTGAGCGGATAGCCGCATTAATCAACCAATCACAGGAGGAAATACAATGAAATCCATATTGATAGCATACGACCAGGCACACTATGAGGGCATCATAGACGTGCTGACACGCAGCAACTGCCGAGGCTTCACCGCTGTTGACACGGTGCGCGGACGCGGCAGCGTATCGGGAGACCCGCATTACGGCTCACACGCATGGCCTTCACTCGCCGGCGCAATCATAACCGTGGTCGAGGACGAAAAGGTGGACTCGCTGCTCGCGCAGCTGCACGCCCTCGACGAGAACAAGCCGCTGCTCGGCCTGCGGGCTTTCGTGTGGAACATCGAAAAAAGCATCTGACTGACATGGAAATCAAAATATCCTCGCTTGCCGGACTGCCAGCCGCCGCATGCACGTTCATAGGCGCAATCGGAGACCGCCGCGTCTTCACGTTTGACGCGCCAATGGGCGCAGGCAAGACCACGTTCATTGCCGAAGTGTGCCGCCAGCTCGGTGTAACCGAAGCAGTCAATTCCCCCTCATTCAGCATCATCAACGAGTATCTCGACGCACAGGGCAACACCATTTACCACTTCGACTTCTACCGCCTCGAGAGCGCGGCGGAAGCCGAGGAGATAGGCGCGGAAGACTATTTCTATTCCGGTGCGCTGTGCCTCATAGAATGGCCGGAGCGCGTCGCTGCGATTATCCCCGAGGATGCAGTGCCGGTACGCATTGAAGTCGGCGAGGACGGCTCGCGCACAATATCGCTGCCGTCATGAACAGGATAACATTGCCCCGGGTGCAATCCACCAACACCTGGCTGTCTGAACACGCCGAGGGACTGCCGTCTATGACCGTAGTGACTACGCCATGCCAAGGCGCGGGGCGCGGCCAACGCGGCAACTCGTGGGAGTCGGAAGACGGCAAGAACCTGAACTTCAGCATGCTGTGGCTGCCCGACGAGTTCCCTGCCGTATGCCAGTTTGCCGTCAGCGAAGCCGTCGCTCTCTCCGTGTCAGACACCCTCGAGGGCTGCGGCATCACCGCCCGCGTGAAATGGCCTAACGACATCTATGTCGGCGACCGCAAGATAAGCGGCATACTGATAGAACACTCCGTCACCGGGCGCAACATCACGCAGACAGTCATCGGCGTGGGGCTGAACGTCAACCAGCTCCGCTTCCTCTCCGACGCGCCCAACCCGGTCTCCATGGCAATGCTGACAGGCAGGGAGTTCTCGGTTGACGACGTGTGCGAGACACTCGCCGCGCACATCGAGCGGCGGCTGCACAGCACTGCTGACCCAGCCTCACGGCCCCAGCTGCACGCCGAATACATGGAGAAGCTGTGGCGAGGCGACGGACGCATGTACCAGTTCGCCACCCCCGACGGCCGCCGTTTCAGCGCAGCGATAGCCGGTGTGGCGAGTGACGGCATGCTCACGCTCATGGACGATAGCGGAGCGATGCGCACATACGCCTGCAAGGAAGTGTCGTTCATCCTCTGACCCTCGCCTCCAGGGCTGCCCTGTATTTGCTCAAGCGATTTCTGACTCTATCGCACATGTTCTTTCACTATTATCAAGAGTGTTTCTTGTTTAGGGAAGAAAGCGAAGCGAGGTACTGCGTGGGGGTGATGCCGACTGTCTTGCGGAACATGCGGCTCAGGTGCTGCGGATACTCGAAGCCGAGGTCGTATGCCGTCTGCGCTATCCCTTTGCCGCCGGCAAGGCTGTCCTTTGCCATGGCAATCACACGGCGGCGTATGTAATTGCCGGCAGTCTCGCCGGTGGTCTTCTTCACCAAGTCGCCGAAATAGTTGGGCGACATCGACAACCTGTCGGCGCAGTACTGCACCGAGGGGATGCCAAGCGTCAACTGCAGCTTGTCCTCGAAATAGTCCTGCAACAGGGCATTGAAGCGCACGAGAATGTCCGAGTTCTCAAGTTTGCGCGTCACGAACTGGCGGTTGTAGAACCGCTGGCAATAGTTGAGCGTCAGCTCTATGTAGCCAACGAGTATGGCGTCCTGCACCGCGTCGCGCTGCTTGCGCAGCTCGTCCTGCATCTGCCGCATCAGCGACTCCAGTACCGCCCTCTCCTCGTCAGTAGTGTGCAGAGCCTCGTTGACACGGTAGTCGAAAAATGTATAGTCGCGTATCGAACGCTCAAGGTGAGTGCCTCGTATCAGGTCAGGGTGGAACAGCAACGCCCAGCCGTTGATTGCAATGCGCTGGCCGTCATCCTCCTTTCCGCCGATTTGCCCTGGAGCCACGCAGATGACCGCGCCCTTGCGGTAGTCATAGCGGCCGCAGCCGTAGCGCAAGTCCAGCTCCGCCGCATCGTGGAAGAACAAGCCGTAGACACTGTAATCGTTCAGGCTTGAACGTATCGGCGATACGGCGGAATAGTCAATTACGCTGACCAGCGGATGCGTGTCCTTGTGACCCACGAAACTGCTGTAGTCGCTCACATTGCGCACTTTCAGGATATTAGCCATAAGCATCTAATTGGTTTCGATTGCAAATATAGCGCATAATACGGAATTACAGCAATCGACTCCCAAATTTTCCAGGTTCGCAGGGGAAATGGGTATAGATTTCGGGATTTTGTGTACGCTCTTTGGCGGTTCACAGCACTAACTTTGCATCGTAAAACAACAGTTATGGACAGTTCGACCGACATACCCGCAGAATTGCTTGACGACGAGGCCGTGCGCTTCATCGCTGGGCGGCACAATCTCCCTGCCTGTGAAATGCTATCATGCTTCATGCGGCAGGGAGATGCCGCTGCCGAGCAGCTGCATCTCGAGGAGAACGAGGTTGAGATAATGCGCGGGCTTGTCGGCCGCTGCCATGGGCAAAACCATAAAACATTATAACTCATGAAGAAAACCGTTCTATTATTGATAACCTGTATTCTAACACTTAATGTCATGGCACAGAAAAAGATAGTACAGACAGCCGGACGGACGCAGCTGGGCGAGTTCGCTCCCAAGTTCGCAGAGCTGAATGACGATGTCCTCTTCGGCGAGGTATGGAGCCGCACCGACAAACTCGGACTGCGCGACCGCAGCCTGGTGACGATAACTTCGCTCATCAGCCAGGGCATCACCGACAGTTCGCTGACGTTCCACTTGCAGTCGGCCAAGAGCAACGGCATAACACGTACAGAGATAGCTGAAATCATCACGCACATAGGCTTCTACGCCGGCTGGCCAAAAGCGTGAGCTGCGTTCCGCCAAGCCAAGGACGTGTGGGCTGAAGATACCGCCGCAAACCCCAAGGCGCAGTTCCAGAACGAGATGATCTTTCCGATAGGCGAACCCAACACGGCTTACGCCAAGTACTTCACTGGCAACAGCTATCTTGCTCCCGTATCACGCGAGCAGGTGAACATCTCCAACGTGACATTCGAGCCGCGCTGCCGCAACAACTGGCACATACACCATGCCTCAAAAGGTGGCGGACAGATGCTAATCGGCGTAGCCGGACGCGGCTGGTACCAAGAGGAGGGCAAGCCCGCAGTTGAAATCCTCCCGGGCACGGTAATCCATATTCCCGCCAACGTGAAGCATTGGCACGGCGCAGCCGCCGACAGCTGGTTTGCACACCTCGCATTTGAGGTTGCCGGCGAGGACACGTCAAACGAGTGGCTCGAGCCTGTCACAGACGAGGAATACGACAAACTGAAATAACAAACTATCATACCCATGCGCAACTACATGAGCAAGTTATTGATCGCACTGCTGGCAGTGGTGGGCATCACTACGACAGTCTGTGCTAAACAGAACAAGGAAATGAACGACAACAGCAAACAAGAGAGCAAGAAGGTGCTCGTAGCATATTTCTCGGCTACCGGCACCACCAAGGCAGCGGCGGAGAAACTCGCCAAGGCAGCCGACGCAGACCTGTATGAGATAGCCCCCGCCCAGGCATACACCGCAGCTGACCTGGACTGGCATGACAAGACATCTCGCAGCACCGTCGAGATGCAAGACCCGAAATCTCGTCCCGAAATCGGAGGCAAGCAAATCAACACCGACAGCTACGACACAGTGTTCATCGGCTTCCCGATATGGTGGTATGTCGCTCCGCGCATCATCAACACATTCATCGAGAGCCACGACCTGAAAGGGAAAGCCATCTACCTGTTCGCCACCTCAGGCGGCAGTACAGTTGACGGCAGCCTGAAGGAGCTGAAGAAGGAGTATCCCGAACTCGACTTCCGGGGATGCCGCCTCCTCAACGACGACAAGGCACAGGAATGGGTCAACACCCTCAACATGAAATAACCGACCATCATAACAATACCGAAAGACTGTCCGAAAGAGCGTGCAAACATCACTTTTTCAGGCAGTTTTTCGTTTCCCGACTTTGCAGCCCCATTTATTTTGACTATTTTTGCACCAAGAGAATACTCAACGCATTGAGCAACAATGCACAGCAGATTGAGTAAAACTGCAAACACATGTTCAAACGTTCTGAATACAAAGTGATTAAAGCACGCCTTGAAGAACCACGAAAGTTCTTGCAGGTGGTCATGGGAGCGCGGCAAGTGGGCAAGTCAACCGTCGTAAAGCAAGTGTTGAACGACTTGGGCCTGCCCTACAGGTTCTTCTCTGCAGACAACGTGCCGGCATCAGACAACAGTTGGATATCAGGCTGCTGGGCAGCTGTCCGCACCTTGAAGGACAGCCAGCATCACGACACCATGATACTCGTGATAGACGAGATACAGAAGATACCCAACTGGAGCGAGGCTGTCAAAAAGGAATGGGACGACGATACGTTCCATGACCGCGACATCCGCGTCCTCCTTCTGGGCAGCAGCCGCGTCATGCTCGAAAAGGGGCTGTCGGAATCGCTAGCCGGCCGCTTTGAGGAGATACGCATGAGCCACTGGACATATCCCGAAATGAGGGACTGCTTCGGCTTCTCCGTAGACCAGTATCTGTACTACGGCGGCTATCCGGGAGCTGCGCCGCTGGCTGACGACTTGGACCGCTACCAGCAATACATACAGTCCGCAATCATCGACTCGACAATCAACCGGGACATTCTCATGGACACCCCGGTCGGCAAGCCGGCATTGCTGCGCCAGACGTTTGAACTCGGAGCTGCCTATTCCGGGGAACTGCTGTCACTGACCAAAATGGCAGGGTCGCTCCAGGATGCGGGCAACACCACAACCATTGCCGCATACATCAACCTGCTCGACGAGTGCGGAGTGCTGTGCGGGCTTCATAAATACAGCATCGACATGGCTCGGCGCAAGTCGAGCATCCCGAAGCTGCAAGTCTACAACAACGCCCTGAAAACCGCATACAGCCCTTTGACATTTGAGCAAGCGGTGCTTGACCGCAGGGCTTGGGGGAGGATATTCGAGTCCGGGATCGGAGCACACCTCGTCAGCCAGGCCTTCACACACCGCTTCGAAGTATTCTACTGGCGTGACGGCAATGACGAGGTTGACTATGTGCTGCGCAAGAAAGGGTCGGTCATCGCCATTGAGGTCAAAAGCAACCAGGTGAAGCAATCCTCCGGGCTGGAGACATTCAGAGTGAAGTTCAACCCGAAACGGGCGTTCATCGTCGGCGAGGGAGGCATCAGAGTTGAGGAGTTCCTGACTATTGACATAAACAGCTTATTCTGAACAAGAAAAGACAATGACACCAACACGCAAGAAGACAATAGCGTTTTTGGCAGCGGCTGTAGCCGGACTGCCCGCATGGGCGGATGGCGCGACTGCCGAAAACGACACCACCGTCTCGCGCCGCGACCTGGGCGAAGTGGTTGTGACAGGCACGCGCCAGCCGGCAGGCCTCGACCTGCTGCCGATGACTGTAAGCATCGTGGACCGGGGCGACCTCACCGCCGACTACCGCATGAGCGTCATGCCGACGCTCATGGAGCAGGTGCCGGGACTTATGGTGACATCACGCGGCGTTATGGGATACGGCGTGAGCAACGGCGGCTCGGGCGGCATGATGCTGCGCGGCGTGTCCTCCGGCGGAGGGCAGATGATGGTACTCATCGACGGCAAGCCGCAGTACAGCAGCATTTACGGTCACAGCGTGGCTGACAGCTACCTGACGATGATGGCAGACCGTGTAGAAGTGCTGCGCGGCCCGGCATCGATGCTCTACGGCTCAAACGCCATGGGAGGCGTGGTCAACATCATCTCGCGGCGTATGCACACAGACGGCGTGCACACCTCGCTGTCGCTGGGAGCGGGCAGCTACGGCACGGTACAGGCCGAAGCGAGCAACCAGGTGCGAGCCGGCAGGTTCTCAAGCACTGTCGCCGCACAGTTCGGCAGGTCTGACAACCACCGCCCCGACATGGGTTTCTACCAATACGGCGGCTATGTGAGCCTCGGCTACGACCTGTCTGACCACTGGAACATATTCGCCGATGCCGACGTGACGCATTTCGGCGCGTCCTACCCCGGCACGGTGTCTGCCCCGATGCTTGAGGCCGACCAGTGGATAACACGCGGCGCGGTGGCTATCGGCGTGGAAAACCGATACCGCAACACTACAGGACGGATAAGCGTATACGACAACTTCGGACGGCACAAAATCAACGACGGCTATGCTGCCAACGGCGGCACACCGCAGTCGCGCCTCTTCCGCTCACGCGACGCGCTGGCGGGCATAAGCTGGTATCAGACAGCGAGCCTGTGGCAAGGCGGCAACGTGACCCTCGGCATGGACTACCAGCACATCTACGGACGAGCCTTCTACACCAGCCGCGAAACCGGCGAGGTGCTTGAGACTGCCAACAAACAGTCCGGCCATGTGCACAACAACGAGGTGGGCGTGTATGCCGATATCCGTCAGGACTTCCTGCGCGGGCTCTCCGTAGAAGCCGGAGTGCGCTATGACCACCACTCGGTCACAGGCGGAGAATGGGTGCCGCAGGGAGGCATTGTGGTGCGTCCGACGGCTTCCGCAGAGGTCAAAGCAATGGTGAGCAAAGGCTTCCGCAACCCGACGATGAAGGAACTGTACCTGTATCCGCCCTCGAATGAGGACTTGCGCCCGGAGCGCATGATGAACTATGAGCTGTCTTGGCGGCAGCGGCTGCTCGGGGGACAGCTCGGCTACGGCATAAACCTGTTCTACATCAAGGCTGACAACATCATACAGACCGTCAACCGCAAGAACATAAACACCGGCAAGCTGGAGAACAGCGGCATCGAGGGCGACGCGACATTCGCAATCAACGGCAGGTGGTCTGTCACCACCAACCACAGCTACCTGCACCAGGCACGCCCGGTGGTCGGTGCGCCGACCTACAAAGGGTATCTCGGCGGCAGCTTTCACAGCGGCAGCGTGGGTGTACACGCGGGGCTTACTCAAGTTGCGGGACTGTACACTGCCATCGGCAATGACGAGGCAAAAACAGACTTCACGCTGCTCAACATCACCGTCGATTACCGCCTGTGCAAGAACGTCAAGCTGTGGGTCAAGGGGGACAACCTGCTCGCGCAACGCTACGAGATAGTGGCTGGCAACCCGATGCCCAAGGCGACATTCATGGCCGGCGTAGCACTCGATTTCTGACAACATTATCAAAACACATAAACTCAACACTATGAACAAATTACTCATCACCTCAGCACTCGCGGCCGCATCGCTCGCAGCCTCTGCGCAGTCAGCGAAGCCTGTGGTGTACGTCACCCGCGAGATAACGCCCGAGTCGCTCGTGCGCATATACGAAGCTCTCGGACGCAAGGCCGAAGGGCGCGTAGCTGTCAAAATATCAACCGGAGAGTCCGAGAAGACCGGCTACCTGCGCCCCGATTTCATCAAGCCGCTCCTCGACGAGGTGCATGGCACAATCGTAGAGTGCAACACCGCATACGGCGGCTCGCGTGCCACAAGCGAAGACCACTGGAAGACTATCCGCCAGCACGGCTTCACCCGTGTAGCCCCGGTAGATATCATGGACGAGGAGGGGACTATAAATATCCCTGTACGCGACACCACACACCTGAAATACGACATCGTGGGCAGCCACATACAATATTATGACTTCATGATAAACCTCGCCCACTTCAAGGGACACCAGATGGGCGGCCTGGGCGGCGTGCTGAAAAACGCCTCGATAGGCTGCGCCTCCTCTTCGGGCAAGGCATACATCCACACTGCCGGCGTTACCGAGAACGTTGACGAGCTGTGGAATCACGTTGACGACCAGGACGGCTTCGTCGAGTCAATGGCAGCCGCTGCACAGGCAGTACATGACTATTTTGACAACGGCAACAAGATACTGTACATCAGCGTAATGTACCGTATGAGCATCGACTGCGACTGCAATGCCAACCCGGCAGAGCCGCTCATCGCCGACTACGGCATCCTTGCATCGCTCGACCCCGTTGCGCTCGATCAGGCGTGCTATGACATCGTCACGCAGATACACAACGATGAGCACAACAACACCAAGCAGCTGCTCGACCGCATCGCCAAGCAGCACGGCACACACATCATGGAATGGGGCGAGAAAATCGGCCTCGGCAGCCGCGACTACGACCTCGTGAGCATCGACAAGTGATACTTGACAGAGTGTTAATATGAGCATGGGCATCCCGCCAATCCAGGGTGTCCATATCTTGTGCAACGCCATGAAAACAGCGTCTCCGCCGCCGAATGTGATGTGCCTGAAAAAATAATCGGCTGAAAATTTGGAGGAACGGAAAATGTTGCCTAACTTTGCACTCGCAAAAGGGGCGAGACATTCCCTGAAGCGAAGGAGAGATGGCAGAGTGGTCGATTGCGGCGGTCTTGAAAACCGTTGAGGGTCACACCTCCGGGGGTTCGAATCCCTCTCTCTCCGCAAAGGCGTGAAGCAAATCTGCTTCACGCCTTTTTCGTGTCGCCAGCGGAGGAAATTAAGGGGAGGGGTTGGGCATTCGGATTTTTTTTGCGATATTTGCACTCGCAATACTTCTAACCAACAAGACTCATAAGGTACAATGGAAACCGACAGAAAGACATATACTTATGACGAGGCATACAATGCCTCTCTCGAATATTTCAAGGGGGACGAGCTCGCAGCCCGCGTCTGGGCGAGCAAATACGCCCTGAAGGACTCGTTTGGCAACATATACGAGCTGACCCCGGACGACATGCACCGCCGCATCGCCGGCGAGATAGCACGCATCGAGGCGAAATACCCCAACCCGATGAGCGCGGACGAGGTGTTCTCGCTGCTTCGCGGCGCGGTGTTCATAATACCCGTATTCTTCGCTATGGCGCACTTCGCCGGGCTGACCGGACTGTGGCTCGCCCTCGCCGTCTCCGAGGCCATGACCGCAGTACTGATAATCGCGCTCTTCGCCTACACCCGGCGGCACTCACGCCGCGCCGCCGCTCACCACGGCTAACTATCAGAACAACGAATTTATTGACCTCGAATCTTCGGATTGCGGCAATCATCACCGGTACACTTCCAGATACTTTAGTCCGTTGAAATGCACCAGATGTTCAGGATTGTCCGCAATCCAAACCTCGGTTTCCCATGCTATGTCTTTCGCCTTCTGCCTGAATGAGTTTCTGTCCTCAAATGCAGTAAAGAATACCAATTCTGCCGAACATCCAGCCTCTTCCAATTTTCTTCGGATTTTACGGACTCGAATTTCATCCCACTCACCTGTTGAGTAAAACGCTTCTATCAAATACAGCAAATTCTTCTCGGCACTGTATGCAATGACATCTGGCAACTCCTCGTGTTCCAAAGGGTAGAATTTGATTTTCTCCAACTCCTCCTTTTCCAAATGAAGATACTTATTGTCAGTGTCTCCAATATACAAAACTTCAGCACCAAATCCGAACAGCGGCAGAAACTCCTCAACTATAGCCTTTTGCAATCTGTTATGACTGCCGAATGTCAACTCAATCTTCTTTCCTCCCGGCAACGTAACCGGGACTTTCTGAAGTTCACGCCGTCTATCCAACTCATCTTTCAACGACTTTGCGGAGGTTCTAAAGACCGACAATTCTTCATCAAAATTGGGAGTGCCGTACTTATTGAGCAGTTTCACAAATGACGCACTCAATCCGTAACCACGTGAAGGATTATTGGTTGCCTGAGCCTCTACAGAAGATGAGTTTACAACAATGCCAGCCTCAAGCAACAACTTGAGGTCTTGCCTTCTTATGTTGTCATACGAGCCAGAGGAAATTAATTCTCCGTAATATTTGTTCTCATAGGCAATTATATCCCTCGTCCTTGAGAACTTGCCGTCATCAACAGACTGAGCTTCTGAGAAGTCTGTCTTTACACCTCCAACCGCAAGACACGCTTTTGCCATACGCTCCAATCTGCGTTCTGTGCCACTCAACGGTACTCCTATCAACTCGAACACATCTAACAAATCGAATATCAGCCTTTTTACTTTTGGCGAAGTTCCTCTTCTTACTTCAATTTTCATATAGCAAATAAGTCATTAGGGACAAGGTTGTCTAAAATGTATTGGGGGGATTTATGCTCGCAATGGTATGTGTCTTTCATTCTCAAAGCTATTTTATACGCCAAGAGGGGCGGGACTGCATTGCCTATTTGATAGAAGCGTTTTGTCTCTGTGCCGGAAAACTCGAACCAATCAGGGAACGACTGCAGGCGAGCTGCTTCCCGATCAGTTATACGCCTTCTTCTGCCGTCAGACAACCGCACTCGCTGCATATCACTCGTAGCTCCTGCGAGATTTCTGCATGTAATAGTCCTTGCCGGGCGATCCGGGTACAAATCACGAGGGTTCACACAGTGTGACTTCTTTTCATATACAGCTATGTACTCGTCTTGGCGCGGTGTCAAAATCTTGTCTGCAGGTTCAGGGCTGTTCATAGTATCGCCAATTGCTTCTGCCACTGAAACCTTACGGATTTCCTTGTGCGGGAAACGGAATGTGGAGCGATGACCGACACATACCAGACGCTCACGCTTTTGTGGCACGCCATAGTCTACTGCATTCAGCACCTTATACTCTACATAATACCCCAATTTCCGCAGCTCTTCAACTATCAAATCAAGATACCACTTATGGCGTCCCAAAATGTTTGCAACATTCTCAAACATGAACAAGCGCGGCTGTATGCGCCTTACAGCGTCGATGAATACAGGAAATCCATCCCGAGCATCTTCTATCCCCTTCTGATTGCCGAAACGGCTGAACGGCTGGCAGGGCGGACCGCCTATGACAATGCCGATATTCTCTATATCTGGATATTCAAACCCGACTTCAAGAAACTGGTTATGACAATCTCCTGTCAGGTTACGGTTGTAAGTCTCTGCCGCCTCACTGACCATTTCAAAGCCAATTGTTTTGAACCCTGCGGCTTCAAACCCCAATGAAAGGCCTCCGCACCCGGCAAACAAATCCAAGACCACAGCGGACTCGTCAATGCCAGGGCGCAAAAGGTCGTCTATGTAGTTGCTGTACTCAGTCATTGGACGGTCGTATTGAGCTATGCGTCAAAAACATTTTCAAAGATACTAACTATAGCCGGAGTAGGCAAATATATGGGATAAAAAATTGCGGAAGCCAATTTCCCAATTGACTTCCGCATAATACTACTTGACTAAATAAATTCTTACATGTCACGTTCGTAGAAACTTCCGCACAAAAGTAGATATTATTTCGCAGTCACGAATTATCCGTCGCGTTAAATGATACTAAACATCCTAATATCGGACTTTTGCCGGGCTATTTTGCGTGTTGCCAGACCCATTCGTCGGCAGTCAACTCAAGTTCCGCATACCAATCCTCGCCAAATTGCCGTATCAGCGGCTCACGAAGGAACTGGTACGCGCGGATGCCGCGCTTCAGTCCGTTCAGCTCGGCTGTGCGGCACACTGACCAGCGGTGCAAATTGACCGCCGTCATTAGCCCGCACGGCGCGAGGCGCACTGGATACAGGTGGCACGACGAGGGCTTGCACTGCGGTATCCGCCCCTCACGGTATGCCTTCTCGAGGAGGCAAAGGCAGATGCCGTCATCGGTGTATGTGGTGAACACGCAGTCCTTGCCGTCAACTATCGAAGTCACCAAGTCGCCGTCGCTGTCTACATAGCACACGCCCTGATTTTCCACAACTTTCTGTGCAGCGGCATCCATCTCGCCGTATATCTGCGGCAGCACCTCCTCGATGCGTTCCACTTCGTCCATATCAAGGGGCGCGCCGGCATCGCCGTCTATGCAGCACTGGCCGTGGCACTGCGACAGGTCGCAGCAAAAGAACCGCTCTATCAGGTCGAGCGAGACGAGTGTGTCCTGTATCTGTATCATGCTTTTGTGTTTGTGGTGTCTGCGCCTGGGTCATTCAAAGGCGTAGACGGTTTTCGTGCCTACGAGGCGGTCATAGCGCGAACCCACCTCGCGAATGAACGTCTTGACAGTATATTCGTTGTGTGTCTCATACTTGTCGCCGTCTATGAAATACGGGTCTGCTCCATTGCTGCCCACGATGACGTAGCGGTAGTTGTATGAGCCTTGTTTCAAAGGTATTTCGGCAATGTATGCCTGGCGGTCACGGTCATACCGCAGCCGGTTGGCATCCGTGAAACGCCCCTGCCAAACCTCGCCGTCCAAATAAACGGCTGCATTGGCAAGTTCGGGCATCTGCAGCGTGAAATGCACCGTCACATAGTCTGCACCGAGGTCAGAGTCCGTAGCGTTGTATTCGCGCACCATGTAGCGGCCGTTCTGAGTGCGGTCGTATGTGTATGAGCGGTCGCGAGCCGGGACATCCGTACGCAGCCATGCATGGTAGTTGCGCCCCATGTATTTCACCGAGTCCACGCTCATGCCGGGGTAGTCGGCACGGACAGTCTCGAAACGGCGGTACTCGTTGCCGGCGCGGAAGATGAGCGGCTGCAGATGTTCATAAACCAGGCGGTCGCTCTCCACTCGCTGAGGATGTGTGACAGTCACAGGCATTGAGGGGGAATAGTTCTGCTCGATGACGGTGATGACATCATTGTACGGGTCACGCACGCGCTGCCGCTGCGTGTCTACGGTCATCGTCACCTGCTGGTATTCGCCGTTTATGCCCCTATCGGTATGCGCGTCGGCTGAGGCATTGATCTCCACCGCCGGCTCCTCGATGCTGAAGCGCGTCTGCAGCAGCACCGTGTCCGGGTCGTCCTCGTCATACACCTGCAACAGATAGTTGCCCGACACGAGCGGATGCGCATCCTCCGTCGGGAACTCTATGCGGTAGTTGACGTAATGCACGAATGTATTCTGCGAAAAGGCGTAGTCATCTATGCTTATGTCGTTGAACGTGTCGAGGTATTCCGACTCCATGAGCTGTGACGGCTGCCAGTCACTGTTGCAATGCACCAGGCGGTAGCGCAGGAAATCACGGTCTTCGACCAGGCGGTCGAAGGTGACAGTCAATGTGCCTTGCTCACCAAGTGAAAGCACCGGCGCGGCAAAGAAATTGTCGGCACGCTGCACCTTCAGCGAGCGGAAAGACGAGTCGAATATCCCCGGGAGCGTGTCGAGGGCATACGCACCTGTACACGCAGCCGCGAGTGCAGCAACTGCGGCTATGTCTCTAATGAACATTCTCATCGCGCTGCGTCCTGTTGGCGGCTGTCGAGCATGCCGCACAATATCTCAATGCCATCGGCTATGAGCATATCGCATGAA
>ENA-OUQC01001051-OUQC01001051.1-human-gut-metagenome-genome-assembly--contig:-NODE-1051-length-15840-cov-7.547608_pt1 | contig 15840 bp, 18 predicted proteins | sample MGYA00237942_ERZ548815 | MGnify/ENA primary metagenome ERZ548815 (study PRJEB26490, sample SAMN05194722) | human gut metagenome | biome: terrestrial biome; feature: human-associated habitat; material... | reverse complement strand
AGTACGAATACGAGGTGCCGAGATCTCCATGAAAAAAGCCGGTTACCCACGAAGCATACCGTTCCAGAACCGGCCGATCCAGCCCCAATTCTTTCTGCAGAGCCTCAATCCGCTCCGGCGTCGCCTCCGTTCCCAGCTGCGATTTCGCCGCGTCGCCCGGAATGACCGAAAAGGCGAAGAAGGATAAAAATGAGACGAGGAGCAGCGTCAGAATGAGGGAGCCGAATTTCTTTGCGATGTATTTCATAGATATGGAAATTCCTCCTTGTGTAATAAACGGTTTTTACGTACGTCATTTTTCATTGTAGACAATGCAGTGGTAAAAGGCAAGTTAAATTTGGGATAATATCCGCAGAGAAAAAGGCTTTCTGCGTGACCGGCGGGGACTGTGCAAAAAGCCTTTGAAATTTTGTTGTTTCAGTTTTCCATTTCTCTCCCGAGATATGTCGCGGCCACCTGGAGCAGTTTTTTGTCGGCCTCATTCGGCAGGGTTTCTTTATCCTTTTCGCAGAGAATCACAGACCCAATGGCGTCCCCTGAGGAAAGAATCGGAAAGATGAGCTCCGGCAGGGGCGGGGTGGAGTCATCATCCTCAAGAATCGAAAAATAAGATTTCTCCCCCGGCCGCACAAGCACCATTTTCCGGTTTGAAATCGTCTCCTCCAGCCGGCTGCTGATCGATTTCCCGAGATAACTTTTCTGTTCCGGCCCGCTTGCCGCCACAATCTGTTCCTGATCCGAAACACAGACGAGACACCCCGTCACCGCCGAAATCGACTTCGTAAACCTGGCCGCACACTCCGCCAGTTCTTCCATCGGCGAGTATTTCTTTAAAATAATCTCCCCTTCCCGCCCCGTATAAATCTCCATCGACTGCCCCTCCCGGATCCGCATCGTACGCCGAATCTCCTTCGGAACCACCACACGTCCCAGATCATCAATCCTCCGAACAATTCCCGTCGCTTTCATATTAAAAATTCCTCCTGTTTCCACATACTTTCCATAATTTGTACTGTATGGGTAGTATGTGGAAAAAGGATGAAATTATACAGGAAAAGTCTATCCATTGTTATATCGAAAGTATATAATAAAGTTATTGTACGAACAGTTCGAACTGCGTTTTGAACTGCAGAAGAACAGGAGCGATTGAGGACTGAAATATTTTGATGTGAAAAAGAAAGATCTCCGGGAACAACATTCTGTCGATGTTTCCCGGAGATTTTTTTAGGCTTATATGATGGGATTTCTGCATTTTTTACATTATGTATTCGGAAGCGCGGCCCGCAGAAGATCCAGAAACTGTGTCGTTTCCGGTGACGGATGAAGCGCAGAGAGAACACCGTAGGGAATCCGTTTTTCGGTTTCGAAAGGAATGCTGACAAGGGAAGGATGCAGGTCGTGCCATTCTCTCCGATCGCGAGCGGTCTGCTCTCCGGTAAAATCATAACCGGGACAAAATTTGATGCGGTGGACGATGTCCGCAAATTCGTTCCGCAGCTTACGAAAGAAAATATTGCGGCAAACCAGCCGATTCTCGACTTGCTCGCAAAATATTCTGCATTAAAAAATGCGACATCCGCACAGATCTGCCTAGCATGGATGCTGCACAAATACCCGAACGTCGTTCCGATTCCGGGATCCAAAAACCAGGAGCGCATCCTCGAAAATCTCGGCGCATGGAACGTGGAGCTGACCGATGCCGAATTTGCAGAACTGGAGCAGGCACTTGACGCATGTACCGTCTTCGGCCACAGAGGGCATGTGGAGTCGGAACAGACGAGCTTTGGAAAGAACTGGGCGAAGAAATAGACAATTGAAAAATTTTATACTTCATAGAAAAGAGATCCTTCGCAAGGAAAAAGGTTCAAAAGCCTCGTACTTGCGGGGATCTTTTTCATTCTTGCTGGATGTTTCAATATGGTCGTAACGGGCCTCACTGTTCAACTTGTATGGTATTATAAAAGACGGAGTTATTGGGAAAAATATATAGTTTTAAATACGGCTATTGGACAAAGTGCATAATAAACGAGTAAAAAACGCGCGAAAAGAGCAAAAAGAACGGCAGAAAACAGCAAATAGACATGTGGACACGCGACCACATATAGCGGTATAGACAACAAGTTTTGGAAAAAGTAAAATAAATACATCAAAAGTACTAGTACTGATGTAAAAAACCAACTCTTGTTATATACAGTGCACAAAAAGGAGTTGAAAGTGGTATGGAAAAGAAACCAGTGACTAGAAAAGATATTGCAGAATTATGTGGTGTTTCTATATCGGTAGTATCAAGAGCATTAAATAACAGTGGATATGTGGAGGAGAGTAAGCGAAGAAAAATCATAGAGACAGCAGAAAAACTGAACTATATTCCGCAGCCTGTAGCAATGAGTCTGCAGGAGCGCAGAACGAAACAGCTTTTATATTATTGTAAGGACTTAAGCAACGAGTACTACGTCGATATGTACCGGGGCATGTGCGAAGCAGCAAATGCAAGAGGGTATCTGGTAACGATAAGCGGAATGATGGAGTTTGACCGTATTAAAGATACGATGGTTGATGGAATCATCATGCCGAATGAAGATATGACAAGTTACTATATGAACCAGGGGGGGTAAGAACTATTACCTTCCCGTCGTAAGTGCTTCTTACTGCAACGTTGTGGATATTCCAAAATCGGTACCGTTGGTAGAAGCGGATATGTATCAGGCAATGGATCTTGCACTGAAATATCTGAACAGCATGGGACATAAAGTGATTGCATATGGATTTCCCTATGATAGAAATAATTACAATTCCAGATTTCTGGTCTGGAAGAATTATATCAAAGAGATTACCGGGAGTACCGGATGGGAAAAATATCTGCTGGCAATTCACAAAAATGAGATGAAAAATGATCCCAGAATTCTTCCGTTTTCCGAGGATTTACCAGAACAAAGCATCCATATAGAAGAAGATTTCTTCGGAAAAGGAAAACTTGCAGCACAGGTCTTTATGGAAAGAAAGTTAAATGCAACAGCAATTATCTGTTTCAATGATGAATTTGCGATAGGAATGATAAAAGGATTTCAGGAGATGGGAGTCAATGTACCAGAGCAGATTTCTGTGATGGGAATTGACGGAATCGGAACCAGAAAATATCTTTCCCCGTCTCTTACCACGGTTAATATGTTCCCCAAGAAGCAGGGCCGGGAATGTGCGAATGTTCTGATCGATATCATCGAGAAGAAAAATAAGCGGTATATCGTACATTTGAAACCGAAACTGCAGATAGGAGAAAGTGTTAAAAATCTACATACTTAAGGTTAGAAAACGCAGGAGGTAGAGTATGAAAAAAAGCAGTATGATGAAGAAAGGTTTAGCTTGTGCCATGGCGGCAACCATGACAGTCGGACTTGCAGCATGCGGCGGCGGAGACAGCAGCAGTGATGCGAAAGATGTTGATTTCTCCGATCCGAAAAGCATCTCCGGTACCATTACCGTAGGCGGCTGGCCATCCGGTGATGATGGTTTCAAAGCAGCTATGGAGGGATTTAACAAAGTTTATCCGAATATCGAAGTAGAATGGCAGTTTACCGATACAACAGCACATCATCAGGCACTGCAGACATCTCTGTCAGCAGGAGACGGCGCTCCAGATGTTGCCATGGTAGAGGGTGCTCATGTTGCTGAGTACCGTGATTCCTCAGCCTTAACAAACCTGTTGGATGAGCCATATAATGCAGGCGAGCTGAAAGATGATTTCGTAGCATTCAAATGGGATCAGTGCCAGTCCGCAGATGGAAAAGCAATGCGTCTGATTCCTTGGGATGTAGGACCAACGACTTACTTCTATCGTACTGATATCTTTGAAGAATGCGGACTTCCGACCGATCCAGATGAAGTTGCTGAACTGATGAGCACATGGGACGGTGTACTGGAAGTAGCAAGAAAAGTAAATATTCCTGGAAAACGCTGGCTGCTGCCGGATGCAGCTTATCTGTACTACGAACTGTTCTGCAACAGAGATTTTTATGATGAAGATCTGAATCTGCAGATTGAAAGAGACGGCGATCTGGATTGTCTGAACGCAGTTATCAAGATGCGTGAAGAAGGTCTGGATATGAATGTTGATATGTGGAGTACCGAAGCAAAAGCAGCTTACGCTGACGGAAGTGTTGCATCTGTTATCTCCGGCGGATGGTTCGGTGGATTCCTGAAAACCGATTATGCACCGGATGCTTCTGGAAAATGGGGCGTTGCTAAGATGCCTGGCGGTGTAAAAGCTTCCAACTGGGGCGGATCTTTCCTGGTAATCCCGGAGCAGAGCAAAAACAAAGCAGCAGCCTGGGCATTCGTAAAATACATGCTGGCAACTAAAGAAGGTCAGAACGACATCTTCCAGGCAGTAGATTACTTCCCGGCTTACACACCTGCATACGAAGATGCTTCTATCTATGATGCAACAGATGATTACTTCAGCGGACAGCAGCCGAAAAAACTGTGGGCTGAACTGGCAAAAGAACTGCAGCCTGTAAATACAACCATGATGGATTCTGCAGCAGATGGATGTATCTATACATCTGTAAACTCCGGACTGGAGCAGGGCCTGGATGCAGAAGGTATCCGTGAAAAGGTAAAATCTGATATCGAAGCAGCAACTGCAGAAGTAAAAGAGCAGCAGATTCAGGTACTGAAAGACGCAGGCGTTTGGGACAAATAAGAAGTAAATCAGTAATAATTTAAAAATTAAAATCGGCCGCTGCATCGGAATCGTCCGGTCGGCGGCCGATTTTGAATAAAGAGTACTGATGGACGGAAGGAGGACCACTTTTGAAAACAAAAAAGAAAACCGGATTTGTTTATACGTTAAAACAAAATAAAGTGGCATACGCATACATCGCACCATTTTATATCTTATTCGCAATCTTCGGTTTGTTCCCGATCGTAGCCGGATTTGCACTGAGCTTCTTCCGGTGGGACGGCATCGGACCGATGCATTTTAACGGAGTAACCAACTATATCAATCTATTTAAAGATCCACTGTTTTGGAAAGCATTATCCAACACGCTGCTGATCGGTATTATTGCACATATTCCGATTCTGCTGGGCGGTCTTGCTCTGGCATATATTCTGAATTCGAAGCTGGTAAAAGGTGAGAATATCTTTAAAACTATTTACTTTATGCCTATGGTAACAAGTTCTGTTGCGATCTCTATTATCTTCCAGACCATGTTTGGAAATAACTATGGTGTCATCAACTGGTTCCTGAGCCTGTTCGGCGGCAAAAACATTAACTGGCTGGGCGGAGACGGAAGTCTGATCAAAGTAGCCGTTATCGTAATGTTCGCATGGAAATGGGTAGGCTGGAACATGGTTATCTATCTGGCCGGTATGCAGGGTATCAGCAATGATATCTACGAAGCAGCCAGAATCGATGGTGCTTCCAACACAAGAGTTATGTTCAGTATCGTTATCCCGCTGTTAAAACCAATCATTATATTTACGGTTGTACAGTCCAGTATTGGTATGTTTAACCTGTTCACGGAGCCATTTATTTTAACAAACTCAAGCTGGACCGGTGGTATCAACAATGGTGGTCTGACACTGATGATGTATTTGTTAAACAAAGCTCCGCAGGGTGGAAACTCCTATGGATATGCATCTGCGTGTGCATACGTTATCACAATCATGATCGTTGTGATCTCTGTTTTTGTTAACAAGTTCTCAGAAGAGAAAGAAACAGGAAGGAGGAAATACGGTAAATGAAAACATTATTAATTTTACTTGTAGCTTTAGCCGTTATCTTAATCGTGATTGCCAAAATTCATCCGATGGGAAAGAAAATCTCCTTATACATTGTTCTGGGACTGATTGCACTGATTATGCTGGTTCCGTTCTATATGATGTTTGTTATGGCAACCCATACAACCAGTGAAATCTATTCCTTCCCGCCAGCTCTGTGGTTTGGAACAAATATGGCAACAAATTTCCACAACATGGTTGAGGCAGTAAACTTCCCACGGGCCTTCCTGAACAGCTGTATCGTAACGTTTGGAAATGTTATCCTGGTACTGTTCTTCTGCTCGATCGGCGGATATGCATTTTCTGTATATAACTTCCCGGGAAAGAAAGTACTGTTTGCCATTCTTCTGGGTACAATGATGGTTCCGTGGACAGCAGGTATTATCCCGTGGTTCATCATGATGTCAAAACTGGGCTGGTTAAACAGCTTCTGGGCACTGATTATTCCGAGCTGCGCGAATGCGTTCGGTATCTTCTGGATGAGACAGTACTGTCAAAATAACGTACCGGTATCACTGATCGAAGCAGCACGACTGGATGGCTGCAGTGAATGGACGATCTTCTTCCGTGTTATTGCACCAATCCTGAAACCGGCTTACGCATCCCTTGGTATCATGCAGTTCGTAAACGTATGGAACGACTTCATGCAGCCGCTGATGATTCTGCGTAAAGCAGATAAAATGACACTGCCGCTGATGCTGAAGACCATGGTTGGCGACCGTGGCACCGATTACGGCGCACTGATGTTTGCCAGCACCTGTGCGGTACTGCCGCTGCTGATTGCATTCTTAAGTGCATCCAAGTTCTTTATGTCTGGTCTGACATCGGGTGCGGTAAAAGAATAAGTATGATATAATTTTAAGGAATAAACAAAAAGAGAGGTGATCCTATGGAAATTGTGAATGGTGAAAGACTGGTATTGGGAACTTGTTATTATCCGGAACACTGGGACGAGAGTCTCTGGCGTGACGACCTGAAAAGAATGCTGGAAAACGGCATCGAAGTAATTCGAATCGCAGAATTTGCATGGAGTAAGATTGAGCGGTACGAAGGTGTCTTCAATTATGATTTCTTTGACAGATTTCTGGATGTAGCAGCCGATATGGGAATGAAAGTAATCTTTTGCACTCCGACAGCGACTCCGCCGGCGTGGCTGACAGAAAAATATCCGGAAGTTCTGAATGCGAACATGGACGGTGTTCTGTACCGTCATGGCGGAAGAAGACATTATAACTATAACTCTCCGAAATATCAGGAACTGACAAGAATTATTGTTGAAAAATCCGCATCTCATTATGCAAAACATCCGGCTATTATCGGATGGCAGATCGACAACGAGATCAACTGCGAGAAAAATGAGTTCTATTCGGAAAGTGATACCATTGCGTTCCGTAAATTCCTGATGGAAAAATACGGAAGCATCGATGCACTGAATGATGCATGGGGAACCAATTTCTGGAACCAGACGTACAATAGTTTTGAGGAAGTATATGTTCCGAGAACAACACTGAGCAACAATACAAACCCGCATGAAGTACTGGATTATACAAGATTTGTATCTGACAGTGCATGCAGATTTGCAAAACTTCAGAGCGATATCATCCGCAAATATATTAAACCAGGTGATTTTATTACTACCAATGGTCTGTTCGGCAATCTGGACAACCAGAGAATGACAAACGAGAGCCTGGATTTCATGATGTATGATTCTTACCCGAACTTTGCGTATTGTCTGGATGCATACAAACCGGATAACTTTCTGAAAGACCGTATGTGGAGCCGCAACCTGTCTGAAGTTCGTGCCGTATCCAAAAACTTCGGTATTATGGAACAGCAGTCCGGTGCCAACGGATGGAATACCGGTATGGCAGCGCCGACTCCGAAACCGGGACAGATGACGCTGTGGACCATGCAGAGTGTAGCACACGGTGCAGATTATATCAGCTATTTCCGTTGGAGAACCTGTACATATGGAACAGAGATTTACTGGCATGGCATTCTGGATTATTCCGGAAGAGACAACCGCAGACTGGCAGAAGTAAAATCGATTCATGAGAAGTTCCAGAAACTGTCTGAGATCGCAGGTTCCAAATATGAAGCAAAAGTTGGTTTTCTGAAAGATTACGATAATGTATGGGACAGCCAGATTGATGTATGGCATGAAAAAGTGGAGTGGAAGAGCCAGCTCGGTATCTTCGAAGCCGCACAGAGAACCCATACACCGATGGATTATATTTATCTGCGTGACGACGTAACTGCAGAAGATCTGAAACCATATACTGTACTGTTTTACCCGCATCCGGTGCTGATTTCCGATGAGAGAAAAGCTGTACTGGAAGAGTATGTAAAGAACGGCGGCTATCTTGTTCTCGGCTGCAGAAGCGGATACAAAGATATGTACGGACGCTGCGTGATGGACAAACTGCCGGGTAAATTCGCCGAGATGAGCGGCGTGGATATTCCGGAATACACACTGGTATCCCCGGACAACAAAGATATCGTAATCGACTGGGACGGCACGAAACTGGAAGCTGCTGTATTCAACGATCAGCTGGCGGCAGTTGGAGAGCATGCAGAAGTTCTTGGTTCGTACGAGAACTGCTACTATGCAGGAGAGCCTGGACTGATCAAGAATACCTACGGAGAAGGAACGGTATATTATTTCGGCGCAGCATTTTCAGAGAAAACTGCAGAAGTCTTCCTGGAAAAACTGGGTGTGAAGGATCCGTACAAAGAGAAACTGGATATTCCGGAAACCTGCGAACTGGCTGTAAGAAAGAAAGACGATACCGAGTACTGCTTCGTTTTGAACTACAAAGAGGAAGAAGCCAAAATTCAGGTCAAAGAAGAGATGACAGATCTGTATACAGGTGAAAAGGTGATCGGTACAGTTGTGCTGAAACCGTTTGAGGTAAAAATTATGAAATAAAAAATAATCAGGGAAACAGAGGGGGCAGCCGTACGAAACTGGTGCGGCGCCCTTTCTGGTTAAAAAATGCAATTGTTGGAGATCTGAAATAGACGATTCTACTTCAAGGGGGTGTGATTTCACCCCCTTTTCTGTTATGATTTTCTCAAAGAAAAGGGGGAATCTCTATGGATCTTGTCAAAATTGGAAAATATATTGCGGAAAAAAGAAAAACGATCGGCATGACGCAGAAGCAGCTGGCGGAGCAGCTCGGGATGAGCGATAAATCGGTCTCGAAGTGGGAGAGGGGCATCTGCCTGCCGGATGTGTCGGTGTATCTGGAACTGTGCAAAATTCTCGGCATCACCATCAATGAATTTCTCGCCGGGGAGGATATCAGCGAGGAGAATCTGACGGAGAAAGCGGAGGATAACCTGATTCAGGTTGCGAAAGACAGCAAGCATCGGCAGAAGCATTTAAAGAGCATGATTGCGGTGCTGGCGCTGACGGCGGTGCTGGCGATTGCTGCGGCTGGTGTGATGTGGTACCGCAGTGTGCGGACACCGAAAAATTTTATTGCACCGTATGACATGGATTCGCCGGAAAGGAACATCGCCCAGATACTTTCCGGACCGGACGGCGCGATGCTCTTTCAGTATTCGGCAGACGAGCCGTTCCAGACTATGACATTGTACTTGACGGAATATCACTACAGCGAACAGGTTTCCAAAACAGAGATCGCCGGGCTGGGTTATGATGACTTCAGTGATGTGACTTCTATGTCGAAGGGAATGATCGCGTTGATCCCGGATTTTGAGGCGTTTCAGGTGGATGTGTATATCACGGACAGTGCCTGCAAATATCAGACGAAGTTTCCAATTCTCGAAGGCGTGGAAAACCGGGAAGTGTTCGGCAGATCCGGCACAGAAATCACCGAGGATATTGCACTTGTCTATGATAAAGAGCTGGGATTGGGAGCATTCTTTTATGGAGAGAACGGACTCAGCGCTTATTCTGTCGAGGATTTGGAAAAGGGGAATGTGGAACTGAATAATGAGTATACGTATTATGTCTCTGTTGAGTTTTCAAAATAGAAAAATGAAGTAATCCTGCACAGATCTTCTTGACAAAATAGTTAGACTGAGCTAACCTCGTTTTAAGAGAATCTATTTTGGGAGGTGAGACGATGAGTGGAACTGTTTTGCGATTTCTGCTGGTGCTGGGAATCATCGGGCATGCGGTGAACATGTACTGCGACCGCATTATCAGCATATTCCCAAACGGCAGACTGAAGATTGAGGATATCAAAACCATCGGCGAGGAAGGAAAGATGGAGAAGCTGATGGAGGGCGTATCCGAGAAAGTACCGATGCGTTCCGCAGTCTGGGGCGCCTATTCGCTGGTGCTGCAGTTTTTTATCGCGATGTTTCCGTTTCAAATCATCGGAACACTGCATATCGCGGCGATGGTTACGATGCTGGCGTGGATCTTTCTTGCATAGCATTCGGGCATCGTGAGAGTACAGAAAAACCGCAATCATGGCGAACAAAACTGCACCGCCCAAAGCCTGATCAAGCAGAAACGCGCGCGGCGAAGAAACCAACAACTGCGGCAAGCATCATAACAATCACAGACACAACCGTTCGAAATTTTTCTATGTATGTTCCCTCCCGTTTCCTTTATATTTTTACTGTATGAGAAAATACTTTTTATACAGCCATTATAATGCGAAAAGTATTTTAAGACAGTTGGACATTTGTTCTAAAGATGCCTGTGTTTTTTCTACTTTCGTCCTGACAAGATTTCCGTTACAATAAAGATACAAAAAAACAGGGAGGGCATGGATGATGAAAAGAGTCAGGATATTTACCAAAATGATAATTTTGACAGCGTTAATCTGCATATGCCTCACAGGCTGCGGAAAATCAGCAGCAGTTACGCTCCCGTTTGAGGCGGCTGATGTTGCAAGGATCGAAATGTACCGCTTCGTTGTACCGGCAAGCGTAGAAAAGAAAGAGATCACAGAACCAGAAGAAATTGCGGATGTATATTCGACATTTTCAAACTTAAAAGTAACCGACAAAGAAACCGAGCCGCTTACGGGAAGTACCGTGACGAGTTTTCGATTCCGTCTCTTGGACGGAACAAGCTATGAAATCATTTACAACGCCGAAGGCGTCAAATCCGGCAGAGTGCAGCTGGGCGAAGAAACGAAGGATTATTTTACATCTGCAGACATCGGAAGCTTATGGGAGAACTGCCAGGAAGAAGCCGTAAAGGTGGATGAGGCGGAACTGCCTGCATATCCGTGATTCACAGAAACGAAATCAGCCGTCCTTTTGGAAGAGATTCCATTGGGCGGCTGAAGTTGTTTTATGCGGTTACGAGTTCATTTTTATCGAGGATATGGTAAAATCATGACATAGAGTTGTCATGTTTTGCGTGATAGTATGAAAGAGAGAAAGGAACAACAATGAAAATAGACAGACAGTTGGGAATTTTGTCCGTGCTGCTGCAGAAAGACTCCGTGACGGCACCGGAGCTGGCGGAGATGTTTGAGGTGTCGCGGCGGACGATTAACCGAGATATTGAGGATCTGTGTAAGACAGGGATTCCGCTGGTGACACGGCAGGGGGTTCACGGCGGGATTTCGATTATGGAAGGGTATAAGCTTGACAGAACGATGCTCACGCACAGCGAGATGCAGGATATTCTGGCGGGACTTCGGAGTCTGGACAGTGTGAATGGGACGAACCGCTACGGTCAGCTGATGGAAAAGCTGTCGGCGGGGTCTTCGGATTTTATGGTAGGGAACCAGTCGGTGCTGATTGATCTGTCGTCGTGGTATAAGGATTCGCTCGCGCCGAAAATTGAAATGATCCGTCTGGCGATCGGTCAGCACAGAGAGCTGGAATTTACTTATTATGCACCGGGAAAAGAGTCTGTACGCCGCATCGAGCCATATTATTTAATGTTCCGCTGGTCGAGCTGGTACGTGTGGGGCTGGTGTAAAACGAGAGAAGATTTTCGTCTGTTCAAGCTGAATAGGATGGACAAAGTGCAGATGCTGGAAGAAACATTTGCAGCCAGAAATGTCCCTATGCCGGATCTGAGCGATGAGAGAATTTTTCCGGGCGGAATCCGGGTAAAAGCATTGTTCGCGGCAGACTGCAAATGGCGCCTCGTAGAAGAGTTTGGAACAGAATGCTGTCAGGAGCTGGAGGATGGATCACTTCTGTTTCAGGCAGATTATACCAATAAAGAAAACCTGATCACATGGCTGTTGACTTTCCGTGAAAAAGCAGAACTGCTGGAGCCAAAGGAGCTGCGCGAAGAATTGCGGCAGAGCATTCGGCGGATGCAGGCGAAGTATGAGGATGGAGGAGAAATATGATTGAGTCAAATTGTAAGATATGGGAGGCAATGCATCAGATGCGGTATTCCTGGATCGATGATTATCTGATGCAGAAACCAGGCGTAGAAAAGCTGCCGCCGCAGTGTAACTGGATCCGTTATGCCATCGGAGGGAAAATGTTTGCGGCTGTCTGTCTCGGAGAGCAGAATGAGCCATATTACATCACACTGAAGCTGGAGCCGTCGGAGGGAAGCTTTCTGCGGGAGCAGTACGAGGACATCATTCCGGGGTATTATATGAACAAACAGCACTGGAATTCCATAAAACCAAACGGCGCTGTGCCGGATGACCTGGTGAAAGATCTGCTGGATAAGGCGTACGGACTTGTGCTCGGCAGGTTCAGCAAAAAGAAACAGAAAGAAATTCTGGAAAGCGGGGATAAGGCGGATGGCTTTTGATTATAAGAAAGAGCAGAAAGAATTTTATCAACCGAAAAATCTACCAGAGATTGTAACCGTTCCGTCCATGAATTATCTGGCGGTGCGGGGAAAGGGAAATCCGAATGCCGAGGGCGGCGAATACAAAAAATCAATCGAGATTCTGTATGCACTTGCCTATACGCTGAAAATGAGCTACAGGACAGATTACAAAATCAACGGATTTTTCCAGTACGTCGTCCCACCGTTAGAAGGCTTCTGGCGGCAGGAGGGGACAGAAGAAATTGATTATGAAAAGAAAGAAGATTTTCAATGGATTTCCGCCATCCGCCTGCCGGATTTCATCACCAGAAAAGATTTCGAATGGGCCGTACATACGGCAGAAAATAAGAAACATATCGATTGCTCCCGCGCAGAATTTCTGACAATAGAGGAAGGACTCTGCGTACAGATCATGCACCATGGATCTTTCGATGCAGAACCGGAAACAATAGAAAAAATGAATCAATATCTTGAAACACAAGGTTATGAAAACGACATTACGGATCAGCGCCGCCATCACGAAATTTATCTGTCTGATGCAAGAAAAACGGCACCTGAAAAATGGAAAACTGTGATCCGTCATCCGATTCGAAAAAAAGCAAATTGCTGATATGCAGAAAATAATTCAGCCGTCCGTTTGGAAGAGATTTCCATTGGGCGGCTGAGATGGCTTTATACAGTTGCAAGTTCATTTTCTTCAATGATAGTTTTTATTTTAAGTTCTTCCAAACCAGCTATATCAGCAATTTGAGCTGTAGTGTAGCCTTTTTGAAACATGTGAAGAATTATTTTTTGCTCTCCGAGTTGGATACCTGTTTTAATTCCATCTTTCAGTGCCCTTTCGCGAATTCCTTCACCTAAATTACACATAGCATTCACATCCTCTCTGAGTGTCTGGTCTAAAGGGATCTTGTATTCTGTTTCTATAATATCGAGTTTCTGAGTCAGTGTCAACTCGTTGGAAAATAATGCGCAGAGAAGCCTGTGCAGTTCATATTTCTCATCAAGCGGAGGAAGATCAGAGAGTCCAATCAGAACAATATTAAGCAGATCAAGGCGCCCTTTCCAAGGATAGGAATTAATAAGACCTTCTTTTGTAAGATGAATATAGTCCATGCTGTTTTCTCCCATATTCAAGCAGACCCAAATATAGCAATCCCCGAAAATAATGCAAAAAATTCAGCACCGCAGAGCGTGAATTACTGCGTCACAGATTTTCGTCGTACCCCGGTACGCCTTCAAATCTGTTCCTTGCAATTCGCGCTCAGCAGCACTGCCTTTTTTGCATTATTTTCGGGTCTTGCTATAGATTATAAAAATGAGATACATTCAGATTAATGAGAAAATCAGCACTTGCACTCACCTCCTCGTCTGTGTTATAGTTACCGCTGTAAGGGAATGAAGTTCTCCCGAAGTAGAAATACTTAAACCGCTTAATCGAAGCTGATGACTTCTGCGATAAAAAACGCAGGGGGCGTCAGCTTTTTCTGCGTATATAAGGAGGAAAACATATGTTACTGAGGGCTGCACTGATTCTGCTGGTCGGTATGTCCATGGGGTGGATCTGCCAGAAGGTGAAGCTGCCGAGCCTGCTTGGCATGCTGCTGACGGGAATGGTTTTGGGGCCGTATGTGCTTGATCTGATTGATGCGAGTATCCTTGGAATTTCGGCGGATCTGCGAAAAATTGCGCTGATTATTATTCTGACGCGGGCAGGTCTTGGACTCGATCTTTCGGCTTTGAAAAAGATTGGAAGACCCGCCGTTATGATGTGTTTCGTCCCGGCATCATTTGAGCTGCTGGGGATGATTCTGCTGGCGCCGCGTTTTATGGGAATGAGCGTGCTGGAAGCCGCCGTTCTTGGTTCGGTTCTTGCGGCAGTTTCTCCGGCAGTGGTTGTTCCGAGAATGGTAAAACTGATGGACGAAGGATATGGAACAAAAGAGGGTATTCCGTAGCTCATTCTTGCGGGAGCATCCGTGGATGATGTCTATGTCATTGTTCTGTTCTCAACCTTTGTCGGCATGCTGCAGGGCGAGGGCGCGTCCGTGCTGCGTTTTGTGAATATCCCCGTTTCGATTCTGCTTGGCATCGTGATCGGTGCGGCAATCGGAGTTCTGCTTGCCGTATTTTTCCAGAAAGTCCACATCCGTGACACGACAAAAGTTCTGATTATTTTAAGCATTTCGCTGCTGCTTGTGACAGCCGAGGATACGCTCACAACGCCGATCACATTTTCAGCGCTGATCGCAATTATGTTTATCGGCATCGGTCTGCAGAAAAAACGGGAGATCGTAGCGAAACGCCTGGCGGTCAAATACAGCAAACTCTGGGTTGCCGCGGAGGTATTCCTGTTCGTACTTGTCGGCGCGATGGTCAATATAGATTATCTTGGAAAAGTCGGGGTAAAGGTGCTCATTGTCATCATCGGCGCACTCGTATTCCGCATGCTCGGCGTAGCCGTCTACCTGATCGGCACCAGTCTAAAGAAAAAAGAACGCCTTTTCACCATGATGGCCTACACCCCGAAAGCCACCGTCCAGGCTGCCATCGGCGGAATCCCGCTGTCTCTCGGCCTTGCCTGCGGCGATACCGTGCTGACCGCTGCCGTTCTCGCAATCGTGCTGACTGCGCCACTGGGGGCGTTTGCAATTGATCTGACATATAAGAAGCTGTTGGCGAAAGAATAATCCCAAATTGATATGCAGAGCAGGAGGCAGTGAATCACGGCCTCCTGCTCAATTATTTTTTCAGAACCTTTACAATCTCTCCAACATACATTTCATGAAAATCGCGTTCAGGATAATTAAAATCAATCAGCCCGTGATCCATATATCCGGTTTCAAGGAGCGGTGCATGATAGAGTTTTCGACAGATCAGCCTCTGCAAAATAGGTGGTGTTATTATCAGGAAGAGGGCAAAGAAGCCATCGAGATGAAACCGGGCGACTGCATCAATATTCCGGCCGGCGTAAAACACTGGCACGGCGCGGCGCCGGACAGCTGGTTCAGTCATCTTGCCGTAGAAGTTGCGGGCGAGGAAACCTCGAACGAGTGGTGCGAGTCGGTATCGGATGAGGAGTATGGGAAACTGAAATAAGTCAGAGAAACAAAAAATGCGTGTTTGAGAGCAGAAAACTTTCAGACACGCATTTTTTATGATTGAATTCTTGGAAATTTTTTACAGCAGTTTGCGATCTTTCGCCAGATAAAACAAAGCGATCGTATCCGGTCCGACGTGGCTTCCGGTGCAGTAATCGTAGGAAGTATTGATAAATTCACGCACCTTCACTCTTTTCTGGATTTCTTCCATCATAT
>ENA-OUQC01001049-OUQC01001049.1-human-gut-metagenome-genome-assembly--contig:-NODE-1049-length-15854-cov-3.320084_pt1 | contig 15854 bp, 13 predicted proteins | sample MGYA00237942_ERZ548815 | MGnify/ENA primary metagenome ERZ548815 (study PRJEB26490, sample SAMN05194722) | human gut metagenome | biome: terrestrial biome; feature: human-associated habitat; material... | reverse complement strand
CAGGACTATCTTCGCGACTTGCTCCTGTCTGCTAAATTTTGATGCGGTTGCCCTGTGGGGGATGTAGTGGTATTTGGAGGTGTGGGGGGATTTTGCTAATTTCGCAGTCTAATATTTAGTGTTATGGCAAACGACGATAACAAGCCTTTTGAGGCTAATAATGACGATATTACATCCCAGACTGCCGATGCCAAAGCGGCTGCGGCGGGTGACGAGGTTTTGGCTGTACAGCAGCGGACTATCGAGATGCTGCGGACGGTCTTTGACCCGGAGATACCGGTCAATGTGTATGACCTCGGGCTGATTTACAAGATTGACTATACGCCGGAGGACAAGACGCTCCATGTGAACATGACGCTCACCGCGCCGGGGTGTCCGGCGGCTGACTTCATAATGGAGGATGTGCGGCAGAAGCTGATGAGCATCGATGGCCCGGAGGCGGTTGACTTGCAGCTGGTTTTCGACCCGGTGTGGTGCTATGACATGATGAGCGAGGAGGCTAAGCTTGAACTCGGATTTCTCTGATACCTTGCCGTCGGGAAAGCGCGTGTATTTCCTGAGCGACCTGCATCTCGGTGCGGGTTATTTTCGTGACCCGAAGGGGGCGGAGCGGAGGGTGGTGCGTTTCCTCGACGCTGTCAAGGGTGACGCGGCTGCGATATACCTGGTCGGCGACGTGCTGGACTATTGGTATGAGTACCGCTACGTAGTGCCTCGCGGTTTCACGCGGTTTTTCGGCAAGTTGGCGGAACTGTCGGATGCCGGCGTGCAGATAACGTGGCTGATCGGCAACCATGATATATGGATATTCGACTACCTGCCGACGGAACTGGGCATAACAGTCGTTGACGGGGCAGTGGAGACAACTATTTGCGGCAAGCGGTTTTACATGGAGCATGGTGACGCTATCGACGGCGACTCGCGGTCGTTCCGCCTGTTGCGCGGCCTGTTCCGCAGCCGCTTCTGCCAGCGGCTTTATGCGGCGATACATCCTCGCTGGACGGTGCCGTTTGCGTTGCGGTGGAGCCGTAGCAGCCGCCACAGCGACAGCCGGGCGAATGTCGTTGCCGACCCGGCGCGGCTCGTGAGCTTTTCAGAGGAGTACAGTGCGAAGCACCCCGAAATCGATTATTTCATCTACGGGCATCTGCACATCGAACACCGTTGCCGGCTCACGGGTGGGGCGGAAATGGCGGTACTCGGCGACTGGATAGACAAGTACACCTACGCGGTGTTTGACGGCAAAGAGTTGGCAATGCGCCGCTGGAATAAAATGCAGTAAATCAAATAATTGTGTTTGTCGCCATTCGGACACGGCACGCCGTGTCCCTACCAAGCCGGGATAAATCGGAAATTATTATGACACCGCCAAACTTTGTCAGTATCGGCTGTTGATGTCGATTTTTGGTGCAAAGTGTGCGCCGTGTCGGGAAAATTGCCTATATTTGCACAAAATTACAAAATTCAGACCGATGCGGGGTATGTATCGACCGGCGAGCCACGCCGTGATTTGCAAAGTACTGTCACGGTGAGGACAAAACAGAAGATGAAAGTTTTAGCGATATTTATGGCGTGTGTGTCAGCTGTTGCGCTGCTCTCATGCGGCGGCAACCAGGGGAGCAAGAAGGAGATGATAGCCGACAGCGACTCGTTTCCTTTTGATTCGTCAAACCTGATAACTACCGACAGCACCCGACAGCAAGAAAAGGCTGAGGAGGAGAAGCCTAAGCCGCGGATGGCGTTTGCCGACACGGAGAAGGCTATGGACTATATGCGCAATTCGGGGCATTGGGACAAGTACCAGAGCGGAATACTGCCTCGCATGGCAGACGAGAACCTGGAGTATGCCGGCAAGCTGCTGAACAACGACCATAAGTATTTCATCGTCGTGGACAAGGCAGTGATGAAAGTCTTCCTGTACAGCAAATACGGCGAGGTGGTCAAGGAGTACGGCATGGCGTGCGCCAAAAGGTTTGGCACTAAGCACAAGAAGGCCGACTCGCGTACCCCCGAGGGGTATTTCACCGTGTCGGGCATATACGACAGCACGGACTGGCTCTTCACCGACGACAACGGTCGCACCTCGAAGAAGAAAGGACAGTTCGGCCCGCGCTTCATACGACTGAATACTCCCGTAAGCAGCCAAATCGGCATACACGGCACCTGTGCGCCGTGGAGCATCGGCGGGCGCGTGAGCCACGGTTGCATCCGCGTGACAAACGAGAACATTATGGAGCTGGTGAAATATGCCGAAGTGGGAATGCCGGTCATCGTCAGCCCCGGACCGCGAGACATGCGTGTCAACGAGGACGAGGGGTACAAGATCGCTGCTGTGACTACCGGCGACACCCCGGTCAAGGCCGCCGAGAAGCGCAAGGAACCCAAGAAGAATGAAGCCCAGGCAGCCAGCGAGAACGACTCGACCGCAACGGAGGAGAAAGCGGAGCAGCAGACACCGGCTGAAAAATCGCCGGCAGAGGAAACGCCCGCGCCGCAGGAGGAAAAGTCCGTGCCAGCCGGTGAGGGCAGCGAGCAGTGACCGCCGCAGCGGCGCGGTGGTCGGCTGTTTTCGGCAATGGCCGCGCCTTACTCTCGCGGATTTTGATTAACTTTGTCGTCGCTTAAAAGGAGGCAAAGCAACTATGATAAGCGAGGAAAAAGTTTTCGACCCATTCGACCGCGCCCATCTGTGGCATCCCTATACATCTACGCACAATCCGCTGCCCACATACAAGGTGGCATCGGCTCATGGTGCTGTCATTACGCTTGCCGACGGCACGGAACTCGTTGACGGCATGTCGTCATGGTGGTGCGTGATACACGGATATTCGCACCCTGTGCTTGTGGTGGCTGCCAAAGAGCAGATAGACAAGATGTCGCACGTTATGTTCGGCGGTCTGACACACCAGCCGGCGATAGACCTTGGCAAGCTGCTGCTGAAGATATTGCCGCCGTCGATGCAGCATATATTCTATGCCGATTCCGGCTCTGTCGCCACGGAGGTTGCCATGAAAATGGCCGTCCAGGCGCAGGACAACCCCAAGAGAACCAATTTCGCGACTATCCGAAGCGGCTACCACGGCGACACGTGGAACGCGATGTCTGTGTGCGACCCCGTGACCGGCATGCACGGTTCATTCGGGTCGGCGTTGCCGATACGCTACTTTGCCGACGCGCCGCAATGCCGTTTCGGCAGCGAGTGGGACGACGCTGACTTCGAGCCGATGCGCCGTTTGCTTGACGAACACGAGGAGGAGCTGGCAGCGGTGATACTCGAGCCGGTAGTCCAGGGGGCAGGGGGAATGCGCTTCTATCATCCGCAGTACCTGCGCCGGCTTCGCGAGGAGTGCGACCGCCGTGGCATCATCCTGATATTTGACGAGATAGCGACCGGGTTCGGCCGCACCGGCAAGCTGTTCGCGTGGGAACACGCTGGGGTAGAGCCGGACATCATGCTCGTGGGCAAGAGCATCACCGGAGGGTTCATGACGTTTGCCGCCGTCGCCACTACCGCACGCATTGCCGACATGATTTCGAGCAGCAGTGCCGGGTGCATGATGCACGGCCCGACATTCATGGGCAATCCGCTGGCGTGTGCCGTCGCGCTGGCATCCACGCGCCTGTTGCTGAGCCAGGACTGGCAGCAGCGGGTGCTTCACGTAGAGGCAGAGATGCGGCGCATGCTTGAGCCGGCACGCTCATGGACGAGTGTCGCCGACGTGCGTGTTCTCGGCGGCATCGGTGTCGTGGAGCTGAAGGAGGATGTCAACCTCGGCGAGTTCCAGCGGCTGTGCGTGGAGCGCGGCGTGTGGATACGCCCCTTCGGCAAGAACGCTTACATCATGCCCCCGTATATGGTCGTGACCGACGAGCAGCTCGAGAAATTGTGCAACTCGCTGCTCGACATCATATCCGTCATGTATGGCAAGTGACGCTGTGAACAGATACTCCCGGTTTGCCGCGACGCTCGACAGGCTCCGCGAGGAGCATTGTCTGCGCGTAATCCCCGACGGTTTCCCTGAGGGGTGCATCGACATGACGACCAATGACTACATGGGTCTTGCGGCAGAGATGCAGGACACCGGCTACTGTCTGCGGGCAGCGGAGATGACCTCGTCCGCATCGCGCTTGCTTGCCGGCGAGCAGGGTGACGCAAGGGAGCTGGAAGCGTTGCTGTCTGACCTTTACGGCCGGCCGGCGTTGCTGTTCAATTCCGGATACCATGCCAATACAGGCTGCGTGAGCGCGATAGCGTCAGGTGGCGGCATGACGATAGTCGCTGACCGGCTCGTCCATGCGTCAATCATCGACGGCATGAGGCTTAGCGGTGCGCCGTTCAAGCGGTTTCGCCACAACGATATGGAGCATCTGCGGCGCATCGTTGCGCAGGAGAGTGCCGAGGGGCATCAGGTGCTTGTGGTCACGGAGTCGGTATTCAGCATGGACGGCGATGTCGCGCCGCTGGCTGAAATGGTCCAGCTGCGCCGCGAGCATGACAACATGCTGCTGTATGTGGACGAGGCTCATGCCTTCGGCGTGCGCGGTGCGCGGGGGCTGGGCGTATGCGAGGAGCTTGGCTTGCTCGGCGATGTCGATTTGCTGATAGGGACATTCGGCAAGGCGGCAGCGTCAATGGGGGCGTTTGCCGTTGCTTCGCCTGTTCTGCACGACTACCTGGTCAACACCGCCCGGTCGCTGATATTCTCGACAGCATTGCCTCCGGCATGTTTCCGCCATACCTCGGTCATGGTACGCCGCCTGTCGGAAGAGTGTGCTGCGCGGCGCGAGCGGCTGGCAGAGTTGGCAAGCCTGTTCCGCCAGGGAATAGAGCGGATTACCGGCATGCCGAATATGTCAACCTCGCAGATAGTGCCGCTCATGGTGTGCGATGCCGGGCGCGTGCTCGACCTATCGGCGCGTCTGCGCACGAGGGGAGTGCTGGCGTTGCCGATACGCCGCCCGACAGTTCCGCCGGGGACGGAGCGCATCCGCTTCACCGTCAATGCGTCGCTGCGCCGTGAGGATATTGAGTATGTATTGGATTGCATCAGTCGCGAACTATGAAATATAAGTGGTTAAGGTGTGACGGCAACAGCCGTCTTGTGCTTCTGTTTGCCGGCTGGGGAACAGATGCCTCGTACTATGACGGCATTTCTGCCGAGGGGTGGGACGTGCTGGTGTGCTATGACTTTGACGACTACGAGTTTGACACGTCGCTGACAAGCCGTTACGACACGGTTTACCTGTATGCGTGGTCACTGGGAGTCCATGCAGCCGCGTGTGCACTGCGCGGTGTCAAGAACATTACTGCCGCCTTTGCCATAAACGGGACGGAACACCCCTGTGACGACGGGAGGGGAATACCGGCTGCGGTATTCCTAGGCACACGTGACAACCTTGATATGCGCAACCTGACCAAGTTCTGCAAACGCATGTTCGCGTCGTCAGCCGACTATGCCCAGGCCGCCGAGCGGCTGCCGCAATCTCCCGACATCGAGGCTCTGAAACGACAGCTTACAGTTGCGTCAACAACCGAGGTGAAAGAGCCGGCATTGTTCTGGACTCGCGCCTACATATCCGCGTCAGACCGCATATTCCCAGCTGCTGCGCAGCGCATGGCGTGGACTGACCATCCGAGCGGCTGCGAAGTGTGTGAGCGCGAGGGTGCGCACGCCGTAAACATAGCTAAAATAGTTGCCTCGACAATACCTAACCCCCGGCTTGTCGGTCGAAAATTCGAGGCATCAGTGCCGACATACGATGCCAACGCAACAGCCCAGCGCATGATAGCTTCGCGCCTTGCTGCAATCGTTGGCGGCAGCGGAGTGGCGCACGGCGGCAGGATGCTCGAAATAGGGCAGGGGACCGGCCTGTCTACGCGGATGTTTGCAGAGCAGCTGACGCCCTCGGAGATAGACTGCGTGGACTTGTACCGCACCCCGGAGCTGCAACTCGGTGTGACGGCACGTTACCATACCGGCGATGCCGAGCGGTGGGTTGCAGAGGCTGAAGGGTGCTGGGATTACATACTTTCTGCGTCTGCAATACAGTGGTTTGCCGATTTGCGTGGGTTCATACGCAATGCAAGCCTTCGCCTGTCGGAGAACGGCGTGCTGGCTTGTTCCACATTTGCTCCGGGCAACCTCGGCGAGTTTGATGCTCTGCGTCCGTCGCCGATGCTCTACCGCACGCAGGAGTGCATACGCGGGTGGCTTGAGGAGTTTTTCGTGCATGTGGAAACCTCAGTAGAGGACATCCGTGTGACGTTCCCGACAGCCAAGGACGCGCTGATGCACCTGCGGCTTACTGGCGTAGGCGGCTCGTCTAACACGAAGTTGGGCATGGGCCCACTTATAGATGCCATTCCTCGTGACGAGCATGGGCGTTGCTACCTCACTTACCGCCCGCTGTACTTCATCGCGCAGCGGAAGCGTCGTTGAGTATTCTTGCCATTTCGGCAGTCGGCTCTGCGGTGAGGTCTATTTCCTTGTGTGAAACCGGGTGGACAAACTGAATGCGGCGAGCCATCAGCGAGATGCCTCCGTCGGGGTTGCTGCGCCGTGCGCCGTATTTCAGGTCGCCCTTTATCGGACACCCGGCGAGTGACAGCTGTGCGCGTATCTGGTGCTTGCGCCCGGTGAGCAGGTTCACTTCAACCAGTGTATATCGGTCGCCGTATGCAACGGTCTTGTATTCGAGGCGGCATGACTTGGCGTCCTTGTCACCCGGTCGAGCGTGGAACGTCTTGTTGATGCGTCCGTCCGAAATGAGCATATCCACGAGCATATCCTCCGTCTTCGGCGGCTTGCCCTCCACCAGAGCCCAGTAAGTCTTGTGTATTTCCCCCTTGCGCAGCATCTCGTTGAGCCGCGACAGAGCCTTGGAGGTTTTGGCGAAAATCACGAGGCCGGAAACGGGTCTGTCGAGGCGGTGTACTACGCCGCAGAACACGTTGCCCGGCTTGTTGTACTTCTCTTTCAGATACTGCTTTACAATTTCCGAAAGGGGAGTGTCGCCGGTCTTGTCGCCTTGGACTATCTCGCCGACCTCCTTGTTGACGATGATGATATGGTTGTCCTCGTAGATAACTTCCATTGCAGTCGTGGGTATGTGTTGCTGTATAAAAAGAAAAGACCGGCTCAAGCGTCGGTCTTTCTTGGTGGCGGGGGCAGGACTCGAACCTACGACCTTTGGGTTATGAGCCCAACGAGCTACCACTGCTCCACCCCGCGGTGTCATTTTCGAGTGCAAAATTACTGCTTTTCCAGATACTGTGCAAGTTTTCGGCGAGAAATTCTCCGTTAAATCTCGGCAGTGGTGTCGTTAATTTGATTTAACCTATTATATATGCCTGATTTTCAATGGTGTGTGAAAGTGACTATTAAATTTTTACCGAAAGTCTTGCAGCGGTGTGGGAAATAATTTGTAATTTTGCGCACAAACGGCGAAAGTGTGCAGTCCGCATGCCGGACTCCCTTTCCGTATCCTTGTAAGACTATGGTAAGAAAGACGCGCGACAAACTGATAGAAGTGGCACGGCAGCTCTTCGCCCACAAGGGCGTGGAGAATACCACCATGAACGACATTGCCAATGCGTCCGACAAGGGACGCCGCACCATATACACGTATTTCAAGAGCAAACGCGAGATATACAATGCAGTCATCGAGAGCGAGACCGGGCAGTTGCTCGAGAAGCTGAAGACAATAGTGCACCGCGACGAGTCGCCCGAGCAGAAGTTGCGTGAATACGTGGCTTGCCGCTTTGAGGCGATGAAGGAAATAGTGCGCCGCAACGGCACGCTGCGTGCCGGCTTCTTCCGCGACGTGCGCAAGGTGGACCGCGCCCGCAAACTCGTCACAAACCGCGAAATCCGTTTCCTGTGCACCATCTTGCGCGAGGGGGCGGAGCAGGGAGTGTTCCATGTCGAGAACATTCCCGACACCGCTGTGGTGATAACGATGGCTATACAGGGCCTCGACGTTTCGTACATACAGGACGGGCTGCGTGAGCGTGGGCTCGACAAGTACCGCCTGATAGACTGCCTGAGCCGCCTGATACTCGACGGCATAACCCACAAAGAACAACCGAACTAACGCATAACAGAAATGTCAATGTATATAAACGCTATGGGCTATTATGTGCCCTCCATACGCATAGACAACAACTATTTCAAGAACATCAACGGCCTCGACGATGACTGGATACGCCAGCGTACAGGCATCGTGACGCGCTCCAAATGCGCCGAGGGCGAGAACGTCAACACCATGGGCATCGCTGCGGTTGAGGATGCGCTGAAGCACCTGCCGTATGATGTCAAGGATGTTGACCTGATAGTTGCTGCCCACTATTGTGTATATGACTCCGTTGCCACGGTGGCGCATGAGGTGCAGCGCAAGTTCGGCATCGCCCATGCCAAGGCTGTGTATGCCTCGTCGGCATGCTCGTCGTTCATCAACGGCCTCGAGATAGTCGAGGGCTATTTCGCTTCTGGCAAGGCGAAGAAGGCGATACTCGTATGCAGCGAACACAATACATACTACAGCAACGAGGCTGACCCGAAGAGCGGACACCTCTGGGGCGACGGCGCAGTCGCTTATTTCCTCTCAAATGAGAAGGTCGGCGACGGCGATGTCGCAGTCAACGAGATTTTCACCGAGGGTCTCGGCGACGTAGGCCGCGGCCCCGGTGGTGTGAAGCTGCGCCCGGCAGAGGACGGCATCACCATGCCTGACGGCCGCGACGTGTTTATCCACGCTTGCCGCTACATGATATACGCCATCAACAACGCCCTCGCCAATGCCGGCCTGACCATGGATGACATCGACAAGATAATATGCCACCAGGCCAACAAGCGCATCGTGGCGCAGGTGGCGCACCAGCTCGGCAAGGAGATGGACTTCTTCATCAACAACATCGAGGAACTCGGCAACACCGGCTCGGCCTCCGCGCCGCTTGTGCTTGCCCAGCACCGCGACGAGTTCAAGCCCGGACAGCGTGCTGCGCTCGCCGTGTTCGGCGGCGGCTACTCCTGCGGTTGCTTCATTGTGGAATTTTGATTAACTTTGCAGTCTTAACATCGGCGGACGGCGCATTTTGCCGCCCTCTGCCCGCAAGACACAAACTATACTGGTTATGAAATTATTGGAAGGAAAGACCGCACTCATCACAGGTGCGGCACGTGGCATAGGCAAGGCCATTGCCGTCAAGTTTGCACAGGAGGGCGCGAACATCGCGTTCACTGACCTCGTGATAGATGAGGTAGGTCAGGAGACCCAAAAGGAGATAGCTGCCCTCGGCGTGGAGTGCAAGGGGTATGCCTCAAATGCTGCCGACTTCGGCCAGACAGAGCAGGTAGTGGCTGAAATCATCAAGGACTTCGGCAAGATAGACATCCTCGTCAACAACGCCGGCATCACCAAGGACGGCCTGATGATGCGCATGACTGAAGCGCAGTGGGACGCTGTCATCAACGTCAACCTCAAGTCTGCGTTCAACTTCGTTCATGCAGTCCTCCCGACAATGTTGCGCCAGCGTGCCGGCTCTATAATAAATATGGCATCTGTAGTTGGTGTGCATGGCAACGCCGGCCAGTCCAACTATGCAGCATCCAAGGCCGGCCTTATCGCCCTCGCCAAGAGCATTGCGCAGGAGGTAGGCTCGCGCAAGATACGCGCCAACGCCATTGCCCCAGGCTTCATCGAGACAGCCATGACTGCCGCACTCCCCGAGGAGGTGCGCAAGGAGTGGGCTGCCAAAATACCCCTCCGTCGCGGCGGAAAGCCCGAGGACATCGCCAATGTCGCTACGTTCCTCGCCTCAGATCTGTCGTCATACGTTACCGGCCAGGTCATTCAGGTTGACGGCGGCATGAATATGTAATCTCGTCCCGGTCGCAGAAACTATGTCGTGTGTAAATAATGGCATAGGCACATATAGCGGGGAGACAGCTCACTGCGGAGCTGTCCCCCCGCAGACGTATGCCGTGATAGTGGCAGCCGGTTCAGGTCGTCGTGCCGGCGGCGGTCTGCCCAAGCAGTTTCACCTGCTTGCCGGGCAGATGGCATTCCTGTATGCAGTCCGCGCTTTCCTGCAAGCCGATTCAGCTACGCATATCATCGTAGTGGTGCACCCCGATTACCGCGAGCTGGCAGCCGAAGGGCTGTCTCGGTTGTGCGGGGAGATGTCCTTCTCGTATGACGTGGTTGACGGCGGCGCGACACGCTGGCAGTCTGTGAAGAACGGATTGGCGGTCATCCCCGATGATGCTGCCGCGCTTGTGGCAGTGCATGACGGTGCGCGGCCGCTGGTAACAGCAGAGATGATAGCCGAGGGGTGGAAGTGCGGCATGGAAACGGGAGCATGTGTTGCTGCTGTGCCTGTGACCGACTCGTTGCGTGTCTTTGACGGCGACGGCAGCTCACGTGCGGTGGACCGCAGCAGGTATATGGCAGTGCAGACACCGCAGGTGTTTGAAGCTGGCCTGTTGAAAGCGGCTTATTCAAAGCCTTGCCGTGACACGTTTACCGACGACGCTTCTGTGGTCGAGGCATACGGCCACGCCATTTCGACATTCCCCGGGGGTGTTGACAATATCAAGATAACCACGCCGTCAGATTTCGACACGGCGGAATTGTTGCTCAACCGCAGGGGCAAATGATGAAATGAGAATATGCAGCAGTTTGACGTAAAGTATATCAAGGGAGTAGGGGACAAGCGGGCGGAATTGCTCGGCAAGGAATGTGACGTGCACAGCCTGCGCGACATCATCTGCTATTTCCCGAACAGGCACGTTGACCGCAGCAAATTCTACATGATTTCGGAGTTTGACGGCGAGATGCCTACTGTTCAGGTCAAAGGGCATTTCATACGTTTCCGCACCGAGGGCGAGGGCGCGAAAGCACGTTACATCGGCCTTTTCACCGACTCGCGCAGCATGATGGAAATCGTGTGGTTCTCACGTCTGAAGGCTATCAAGGAGATGTATCAGCCGGGAGTGGAATATGTGGTCTTCGGCAAGCCGAATTTCTTCCGTGGCGCATACTCTATGGTACACCCCGAGGTCGAGGCCTACAACCCCGCCAAGCCACCACAGGGATTCCGTGGGATATATCCGATGACGGAGACGCTGCGCAAGCGCGGTTTTTCGCAGCGCGTTTTCCAGACTATAATCAGCAATGCCATCAACTCAAAGCAGTTTGCAGAGTGGCAGGAGACTTTGCCGCGAGAGATAGTCGAGGGGCTGCGCCTCATGCCGTTCAAGCACGCTATACTGTCGATGCATTTTCCCTCGTCGCCCGGCCAGCTTCAACAGGCTCGCGAGCGGATGAAGTTTGAGGAGCTGTTCTATTTGGAGCTGCACATATTGCGCTATTCCAAGCGGAGGTCGCATATCATCAAGGGGTATGTGTTCTCGCGCATAGGCGAGAAGTTCCGCAGTTTCTATGACCGTGTATTGCCGTTCCCGCTTACAGGCGCACAGAAGCGTGTCCTCCACGAGATACGCGGCGATGTGCGGACCGGGCGGCAGATGAACCGCCTGGTGCAAGGCGACGTGGGCTGCGGCAAGACGCTTGTCGCCTTCATGTCGATGCTTATGGCTGTTGACAACGGCTTTCAGGCCACGCTGATGGCACCTACGGAAATCCTTGCAACTCAGCATTACGAGAGCCTGTCGGAGTGGTGCGAAAAGATTGGTGTGACGGTGGCGTTGCTCACAGGCAGCACTCCTGCCAAGGCGCGGCGGATGATAGACGAGGGGTTGCGTGACGGCTCGCTCAACCTGCTGGTCGGCACACACGCGCTGCTCGAGGAGAAAGTGGTGTTTTCAAGGCTCGGCATGGCTGTCATTGACGAGCAGCACCGTTTTGGCGTGGCGCAGCGTGCGCGTATGTGGGGCAAGGGCACTGTGCCGCCTCATGTGCTTGTCATGACGGCGACTCCGATACCTCGGACGCTTGCCATGACTGTCTACGGCGACCTCGACGTATCGGTGATTGACGAGCTGCCTCCGGGGCGCAAGCCTGTGCACACTATATTGCGCTATGACGAGAACCGCCGCGACGTGGACCGCCTCATTGCCGACCAGCTGAAGCAGGGGCGGCAGGTGTACATGGTTTATCCCCTGATACGCGAGAACGAGAAACTGCCGCTCAAAAGCCTTGACAACGACATCGAGTATGTGCGTGAGAAATTCCCCAGCTACAAGGTATGCTTTGTCCACGGGCAGATGAAGCCGGCAGAGAAGGATTACCAGATGAACTTGTTTGTGAGCGGAGAGGCGCGTATCATGGTTGCCACGACGGTCATTGAGGTGGGCGTGAATGTGCCTAACGCAACCGTAATGGTGATAGAGAATGCGGAGCGGTTCGGGCTGTCGCAGCTCCACCAGCTGCGAGGCCGTGTAGGACGCGGTGCGGACAAGAGCTATTGCGTGCTGATGACGAAGTATAAGATTGCTGCCGAGACGCGCAAACGGCTAAATGTCATGACGGAAACCACGGACGGTTTCCTGATTTCCGAAGCTGACATGAAGATGCGCGGCCCTGGTGATGTCGAGGGCACGCAGCAGAGCGGGCTTGCCTTCAACCTGCGTGTCGCCAACCTTGCCACCGACGGACAGATAGTCCAGCGTGCGCGTGATGCAGCCTTGGCAGTCCTTGACGGCAATCCCTCGCTGTGTGGCGTGGACGGCGACGAGGAGGCCAAAGGATGTGGCTTGGTGCTTTCAGCGGAGTCGCTGGCTCTGATACGTGAGGAAATGGCTGAGCGTTTCTCCGGCAAGATTGACTGGTCGCTCATTTCATGAATACTCTCTGCCTTCCAATATGCAACCGTGTGTGCTGTACGGTTGTTTTCACGACAGGAGGGGACGCTTTGCCCTCTTGCCTCCTGTAATTAACGAACAAATGAAATAACAGTAATGCGAGAAAAAGAATTTCTGCCTCTTGTGTCTTCGCGGCTCGGCATCGAGGCTGTCAACGAGATGCAGCGGAAGATGATGGAGGCGGCGACCTCACATAACGATATTGTCCTGCTGTCGCCTACGGGCAGCGGCAAGACGCTTGCTTTCCTCCTGCCTGTGCTGAAACTGCTGCGCCCCGCAACAGGGCGTGTGCAGGCTGTCATAATAGCCCCTGGCCGAGAACTGGTTACACAGATTGCATCTATTGCCCGCGAGATTACCCCGGGATTCAAGGTGACGGCTCTCTACGGCGGTCACAAGGTGGAGGAGGAAATCAATTCCTTGGCATCGACTCCCGACATAGTGGTCGCTACTCCAGGACGGCTGCTCGACCATGCCGTGCGCCGCAACATTGACCTCGTCCCGGTGCGCATACTTGTCCTTGACGAGTTTGACAAGACCCTCGAGCTCGGCTTCACCGACGAGATGGAGAGGATATGCCGCCGCCTGAAGAATGTGAGCCACACATACCTGACATCGGCAACCGACATAGCGGAAATTCCCGGCTATATCAGCCTGGGCAACCCGCTGCGCCTCGATTTCACAGGAGGCGGTGACACTCCTCGCGACCGCATGGCGATACACCGCGTCACCTCGCAGCTGGCTGACAAGCTCGAGTGCCTCCACGCGCTGCTCTGCTCCCTGGCGGAAGAGGACGGCACGATAGGGCGCACCATCGTTTTCGCCAACCACCGCGAGAGTGCCGTGCGCATATTCCGTTGGCTGAGCGGTAAGGGCGTGCCTTGCGGCATATACCACGGCGGACTGGACCAGATAGACCGCGAAAAGGGGGTGGAGATGTTCAACAACGGCTCTACACCCGTGCTTATAGCGACTGACCTGGCGGCTCGCGGCCTCGACATCGAGAAGGTGTGCAACATCATTCATTACCACCAGCCGGTGAGTGCAGAGACTTTTGCGCACCGCAACGGACGAACTGCCCGCGTCACGGCGCAGGGCGACATTTATGTCATTCTCGGTCCTGAAGAGCGTCCGGCGGAGTTCATCGACATTGACGACGAATACCAAGTGAAAGGCGGGACGCGCCGTTTGCTGTCGCCCTCGACGACGGTTTATTTCTGTGCCGGCAGGAAGGACAAGGTGTCGCGTGGCGACATACTCGGCTTCCTGGTCAAGGAGTGCGGACTGGCTGCCGGGGATGTCGGCAAGATATTCGTTGCCGAGCGGTATGCCCTTGTCGCAGTGCCGACTGAAATGGCTGAAACGGTGGTGCAACGCTCACGAACCGCCAAGGTCAAAGGGAAGAGGGTAAAGGCAAGCATCGCCCTTGCCACGCTCTGGGACTGACGCGGCATTTGTAAAGAGTGTTAATTCATTGTTCGCGCAAACCCTCAAATTTGTGGGGGTGGCACATTTGTCCTATCTTTGCGTGGAATATTACAGGTGAAAAACGAGATTGTGTTTTTATAAAGAGTTTCTACTATGGGTAAAACAAAGAAATTCCTGACTTGTGACGGGAACCAGGCTGCGGCTCATGTCAGCTACATGTTTACTGAAGTCGCTGCTATCTATCCCATTACGCCTTCGTCAACCATGGCGGAGTGTGTCGATGACTGGTCTGCTGCCGGGAGAAAGAACCTTTTCGGCGAGACAGTGCGTGTTCAGGAGATGCAGAGTGAGGCCGGTGCCGCCGGAGCCGTTCACGGTTCATTGCAGGCTGGTGCGCTCACAACCACATACACAGCATCGCAGGGTCTGCTGCTGATGATTCCGAATATGTACAAGATTGCCGGCGAGCTGCTGCCGTGCGTGTTCCACGTGTCGGCTCGCGCTCTCGCGTCGCACGCATTGAGCATCTTCGGCGACCACCAGGATGTCATGGCGACGCGCCAGACTGGCTTTGCCCTCTTCTGCGAGGGCTCGGTGCAGGAGGTCATGGACCTTGCCGCCGTGCCGCACCTTGCGACTATCAAGAGCCGTGTGCCGTTCATTAACTTCTTCGACGGCTTCCGCACCAGCCACGAGATACAGAAGGTTGAAGAGATGAGCCAGGAAGACCTCATGCCGCTTATCGACCGCGAGGCTCTAGACCGCTTCCGCAAGTTTGCCCTCAACCCCGATGCCCCGGTGGCACGAGGCATGGCTGAAAACCCCGACGTATACTTCCAGCATCGCGAATCGTGCAATCCGTTCTATGATGCTGTCCCCGAAATAGTTGAGCAGTACATCAACGAGATCAACCGCATCACAGGCCGCAATTACGGGTTGTTCGACTACTACGGCGACCCCGAGGCCGAGCGTGTCATCATTGCTATGGGGTCTGTCACACAGGCTGCACAGCAGATAGTTGACCTGCTCCGCTCGCGTGGCGAGAAAGTCGGACTGGTGAGCGTTCACCTGTATCGTCCCTTCTCCGCCCGCCATTTCCTCGCTGCTGTCCCCAAGACTGCCAAGCGCATTGCCGTGCTTGACCGCACCAAAGAGCCGGGCAGCGTCGGCGAGCCGCTCTACATGGACGTGAAGAACTGCTTCTACGGAGTGGAGGACGCTCCCCTAATCGTAGGCGGCAGATACGGGTTGAGCTCAAAGGACACCACCCCCGCGCAGATACAGGCTGTGTTTGACAACCTAGCCCTCCCTGAACCGAAGAACAACTTCACCGTGGGCATCGTCGATGACGTGACTTTCCTGTCGCTTCCAGAAGTGCCGGAGTTCCCAGTTGACAACGAGGGGCTTTTCGAGGCCAAGTTTTACGGCCTCGGCGCAGACGGCACTGTCGGCGCAAACAAGAACTCCGTGAAGATAATAGGGGAGAACACTGACAAGTATTGCCAGGCGTATTTCTCTTACGACTCCAAGAAATCGGGTGGCTTTACGTGCTCGCACCTGCGTTTCGGCAACCACCCCATACGCGCAACATACCTCGTCAAT
>ENA-OUQC01001044-OUQC01001044.1-human-gut-metagenome-genome-assembly--contig:-NODE-1044-length-15892-cov-4.455389_pt1 | contig 15892 bp, 12 predicted proteins | sample MGYA00237942_ERZ548815 | MGnify/ENA primary metagenome ERZ548815 (study PRJEB26490, sample SAMN05194722) | human gut metagenome | biome: terrestrial biome; feature: human-associated habitat; material... | reverse complement strand
CGCCGCGACAAGTCGGAATTTTGCCGCAAGTTCAGGGAAGCCTTCTTCTTCGGCTGTTTTTGCAAAGCCCGCATACATATCCGTCCATTCGTAGTTTTCGCCCGCCGCCGCGGCAACAAGGTTTTCCGTTGTGTTTCCGATGCCGTTAAGTTCCTTGAACCAAAGTTTGGCGTGTTCTTTTTCGTTGTCGGCGGTTTTCAGAAACAGGGACGCGATTTGTTCATAGCCCTCTTTTTTCGCAACCGACGCAAAGTAAGTATACTTGTTTCTTGCCTGTGATTCGCCCGAAAAAGCCGTTTCGAGGTTCTTTTCGGTTTTCGTACCTGCGTATTTATTCATTTTCCTTCTCCTTTATAAATGATATGGAAACGGCACGCCGTCGCGTGCCGTTTGTTTAACGATTATGCGCGTTTTCTCTTAATAACGACCACCGTAACCACGATGATTGCCATAAGCACTGCCGCGCCGCCAACGCCTGCGCCGATGCCGATTGCCAGCGTGTTTGTTTTCGCTTTGGGCGCGACGTAGTCTTCCGCAAAGATGAAGTAGCCGAGTTTATCGGTTTCAAACGTTACGGTGCCGTCGCCGTTATCGACGTAGTTCACTTCCGTCCATTCGCCGTTGTTGTATCTGATGAGTTTCGCGCCGTTTGCGCTGACTTGCATCGTTACGGTTGCGGGGCTCATAAGTCTGGGCTGTTTGTCGGCGTTCATAAGGACGCTTTTGTTCTTATATTCGCTGAGCGACAGGAAGTAGACCATGCCTGCGGCGTATTCTTTGCCAAAGATTTCCTTATTTTGTCTTAAACCGTTGGTGAAGTTATCGCGGCTTGCGGCGGTGTTTCTGTCGAGTATACAGAAGTAAACGGTGCATCCGCTGTCCGCCTGCGTCCAGCTGCCCGAGATCGTGCCGATGCCGTTATCTTCCAGAACTTTATCGTCGGGAACGTTGACGTCGCCGCCCCATACCGAGTTAAGTTCGTTTTCGGTGATGGAAATCGTCGCTTCGATTATGCCCGACACGGCGCGGGTATATCTTTTGGATTCCGCGCTGCTGTCGACCGTCCAGGCGCCGCCCTTTATAAGTCCTTTATGAACGACTCTGTAAGGATATCTGCCTTCGCCCACAAGTCCCGCAGCGTTATTCACGACCTTGTAACTGGCGTCGCTGACGCGATAAACGATGACAAAGTCTTTTGCGATTTCTTTGTAGTTACCGCCGACGGAGTCTTTGTCGATAAGATTTTCAACCGTGGGCAGATTGAACGATTCGCCGACGTTTGCCGTGATATCGACAAGGTTGAATTTCGCGCCGTTGACGTTGATTTTGCGGGCGGGCGAGACCGAGCCGATGAAGTTTTCGTTGCCCTTATATCTCACGCGGACGTAGCATACGCCGCCACCCTGACGGACGGGAGCACTGCCGAGAAGCGTCTTGAAATCTTCGTCAAAGGAATATTCGTAAACGATGTCGTTTGCGCCGATGACCATGCCGTAAGTCGTCTTGTAGTAATTGAACGCGTCGTCGACCTTTTGCACTTTTTCAGCGAAGTCTTCGCCGTATTTTGCGTCGTACGTAACGGACGCGTCTTTAATCTTAATTTCGGTGCCGATTCTTTCAATCGTGAAAGTTTGTTCAATAATGTATTCGTTATTCAAGCGCGATACCGTGAACTTACCGTAGTAAACGCCAGCGTCGATTGCCTTGTCAACGGGCATCCATACGCCGTCTGCGCCCTTCTTGAAGTATTCCGCGAGTTCAATATTCAACTGTGACGGGCTTATGACGTTAAGCGTGTATGCCGCCGCGTTGTACGGAGCGCTGAACTTATCGACGTTGCCTTTGTCGTTGAACATTTTATTTTCAAACTTGACGTCCGAGAAGTCAAGCACGGACACGACTTTGGTTTCCGTGTCGTTGAAGCCCATTATTTTCTGGAAGTTGCTTTTCTCGCCGAAGTTTTTGATTTTCAACGTATATTTATACGCGCCCGAAGTGGTGTCGTAAACGCCGTCCGAAATTTTGACGTTGATAACGAAATTGTTGCCGTTCTGATCGACGACGACGGGCTGATACTGACGCTCTTTGAAGTCGATTTCACCGATGTCGAGTTTGTTTTTGAGTCCGGTATCCTCATAGTATTCGATTGCGTAAACGATGTCTTGCGACAGCTCGAAGCGGTGACCGTTGATGATGCAAACGCCGCCCGTGACGAACGTATCGAGCACCCATACGGTTGCGCCTGCCGGCAAAACGTCAACGTTTTCGGCCTTTGCTTTGCCGTTTTCGTCCTTGCTGTACGCGATATAACCTGCGCCGTCTTTCTGATAAATCACAACGTTTCCGCCGATTTCATTGATGTAGTAATAGTTGCCGTTCGTATCGACAGCGAAAATACCGGTGATTTTCGCGCCGCCGATTTCGCGCGGAGAAATGGTGACCGTAACGACCGCCTCGGTATCTTTCAGGACGTAGTTTTTGCTGTCATTGCCGGTAATACCCAGCGTGACTTTGCAATCGGGATAAGTGCCGACGTTGATATTTGCCGTATTGCCCGTGCTTGTGAGCAACTTCACGTCGTCGCCCGTCACAACGCCGCCGAACGTATAGCTGCTGATCTGGAACGCCGTTTTGTTGTCGAAAGGTTTATCGACGTTATGCACCGTAACCGTGATGGTTTTGGGCGTTACGGTAACCGTCGCTTCGACGGTAACGTCTGTCAGGTCATAGAATTTTTGTCTTTCGCCGACGAGTTTGAAATCGTTGACGTTAAAGGTATATGTGCCGACGTCCTTACCGGGCAGGATAATCGTGTCGTATTCGAGCGTGATGTTGTCCGTGCCTTGCAGTCCCGCGATTTGGAAATCGCAGTTGACCGAGTTCGTCAGAATCGTATTTTCGCCGTTATAGACCTTTGAGGCGATAATCGTGATTTTGCCGAGTTTGGCAGGTAGGACATCGATATACGCTTTGGGTGCGCTTGCGGAGTCGCAAAAAGCGAAGATCTGGTAATTGTTGTTCAGTTCGCCCGCGATTTCGATATTTATAAGCGACGCGCGAAGCCCGATATTGACGTCAATGCTGTCAAGTTGGAACGTGCCTTTCCATTGGATATTTTTCCATTCGTCCGCTTTGTCGCCCAGAACCTTATCGAGCACCAATAAAGAGCCGTCGCCCGAAACGTAGTCGGTCATTGCGTAGTTGATGGTGCCGTTATAAATGAACGGTGCGTGTCTGTAATTCTCGTCGATCGTAAGGCGCGCTTTTTTGATTTCGTGCGTGCCGATGACGTAACCGCCGTCTGCTTCGGGCGTGATGACGTTGCCGTTGACGTCAAAGTAAACTTTTTCATACTGTTCGATGAGCGCAGGCGTATAAGCCGAGCCTTCGACGTATGCCGCCTTAATATTGCTGATTCTTACGTTTCTTGCGCCTGCATTGACGTCGTCGTACGCCGCGTCGAAAGTAATGCCGATTTTCCCCGACGGGATAGTGCCTGCAAACTTGTTCGACAACGTGTACGAAACAAGCGACGTACTTACGTCGGTCGTATTGTTGAAGTATCTTCGGGCGTTCGTATCGATGTTGAAGTTGACGTTGATCTTTGCCCTGTCAAGGTTGACGTTGTAGGTGGTCTCCTTGTTTGTATTGCCCGCTTCGTCGACAAGCCAGAATCTGACCTGGATTTGCGTAAGTCCCGCGACGTTTCTGCCCTCGAACAAATCCATATAAACGTCGTTTGTATCAAGCGAAAGTTCCTTTGCCGCGCCCTCGACGCCGTCACGGGTGATTGCGTAATAAAGAGTCATCGGGCTTCCCTTGAAGTCTTTGATGGGTTTGCCGGTATGGTCCTTATAGTTAAGGCTGACAAGCAACGGCAGCAAGTCGGCATACGCGTCTGTCGTCGAGAAGTCAAGAAGCCTTGCAATTTCGGGCTTGTATCCGTTATAGTTGTCGTATTTCACGGGAACTTCAACGTTATACGTGATATTTGACGAAGTATAAGTCGCGCGGAGATAATAGATGCGTTCGTATCCTTCGGGTGAAGTTTCGTCTTTGCCTATGCTATATTTGTTATCTTTGATTTTGTCGTTGATGTTCACCCAGTCGGATTGTTCACCTACGAAAACGCCGTTTTTAAAGGTGCGATAACTGATTTGATAGGTTATCTCCTTGATGGAAGAGAGCGTGTTGAACTTTATAACGACGTTCTGATTCGTCCATTCGCCTTTATAAGCACCGCCTTTTTCAAGGTAAATCGCGCTTACCCATTCTTTGGGCGGATTTTGGACATCGTCGATTGTGAACTTGTGATAATTGCTGTCAACGGCGTGGTTTGCCCAGCCCTTTTGTATGTCGTTAAGGCTTGCTTCGTTTTGATGATTTTCGTAGAAAAGCCCAACCGTATCGATCGCTTTGAACTTGATTGCGTATTCGCCCTTTTCAAGTCCCGAAAGGGTGAAGATGTCGGAGCCGGGGTTGTTGATCGCAATGCCTGTCTGCCCTTCGATTTCAAAGTATTTGCCGTCAACCTTTTTGTAAAGGGTATAGAAATACTTGACGTCGCCACGATTGTCGCCGTCGTCATTGAGAACAGGTTTGAATTTTATGGTGTCGGTATAAAAATACGTGACGCCGTCGTTTTTGTTAAAAACGCTTTCGGTAAGGAGAGCAACTTCGTCCAATGCCGTGGGCGGGGTGTAGTCGATACCGTCGCAGTTGACGTTCAACGTCTTACCCGAAAGATTGATTGAGTTTTTATAATTTACACGATATGTCGTGTCGGTTTCGATAGGCAACGCATTGTTGTCTTTTCCGTCGTAAATGACCGTGACGTAAAGCCCGCGGAAAGAACCCGTCGCGGGGTCGTTATTGTCAAACGCAAACGGCTGCACCGTTATGCTTTCCAAGCCCGTCGGATAACGCAACGTTTTCAGCTGTTCTGATGTATAATCTCTTCTTTTGTATGTTTTTGCTTTGCCGTCCGTTATTGCGCCCGTGCTACTATTATATGCTTGAAGAATGTCAAAACCTTGGAAATCCGCTTCTTTAAGCCCGAAGAATTTGTCAAAAAGCAGGAAGGAGAACTGCTTTGATTGAGTTCCGTCGGTGCGGATTGACGTCAACTTGTTGAACGTAGGATCAAGAACGTCTTCGCCGTTCAATGCCCAGTCAAGGTTGCCGACAATATTGTTGTCGGTGGTATAAAGATTCGATATGTTTGCAAAGGTGTCCAAAACCGCAATGTCCGGTTTGGTTTTTCCGTCCCACGCTGCGGTAACGGGTGTGAAAAGGCTCGGGTTGCTTACGGATTTAACTTTAATGGTAATCTCAAGATTATTGATTTCGATTTTCTCATCGGCACCGGCTCCATCTCTCCAACCGCCACCGTATACAAGGATATATTGTCTGTCCGCCGTGACTTTCCCGGACGTGCCCAAATTATACTTTGCTTCAACGATTTGTTCGGCAGTTAATTTGTCTTTATCTTCGTTTTCTTCGATTTTACCGGGACCACCCGAAAAAGAAATGAACGTGCGTTCATTAGTCATATCTGTAAATTTATATGCACTGTCAAGGTTTGCACTGATTTCAATCGTCGCACCGAGCGTGATAAGTTCATCGGGCAGTTTATAATAAGCGTATAACCTTTCCCTTGGTTGACCAGCTACGCCACTACTTGTAGAAGTGTATGCGCCTGTCGCCGTTGTATGAACATGGATTTTATAAACCGCTGTTTTTCCTCCAATAAAACCATAAAAGTTTTCATATGTACTGGGGGTAAACGTGTACGTCGCAATATTTCCGTCGGCGCCGGTTTTAAGCGGTACGTTCCACTGCCAAGCACCAGTCGAATCGATTGCGAGTTCTTTCATGCTCGGTTCATGCGTGTTAATTGCCAACGATACGTTGCCGTTTTGTGCACCCACGCGCGTAAAAGAAATTGCGCTGACAAGCAGTGCGACTGCAAGCATAAACACTAATGCAAGTCCGCTGATACGAAGTAAGTTTTTGCTTGATTTTTTTGCTCTCATATCTCTCCTCCGATACGCCGGAAAACCCGGCGGTATAGCCATAGTATGTGCAATTTTGGGCATAATGCGCCCAAAAGATATTGCTATAAATATAATATACAAGATATTACATTAAAATGTCAAGTTATTTTGCGTTATGACGCGCCATTTTGCACGTCCCGTTTTCGTTGTTTCGCACTAATTTCCAAACGAAAACATAAAATGACTTATGGAACTTTCGCAGCTCAACGTCATTGAACTCACAAATCTTGCCCTGTCCGTTGCGACGATACTGACGCGCGACCTTACCGTGTCCGAGACGGAATGTCTTTTGAAATTCCTTTGCATCGTGCGCGACGATATATCGCTCATACTTTGCGACAAACGCAACGACAAATAAAGCGCGTTGCACGGGGTAAAATAAAAAGCGTAAGTCAATCACGCCATTTTTTGCAAGCAAACAAAACTTTTTCTTTTCCGTACGAAGTACTCTGTCATTGCGAGCGTAGCGTGGCAATCGCCGGGAACGGACACCTTGTGAAATAACGCGGATTCCCTTCCGGGAGATTCTCACGTCGCTTTGCTCCTCAGAATGACATGAAACTCCGGCAATCTGCGCCGCTGTCATTTTGACACTTATCACTGTCAATTATTACGACTTTCAAAAAAATTGATTTTCAAAAAAATCTTCAAAAAATTTGAACTCAACAAAACGAAAAGCGACGGGTTTTCCAAAAATCGGATTTTCCGTTTCTCCCTGAAAACACGTCGGTTTTGACAAAACGTCGGCGGTTTTGTATAATAAAATTATGAAATACGATAAAAAAGGTTTCACTCTTGTGGAGCTTATCGTCGTAATTGCGATTATGGCGGTGCTTGCCGGCGTCGTTTCGGGCGCAACCGTGGGCATTCTCAACAAGAAAACCGACGAAGTCAACTACATATACAACGGAAAGCAAATTTCTGCACAAATCGTTTCGTGGGCGCAGGAAGTCGTTGAACGCCCTGCGTTCTTCACCGAACTTACGGGGATCGAAATCGACGTGACAGATCTATTGTTGTATGGCAACGTAATATGGACGGATGCGTACTCGGAAGCCGCTTACAATACCCTGAAAAACAGGTTTTCGTCCTTAAAATGGGCTGATTCGTACGGCGTTCCCGAAAAAAAGGGGACTTTTTCCGCCGATTTTAACACGGTGCAAAATGCGATTTATCTTTATTACAAGGGAAAGTCGCAAGAATATCGCGAAGTATATTACAAAATTTACCTGAGCGGTGAAAACGTCGTCACCGAAAAAGGCACGGGATTTTAACGTTGTTTCTGCCTTGCGGCAAAAGCGATGTTGCTTACGCAGCGATGTGTGCCTTTCGGCAAGCGATGTTGCTTACGCAGCGATGTTGCCTTCGGCGCGATGTGTGCCTTCGGCACGTTGCGGATTATTTGTCATTCTGAGGAGCGAAGCGACGTGAGAATCCCCTGGAAGGGACACCATATCATAAAACCCACGCAAGATACTTTTGTACTTGCGTGGAAAAAAGGCGCACACAAGCAAAAGAGTGAGCATTATTGCTTGCAATGATGTGATTTCAAAAGCGCAGTGCGCGCCGCACTGTCACCGCATCTGTTCCTGACGTACTTTCTTATGCGGTTTTTCACCTTTGCGTAATTTTTCGGCAGGACGTATTTCCAATTCCCGTCGTTCGTCCCCGGGGTATTCATTCTCGCCTCCGAGCCCTGCAACAGATAGTCCTGCATAGGCACGATGACGAATTTCGCGCGGGAGCGCATTACCCTTTTGAAAGCTTTATCAAAGACGTTCTCGTCGGTTGCGCCGAGGGTTTTTTTGACGTACTCTTTTGTGCCGTCACCCTGCGCATCGTACCAACCTTTCAGCGTATCGTTGTCGTGCGTGCCGGTGTAATAGACGGTGTTATACCTTACGTTTTCCGGCAGATGCTCGTTATCGCTCTTGCCGTCGAAAGCGAACTGAATGACTTTCATTCCGGGAAAGCCGGTACGTTTCACAAGGCGGCGCACCTTGTCGGTGATAATTCCGAGGTCCTCGGCGATGATTCTGCCGTCGAGGTCAAGCCCGTCGAAGATTTTCGTGCCGACGCCCTTCACCCACCTGCCGATTTTTGCGGTTTTCGCGCCTGACGGCACGGCGTAGTAGCTTTCAAACGCGCGGAAGTGGTCGATGCGGATTTTGTCGAAAAATTGCAGCTGATGCAGCAAGCGGTGATGCCACCACAAAAAGCCGTCCGCCTGCTGTTTTTTCCAGTCGTACAGCGGATTGCCCCACAGTTGCCCGTCGGCGGAGAAGTAATCGGGCGGCACGCCGGCGACCTCTTTCGGGCGCATATTTTTGTCAAGCCTGAAAATTTCGGGGTGCGCCCAGACGTCTGCGCTGTCGTACGCGACGTAGATGGGGATATCGCCGATAAGCGCGACGTTTTTGGATTTTGCGTAGTCTTTAAGCGCGGCCAATTCGCGAAAGAACTCGAACTGTAAAAACCGCCAGAAATCGCACTCGTTTTGAAGTGCGGCGATTTTTTCGTCGGACAGCGTATCGCGCCGTCTTTCGTCCTTTTCCCACGTATCGAACGACGAAAACCCGTTTTTGACTTTGAGCGCCATAAACAGCGCGAAGTCGTCCAGCCAATATTCGTTATTTTCAAGAAACTTTGAATAATCGGAATTTTTTTGAAATCTTTTGAACGCGCAGCGCAGCACGTCGTATCGCGAATTAAAAATTTCGGCGTAGTCAAGTGATTTTGTTTTGGCGCGTTTTGCCTCGTTTTCCGTCAAAAGCCCGCGTTTAACAAGCGTATTTATATCGATAAAGTACGGATTCCCCGCAAATGCCGACGGCGACTGATACGGGCTGTCGCCGAAAGACGTTGGCGATAACGGCAGCGTTTGCCAGAAATCGACCTTCGCGTCCGCCAAAAAATCGACAAAAGAAAACGCGCCCCCGGACAGCGCGCCGACGCCGTATTCAGACGGCAGACTTCCTATATGCAAAAGTACCCCGTTGAACTTTTCTTTCACTTGTGCGGGGCCTCCTCGTGCGTGACCGCCTCGCCGAGCCTGTTCGCCCAGCTTTCGCAATACAGGTCGTAATAGGATTTATTATTATCCTGTCTATAAGCAATGCACTTCTTGTTGTTGCACCATACAAACGACGGAATCCCGACGACAAACAGATACAACGGCCCCAGAATCAGCGACTGAATGGTATGGCCGTACTCATGCACGGACACGGTTTTTTTGTACTCATCGCCGCGCTTGCCGTTGATGAAGATAAACGCGCCCAACGACACGCCGCCCCAATCGCCCTCGTGGAATGTCAGGATTGCGCCGTGGTAATAGGCGTGCTCGCACCTGATATTTTTCAGGAAAAGCAAAAACCCCAGGACGTTCTGAATCGCGCCCCAGGTGAACTGTAAAACCAGGTAAAAAAACTGCAAGATATATTTCATAATAGCATTACTTTGTTCTTATTTTGAACGTATAGCGAATGGGATTGCCCTTATTGTTCTGATATGCGCGGTTAAGTTGTTTGCCTGCATCGTTTTCGGCGGTGGGATACCTTAGTATGTATTCTGCTTTTTTATTAGTGACGTCCGTAACGGTGTTAGCACCGTCAAACGCCTCAAACTTATTCTTGTCGTTGTGGTAGCTGACGATAAGGTAATATTCGATGTCGTCGCTATTCTCCGCCGCCGTGACGCCCACAACCTGAATGACGATATAAGGATTTTTGTTGTCCGCGCTGACAAAGGAACTGCGCTTCACCGCGTTGCAGCCGTCCGGCACAAGAACCTGCGTCGGGGACGCAGTGGGGTTGTAGTATTTGACGGGAATGTCCAGCCCTATGACCGTCTTGTAAATCCTTTCACACACTTTTTTGGAATATTCGACGTACCACCCGCGCGTGCCGTTGTCCACGTCTTCTTTGCGCGGATCCGGCTTGTTGGGATAAATATACTGCCCCGAAAGGTACGTAACCGCCGCAATCGAGTTCCTGTACATAGTCTGCGTGTCGGTTTCGGCGGCGCTCTTCTGACGGCGTTTTGTCGTGACGTAAACGGCAGGCGTAACCGCCGCGGCAAGAATCGCCATAATGGCAATGGTCACGATAAGTTCAACGAGCGTAAAGCCTTTTTTATTTTTGAAAACACGCCTTTTCATACTTATATAATTATACTACTTCGCGCGTACAGTGTCAATATATTATTTTTTTCATTATCATTCTACTATTTCTCACAAAATAAGGATTTGTCGCAGTGTGATATTGCGATATCGCAATATCACAACGTGTCGAAGACACACATCGCCGCGTTAGCGCACATCGCTTATTCCATTGCGTGCGAAGCACTTAATGTCATTGCGAGAAGTTGCTTGCAACGCCGTGGCAATCTCCCGGAAGGGACACCGCAATACAAAACCCACGCAAGATACTTTTGTACTTGCGTGGAGAAAAAGGAGCACACAAGCAAAAGAGTGAGCATTATTGCCTGCAATAATGTGATTTCAAAAGTGCAGTGTGCGACGCGTGTCCGATACCAAACATTGAAATAATTATAGTGGAGGATTAACATAAATGTTAAAACTTAGAAAAAACAAAAAGGGCTTCACGCTCGTTGAACTTATCGTCGTAATCGCAATCATGGCAGTCCTTGCAGGTACGGTCGCCGGTGTTACGGTCACACAATTGAACAAACAAACAGACAATGCAAACAAAACCCAAGCCAAAAAAATCGCTGACGAAATTTCCTCTTTGATTATTGGCAATGATATTGTTCTTTCTGAAGACGGCACTAAATTCCAAATTCCCGCTGTTGGCGAAGGCAATGCAACAGATTTGGATGCAGATAATTTAACAGCAGACTTTCTTGAAAAAGAATTTCCCGGTGTTGTTAAGGGCACAAAAAAAGGAGAGATTAGCGTTTCTATTGATGGCACTAATATCAAAGTAACCTATACGCACAAAGGAAGCGGTGGACCGACAGTTTACACAGTTGATAAAGACGGAGTCATAAAATAACAACTTTCAAAAACAACAAAACAATAAGCGAGGCAAACGCCTCGCTTTTTTTTATTAAAAAACTCTGCAAGAAGTTGCAGAGTTTTTGTTTTGGTTTGTTCCCGTTTATTAAATGCTGTAAATAAGGCGGTAAAACTCGGACATGGACGTCGTGCCGTTGCCGATGAGCGTGCGGATGCTGTCTTCCAAAAACGTTGCGCCGTGCTCTTTGGCGAAGTCGCGGATTTCCTCGGTTGTCCTGCCCTCGGAGATCATACGGCGAAGGTCGCTGTCGATTTCGATAATTTCGTAAATTGCGGTACGTCCCTTGTAGCCGGTGTTGCCGCAGCGGGGACAGCCGACAGGCTCATAAATGTGAGTGATTGACGGATCTTTCAAAAGTGCGGCCTCTTCCGCCTTGATTTCGCGTTTTCTCTTGCATTCCGGGCAAAGCTTTTTGACAAGCCTTTGCGCGACAACGCAGTTCACGGACGACGCGACCATGTATGACGCAACGCCCATGTCGATAAGACGGACGATACTTGACGCGGCGTCGTTGGTGTGCAGCGTCGACAAAACCAAGTGGCCCGTGATAGCGGCGCGGATTGCGATTTCGGCGGTTTCGGTATCACGAATTTCACCGATCATGACGATATCCGGGTCCTGACGCAGGATTGCGCGAAGTCCGCTTGCGAACGTTAAGCCCGCCTTTGCGTTGGTTTGCACCTGATTGACGCCGAAGATTTGCTTTTCGACAGGGTCTTCGACCGTCGTTATATTGACGTTCGGTTTGTTGAGTTCGCTAAGGACGGCGTACAACGTCGTCGACTTACCTGAACCCGTAGGCCCCGTGACAAGAATGATCCCGTTCGGCGCTTTGATGATGCGGGAGAACTGTTCAAACAGTTTGTCGGGCATGCCAAGGTCGGGAAGCGTGATGAGCGCGGCGTCCTCGGTTGCAAGAAGACGCATGTTGACCTTTTCACCGTAAATCGTGGGCAGCGTGTTGACACGAAGGTCGATGTTGATGTCGCCGTTGTTGAAGTCAATACGACCGTCCTGCGGGATTCGCTTTTCAGCAATGTTGATGCCCGCAAGAATTTTACAACGCGAAACGATACTGTTAAGCGTGGAAATGTCCAAGCGCATACATTCGACAAGCTCGCCGTCGATACGCATGCGGACAAGGATTTGCTCCTCAAACGGCTCAATATGAATATCCGACGCGCGGCGCATGTACGCCTGCGTGATAAGGCTGTTGATAAGTTTGACGACAGGAGTGTTGTCAACGCGGCTTTCGATTTCGGACAACTTTTGCTGGGTTGCCGCCGAAGTCTGCTGGACAACCTTTTGCGTCGCTTCGTCCGACACGAAGAAGTTGCCGGCGTTGGTGTAGTACTTTTCAATCGCGCTTTCGATGATACGCTGCGGCGCAAGGACAAAACCGACGTCCATACGCGTGACCATCTTTACGTCCTCGAACGCGCCGATGTCGTGCGGATCGTGCGTGGCAATGATGATCTGCCCCGCCTTCACGTCAAGCGGCATTATGCAGTGCTTTTTGACGATTTGCTCCGGGACGTTTTTCAGAATTTCGGGGCGACGGACGACAAGTTCCGTATTTATATAGGTCGTGTTGAAACGCTCCGCCATCGCAGAGAGCATCGCGTCCTCGGTGATAATGCCGCGCGACAACAATATCGCGCTGATTTTTTCGTTGGGATGGGTTTTTTGCCAACGTTTTGCGTCATCCAATTGCGCCTGCTTGACAAAGCCTTTCTCTATCAGGATGTCGCCTAAACTTGCTCCTCTTTGCATCTCTTCTCCTTATGATATATAAATATTATATTCCGAATAAGTTTTTTATGCCGTCGATTATGGGCGTGCCCGCAAAAACCGTGACCACCGCACCAAGCGCGATAAACGGACCAAGCGGAAGCTCGTACCCCTTTCTGACCTTTTTCGTCAGCAAAAGTACGCCGCCGATAAGCCCCGCCGACACTATCGCGATAAACGCCGACACAAGCGTCGGGTAAAGCCCCAACACAAGCCCCAGCGCAAAATAAAGCTTTATGTCGCCGCCGCCGATGCCGCCCGTCACGAGCGCGATTACGTAAAGCGGCACACTGATAACCACCGCGCCCACAAGACGGTGCCACCACACGACGTCCTTCGCAGTGAAAAACAGCGGGATCGACAAAATTATGATGAACACGACGATGCCGTTCGGGATCTCTTTCGTGTCGATGTCTATGAACGTCATCACGATGAGCGCCGAAAACAGCGCGTCGTATATGAACGCGTTGGCGTTAAGCCCGATAAAATATGCCGACAACGTCCACAATACGGCGTTGAGCGACTCCACAATCGGGTACCTTGCGGAGATTTTTTCCTTGCAATTCCTGCACTTTCCGCCAAGAAAAATCCAGCTGAAAACCGGCACCATATCGTACCATTTCAGCGGCTGCCCGCACTTAGGACAATAACTGTGTTTTTCGGTGAAAAACGTGCCTTTGGGAATGCGGTAAATGCAAACGTTCAGAAAACTGCCGACCGCAAGCCCGAAAAATGCAGAAAATATCGTGAATAACAGATGGCCAAGTTCCATTTTATCAACCGTTTCCCTTGATTCTGAAATAGAATTTGGCGAACTCTTTGTTTCTATCTCCTTCGACCAGCATGTTTTTGTATTTATAACCGTCGCCGTCTGGTTCGATTGCGCCGCTATTGCCCTGCTCGAAACTGAAAATCCCTACGAATTTTTTGCCTTCCGACTGGCTGTAATCCGCCTCGATAAAGTCGATTTCAAGCCCCGGGGAATCGAATTTTATTTGCCCTTTGGCGTTATAGACGTCGCAGAACACCTTGACGGACGTAATCTCATCAAAGGTGTTGACAATCGCTTTGAAATAAACCTTGATTGTGAAACTGCCGTAAAACGCGCGCTTTTCGGCTTCAGTTGACGTGAAGTATTCCTGCGTGGTTGTGCCGCTGTCCGTCGAATATACAAGCCTGCCGTCTTTGAACGAGAACATCTTGTACTCGCCCGTCGGCGGGTTTTTCATTGTATAGGTGGGCGCGTTTTCTTCGCTCCCGATTGTGTTGGTATCTCTCGGAAGCTCGCCGTCCTGCAAATAAACCTCAACCGACGACCTTGCCGCCCGCTTGATTTCGTTCTGGACGATCGTGCCAAGGTCTTTTGCGGCGGCGTTTTCTTTCTGGCGCATATAAGCCGTCGTGCCCGCCGTGACAAGCCCGCCGATAACCGTTGCGAGAATACCCATAATGGCGACGACCGCGATCGCCTCGACCAAGGTGAAGCCTTTTTTATTTTTTAAGATTTTTGCGAGTTTTCTCATTTTAATCTTTAAAGTACCTATCTACGTCGTCAAGCGTAAGAAGATGAGTTTTGACTAGTTCCGGATCGCTCAGGTCATAATCGATACCGTCGTCGTCATAAATAAATAGTATGCGTTTTGTGCCTTTGTCCGACGTCACCTGATATTTTGTGATACTGTGGATATATGCTTTGGAGGCGCCTACTTTTTCGACTGAAACCGCAAACGGTACCGAGCCGTAATCGGTGTTGTAATTAAGCACCACTGAGTACTGCGGCACGTTGCCTTTTGACGTGCTGATGTACGACACCTGCAAAACGCGGCTCGGATAAATGATATATCCCATTACCTCGTCGCCTTCCTTGTACATAAACGTGTTCAAAAGAGCCTGCTCCTGCGCCTGCGCTCTTTTGGCTTCTTCCTTTTTCGCCTTGGACATATAGCGCGTCGCCGTGTTGAACATGGTGAACGCCAGCGTGCCGACGATCGCAAACAACGCTATTGCAACGATACATTCGGCAAAGGTAAAGCCTTTTTTATTCAGTTTTAAGCGTTTCAAAACCTTTCTCATTTTAGCCGTAATAGTAATCGCCCGCAACCCATTTTGTGCCGTGAGTGACGTTGTCGGGGCTAATCAAACCATCTATAACCAAGCCTGCGCTATTATTCTTACTGCCCGTCTTTGACGCATCGTAACTTGTGAAAATCAACTGTCCGCGGTTACTGCCGCCGATATAGATATCTTTTGCGACGATGGACGACTCGTTATTGCCCGAGTTTGCAATCGGGATAAAGTTCAGAATACCAGACGTTTCGTTGGAATATTTTCCGTTGGGGATATAAACCATCGCATTGACCGAGCCGCCACGCCCGAATTTAACTCTGTTTGCACCCATACCGATAATGAACATATAGCCCGCTTTGTCAGGATCACCTTCTGGCAACGCTTTCATTTGCAATGCATCCGTCAGATCACCTAATTTCAATGCGGACACAGTGTTCCCATGCCCCTTGAACCGCGCAATATATTTTTGATAGGTATTCGACTTAAAGTGCGTGCCGACTTTTTCGTCCGTCTTATCCTCAGAACTTATCGTATCACTGACTTCCAGTTTATATGCATTCGCCGCGAACGAAGTGTCGTCAACAAGCATAATGTAAGCGTTATTTTTGCCCGTCACTTGGAACGTGCATTTTTGGAACACGAACCTTATTTTTTGATAATCGTTACTGCCTCCTTTTGGACGAAGTGCATCATATGCTTGGCAGTGGAAGAAAATGTAAATATCTTTTTTCGACGTATCAATAAGGAAGTTCATACGGACCATTTTGTCAAGGCCACTCTTGGACGCTCCAAACACTATTTCCTTATTGCTTAATGCAAAATTGAAGTACGTATTTTGCTTTATCGTATATTGTATTTCCGAACGCACCGCAACACGATCAAAGCCGTCCAATTCCTTATCTTTCAATCCCGTGAACGTTTGATTGTATTTTTCGTCGATGG
>ENA-OUQC01001041-OUQC01001041.1-human-gut-metagenome-genome-assembly--contig:-NODE-1041-length-15913-cov-3.884349_pt1 | contig 15913 bp, 16 predicted proteins | sample MGYA00237942_ERZ548815 | MGnify/ENA primary metagenome ERZ548815 (study PRJEB26490, sample SAMN05194722) | human gut metagenome | biome: terrestrial biome; feature: human-associated habitat; material... | reverse complement strand
GTTACGGTGAGACCACCATCCACGTGGCAGCCACCGCTGCCGCAAAGCCGCGTGACGGCATCGACTTTTTCCCGCTTTCCGTTGACTTTGAGGAAAAGCTCTACTCCGTCGGCAAGATCCCGGGCTCTTTCTTAAAGCGTGAGGGTCGCCCGACCGATAAGGCGATTCTTGTCTGCCGTATGATCGACCGCCCCATCCGCCCGCTGTTCCCGAAGGACATGCGCAACGATGTTTCCATCGTCTGCACCGTCATGTCCGTTGACCCGGATTGCTCCCCGGAGATTGCCGCACTCGTCGGCACCAGCGTCGCGCTGTCCATCTCCGACATTCCGTGGGACGGCCCCATCAGCGGCGTTTCCGTCGGCCTCATCGACGGCGAGTTCATCATCAACCCGACTGCAGAGCAGAGAAAGCTCTCCCAGATGGCTGTTACCGTCGCTTCCACCGATGAGCGCATCGCAATGATCGAAGCTGGTGCAAACGAAGTGTCCGACGAGGATATGTTCAACGGCATTATGGCAGGCCATGCGGAAAACCAGAAAATCATTGAGTTCATCAAGGGTATCCAGAGGGAGATCGGCAAAGAGAAGTTCTCTTACCCGTCCAATAAGCCGGATCCGGAGATGTTCGAAGAAATCCGCGATTTTGCCATTGATGACGTGAAGGCCGCACTCGATACGGACGACAAGACCGTTCGCGATGAGAGACTCAAGCCTGTTTACGAAAAAGTGCATGAGCACTTCGACGAAATTTACCCCGATCAGGCGGCAAAGATCGACGAGTGCATGTATTTGACGCAGAAGTTCGTCGTGCGCCGCTGGCTGCTCGACGAGCAGAAGCGTGTTGACGGCAGAGGTATGGATGAGATCCGTCCGCTTGCCGCAGAAGTCGGTCTGCTGCCGCGCGTACACGGCTCCGGCATGTTCACCCGCGGCCAGACGCAGGTGCTTACCGTTGCAACGCTCGGCTCCACGCGTGACAACCAGCTCCTCGACGGCATTGACGACGAAGAGTCCAAGCGCTACATCCACCACTACAACTTCCCGTCCTACTCCGTAGGCGAGACGAAGCCCTCCAGAGGCCCGGGCAGACGTGAGGTCGGTCACGGCGCACTGGCAGAGCGTGCACTTGTGCCGGTTATCCCGCCGGTTGAGGAGTTCCCGTATACCATCCGTCTGGTTTCCGAGGTGCTTTCCTCTAACGGTTCCACGTCTCAGGGCTCCATCTGCGGCTCTACGCTGGCGTTGATGGATGCAGGCGTGCCGATTAAGGCGCCGGTCGCCGGTATTTCCTGCGGCCTCATCACTGAGGGCAGCCGCTGGATGACCATGGTCGATATTCAGGGCCTCGAGGATTTCTTCGGCGATATGGACTTTAAGGTTGCCGGTACAAAGAAGGGCATCACCGCCATTCAGATGGACCTGAAGATTCACGGTCTCACGCCGGAAATCATCAAGGAAGCGTTTGCAAAGACGCACAAAGCAAGAAATTACATTCTGGACGAAGTTATGCTGCCGGTTATCGCAGAGCCGCGTCCCGAGCTTTCCAAATATGCACCGAAGATGCTGTCCACCATCGTGCCGGTCGATAAGATCCGCGAGGTCATCGGCTCCGGCGGCAAGGTCATTCAGAAGATCTGCGCCGAGTGCGACGTTACCATCGATATCGAGGATGACGGCCACTGCTATGTTGCGGGCATAGACATTGAAAAGTGCCGCCGCGCTATGGACATCATCGATACCATCGTCAACGACCCGGAGCCGGGCTCCTATTACAGCGGCCGCGTGACGAGAATCATGGACTTCGGCGCGTTTGTGGAGATTGCCCCGGGCAAGGAAGGCCTTGTGCATATCTCTCAGCTCGACATCAAGCGCACGGAGAACGTCACGGATGTCGTCAATGTCGGCGATATCGTGAAGGTCAAGGTGCTTGAAATCGACGATAAGGGCAGACTGAACCTCTCCCGCCGCGAAGCGCTGATCGACCTTGACGGTGCCGTGCCGGAGAACGTCCTGCCGGAGAAGCAGCCGCGCCGTGAGCGCAGCGACCGCCCGCGTGGAGACCGTCCGCGCCGCGACAGAAACGACAGACACTAAGTTCGATAACGGGGGACAAGCCGAGGCTTGTCCCTTTTTGTTTTCTAAACCGGAAAGGCATGATAAACATGAAAACGAAACTTGTTTTACTCGGTACGGGAACACCAAACGCCTGCCCGGGGGCGAGTGGCCCGGCTTCCGCCGTCGTTGTCGACGGCCATGCGTACCTCGTCGATTTTGGCCCCGGCATCGTAAGACGCGCAGCGGAAGCGTACCGCCGCGGCGAAGATGCTCTTAGACCCGATCTGCTCGATACCGCGTTCTGTACGCATTTGCATACCGACCATACCGCCGGGTTTGCGGACCTCATTTTCACCCCGTGGGTGCTGGAACGGGAAAAACCGCTGGGGGTCTTCGGCCCGAAGGGAATTCGAAATATGGCGCAGCATCTGCTCTCTGCCTATGCGGTCGATATCGATTTTCGCCTGCACGGTTTTGAGCGCGCAAACGAAAACGGCTATAAGGTGGAAGCGACGGAGATTGAACCGGGCGTTATTTACGAAGACGAGCGTGTTACCGTGGAGGCGTTCACCGTCAGCCACGGCACACTCGAAAGCTACGGCTATAAGTTCACAACAAAAGACGGGAAGACCGTTGTCATCAGCGGCGATACCGCCCCGCTCGACATCGTCGCGGAAAAGGCCAAAAACTGCGATATTCTGCTGCACGAGGTCGAGTATGCCGCCGGCATTGCCGCGCGCGAACCGAAGTGGCAGAAATATCACCGCGAGGTGCATACGCTCAGCACGGACTTAGCCGAGGTTGCGAAAAAAGCGCAGCCGAAGCTGCTCGTCACCTACCACCGCATTTACCACATGAATATTCAGGATAACACCATTGATGTCGAAGCCGAAACGCGCCGCCGCAGCGACCTCATTTTGCAGGAGATCCGCGATGCGGGCTACACGGGCAAGGTCGTAAACGGCGAAGACTTAGACGTTTTTAACGCCTGAGTTTTTGCAAAAAGGCTTTCTTTTTGCGTTGTTTCCATGTATAATGGAGCAGAAAAGAGAATGGGGAAAGGACGTTTTTGCCGCGAATTTGCGGTGAAAACAAATAAAATCATGGATTTAAATACAGTAAAAACCGTTGTGGTGAAAATCGGCACCTCAACCTTGACATACGAAAACGGCAAAATGAACCTGCGCCGCATCGATAAGCTCTGCCGCACGCTGTGCGACCTGCAAAACGGCGGCCGTCGCATCGTGCTCGTTACGTCCGGCGCCATTGGCGTGGGCATGGGCAAGCTCGGATTGCCGGAGCGCCCGGACGACACCGCCAAAAAGCAGGCGCTTGCCGCCATTGGCCAGTGCGAGCTGATGTTTGCCTACGATAAATTCTTCGGCGAATATCATCAGAACGTTGCGCAGGTCTTGCTCACGGCAGATGTCACCTCGCAGCCCATCAGCCGCCGCAACGTGGAAAACACATTCCGTGAGCTGCTCGATATGAACGTCATTCCGATCGTCAACGAAAACGATACCGTTGCGGTCGATGAGCTTGAGGGCCGCAATTTCGGCGATAACGATACGCTTTCCGCCATCGTTGCAAGCATCATCAACGCAGACGTGCTGATGATCTTAACGGACATCGACGGCGTATACGACAAAAACCCGAAGGCCTACCCCGACGCAAAGCGTTTCAGCGTCATCGAGAAGATCGACGACGAGGTGCGTGCCATGGCGGGCGGGGCAGGCTCCGCACGCGGTACAGGCGGCATGGCGACGAAAATTCGTGCCGCAGAGATTGCAGGGCGTGCAAATATCCCGACATATATCCTCTCCGGCGAAGATCCGGAGAACCTCTACCGCATTTTCGACGGCGAGGACATCGGCTCGGTGTTCATGCCGTAATTTACAGAAAGGGACACAACGCGTATGACAGAACTTCAAAAAATGGGCGCTGCGGCCCAAAAAGCCGCCGCCGTTCTGCGCACCGCGGGCGAAAAAAAGCGCACGGCATTAAACGCCGCCGCGGCTGCCCTGCGCACGCGTCAGGCAGAAATTCTTGCCGCGAACGAAGAAGACCTTAAAGCCGCAAAAGAAAACGGCATGAGCGAAGCTATGCTCGACCGCTTGGCGCTCACGCCTGCCCGCATTGAGGGCATGGCAAAGGGCGTGGAAGACGTATCCGCCCAACGCGACCCCGTGGGCCGCATTTTAAGCGGCGAAACGAACCCCAAAGGGCTTAAAGTGGAAAAAATCACGGTGTCGATGGGTGTTATCGGCATCATTTACGAAGCTCGTCCGAACGTGACGAGCGACGCGGCTGTGCTGTGCCTTATGGCGGGCAGTGCCGTCATTTTGCGCGGCGGCAAGGAAGCGTTCCGCTCCAATAATGCCATCGCCGAGGTTCTGCGCGATGCGATAGAATCCGCCGGCCTCCCGCGCGACAGCGTTCAGCTTGTACAGGATACCTCCCGCGCGTCCAGCGTGGAGCTCATGGGCATGACGGAGTACCTCGATTTGCTCATTCCGCGCGGCGGCGCAGGGCTTATCCGCGCCGTGGTGGAAAACGCCAAGGTACCGGTCATCGAGACCGGCGTCGGCAACTGCCACGTGTATGTCGACAAAGACGCAGACATCGAAATGGCGGCGAATATCATTTTCAACGCGAAAACCTCCCGTCCGTCCGTCTGCAACGCCATCGAAACGATCTTGGTGCACAAGGACATTGCCGAAGCGGCGCTGCCCGTCATCTCAAATAAGCTCAAAGAGAAAAACGTAGAGCTGCGCGGCGATAAGCGCACATGCGAACTTCTGCCCGAAGCCAAACCCGCGATCGAAGCGGACTGGGCAACGGAATACCTCGATTATATCTTAGCCGCGCGCGTCGTAGACAGCCTTGACGCGGCTATCGCGCACATTGCGCAGTATTCTACCGGCCACAGCGAGTGCATCGTCACCGAGAACCTCCGTGCGGCGGAGCGGTTCACGGCACAGGTCGATGCGGCGGCAGTCTATGTAAATGCGTCCACGCGCTTCACGGATGGCGGCGAACTCGGGCTCGGCGCGGAGATCGGCATCTCCACGCAGAAACTGCACGCCAGAGGCCCCATGGGCTTAAATGAGCTCGTTTCCTACAAATTCATCATCCGCGGCGACGGTCAGATCAGATAAGCAGATAAAAGAACGCGAACAAAAGCTCCGCACTGCCGCCTTCGTTGTAAAGCAAAAGGAGGAGTGCAAGCAAAAGCGTGCGCTCCTTGTCTTTTAGCAGCGTATCGAGAGGAGAAAGAGGTCTATTCGGAACAGCCTGAAATTCCTTCGGTATTTCAGTTGACGTTTCCGCATTTCCCGGCGTTGATTCCTCCGTTGGCTTTTCCGGCGGGGGCGGCGCGTTATGCGCCGAGCGCCCCTGCATTTCCCGTGCGCGGCGCAAGGCTTCTTCCACGGCGCGCGCGTCCGGCATGTTACTCGGCATTTTACCCCGCCTTTCTCAAAGAATATTCTGTAAAACGCCGCTCTCTTTCAAAAGCGGCAAAAGGTGCAAGAGCTTCAAAATTTTCGAGGCTTCATCCAGCTTTTTCTGCCGTGCTTCGCCGAGCAAAGGGCGCAGCTCCGCAAGCAATCGCGTGGAGTCATCTTCGCGGTTCGCGCTTGCCAAAAGCGGCGCGGCGCGCAAAAGCATCGCCGTCATCGGATCGCTGTTGTTTAGAGTGTTCAGCAAATTGAGCGGCGCGGCGGCTGCCGGTTTTTGCTGCACCGGCGGCGAAGCCGGGGCAGGGGCTTGCGGCGGATTCATGCCAAGCGAGTTCATCACGCCCTGCAGCTGCGCCATGCTTTGCGGGTCGTTTAAAATGGATTGTACGGCTGCGGCCAGGTCTTCCACCGCCGCTCACCTCCTTTCTATTTTTTGCCGCCGAGAGCCTCAAATAGTTTCTGCGCGGCAGGTGTGGAAAGCAGCTTTTTCGCGGCCTCCGGGTCGCTTAAAACGCGGTTTAGCTGCGAAGCCGCCGCGTTATTTTGACTGCCCGTAATGTTCTGCAGGTCGCCGTTTTCGGCGGCGGCGCGCAGCGCTTCCGGCGTGGTGTGCAGCCGTTTCGCCGCCAAAGCCAAAAGCGATTGCATTTCACGTTCGTTCATGGTAACCCCTCCCTTTAGGGAAACTTCCGTTTACAGTTTATGCGCGGCGCGAAAAAATGAGACCTCATCTGCGTTAAATTCAAAAGAAGGAGAATTTTCATGAAACTGCTGGTTTTTTCGGATTCCCACGGCATGCCGCTCTATATGCGCGAAACGCTCGAGAAGCACAGAGACGTGGATGCCGTCATTTTTCTCGGCGACGGGCAAAACGATTTTCAAATGATGCGCGCTCTGTTCCCGAATATCGCATTTTACTCCGTGCGCGGCAATTGTGACCTCGGCTGCGCAGACGTGCCGGTACGCGAAATTTTAGACCTTGACGGCGCTAAAATTTTCTGCACACACGGGCACCTTTACCATGTGAAATCAGGGCTCTATACCGTTGTGTGCGCCGCAAGGGAGGCGGGTGCGAATCTTTTGCTGTTCGGCCACACGCACGAGGCGCTCGAGACCTACGACGACGGACTGTATATCTTAAACCCCGGCTCCTGCTCGGGCTTTCGCGCGACCTGCGGACTGGTTGATATTTCGCCCGCCGGGATACTAACAAATATTTTACACATAAATTGACATGGAGCGACGCAACTTGTCATTGACATTGCACAGATAAAATGGTAATCTAATTATAGCGTGTAGGTGCGGGTCATCCGCATTTAACATAAGGCAGATACGTTTTTTTCGCACTGCCGAAAATTTAAACCATGGAAGGAAGAATAGAGTATGACCGAGTATGAAAGATGGCTTAGCGTCGAACTGGACGATCCAGACTTGAAAGAAGAGCTGCTTTCCGTTAAGGATCAGCCCGAGGAGATAAACGACCGTTTTTACAGAGACCTTGCCTTCGGCACCGGCGGCCTTCGCGGTGTCATTGGCGCAGGCACGAATCGCATGAACGTCTACACGGTGCGCAAGGCGACACAGGGCCTTGCAAACTACCTGAATAAGCACAACACGGAGGGTAAGCCCCTTTCCGTTGCCATTGCACACGACAGCCGCAACAAGGGCGTGCTGTTCTCCAAAGAGTCCGCAGCGGTGCTCGCCGCAAACGGCATCAAGGCGTACCTCTACCCGCAGCTCATGCCGACCCCGGCGCTGTCCTTCGCTGTGCGTCACCTGCACTGTGATGCAGGCATCTGCGTTACCGCAAGCCACAACCCGGCAAAGTACAACGGCTATAAGGCCTACGGCAACGACGGCTGCCAGGTAACGGAAGGCATGGCAGACGGCATCATGGCGGAGATCGAAGCGCTCGATATTTTCGCGGACGTGAAGAAAATCCCGTTTGAGGAGGCGCTCGCTTCCGGCAAGGCGGAATATATTGGCGAAGAGACCGTCAACGCGTTCATCGACGCGGTTTACGGCGTGAGCATCCTCGGTAAGCCGGCGGATAATCTCAAGCTCGTCTACACCCCGCTCAACGGCAGCGGCAAAATGTGCGTGCTGCGCATCCTCGACCGCATCGGCGTGAAGGATATTACCGTTGTGCCGGAGCAGAGCGAGCCGGACGGCAACTTCCCCACCTGCCCGTACCCGAACCCGGAAATCCGCGAAGCACTCCAGAAGGGCCTTGATCTCTGCAAGACCGTAAAGCCCGACCTGCTGCTCGCGACCGATCCGGATTGTGACCGCGTAGGCATCGCCGTCAACCAGCACGGCGAGTATGTGCTCATGACCGGCAACGAAGTGGGCATTCTGCTCCTGAACTTTATTGCACAGTGCAAAACGGAGCTCGGCACTATGCCGAAGGACCCGGTCGCGGTCACGACGATTGTTTCCACCGATATGGTCAACGGCATCGCGAAGGATTACGGCATTGAAATTCGCCGTACCCTCACCGGCTTCAAGTATATCGGCGACCAGATCGCTTTGCTTGAGAGCGAAGGCCACCCGGAGCGCTACCTGCTCGGCTTTGAAGAGAGCTACGGCTACCTCTCCGGCGGCTATGTGCGCGATAAGGACGCCGTGGACGGCAGCATGATCATCTGCGAAATGGCTTCCTACTACAAAGAAAAGGGCATGACGCTCGTCGATGCCATCAATGTTCTGTACGAAAAGTATGGCTACTACAAGAACGCCCTGTGCAACTTCGCGTTTGAGGGCGAAGACGGCATGAAGAAGATGAATTCCATCATGGATCATCTGCGCCACAACGCTCCGGCAGAGATTGCCGGCTTCAAGGTCGTCGGCGACAGCGACTATCAGCTTTCCGTGCGCACAGAGGGCGCGGAGAAGACGGAGATCACGCTTCCGAAGTCCAACGTGCTCGAGTATCGTCTGGAGAACGGCAGCAAGCTCATCGTCCGCCCGTCCGGCACAGAGCCGAAGATCAAGATTTACCTCTCCGGCAAGGGTAAAACTGCCGCAGAGTCCGATGAGATCATCGCAAAAATGGAGAAAGCGGCAACCGAACTGCTCGGTCTGTAATTTCTACATAAGCTAAAAAAGGGGCAGAGTTCCGGTTTTCTCCGGGGTTCTGCCCTTTTTGCGCAAAAAGATGTCCGCCGATGTCCTGTGATGTCCTCTTAACTGTCGCTTTTTCGCTCACCTCAGCAAAAAAAGAAAATATGTTCGAGAAAACCGTTGCTTTTTTTCGACGGATTTAGTATAATAGAGGCAGTAAAAAAAGAGTTTCACCTTTGGAAACCGCAGCCTTTTGAAAAAGGTTGGCAAAAACTTTAACCACGCTCGACGGAAACACAATCCATCAGGAACCATAACCCAAATTTCAAAAGAAGTGAGGATATAACCATGGCGAAGGAAAATAAAAGCCCCGTAAGCAAAAAAGTGGAGGACATCAAGCCCGAAGACAAGCGCAAAGCGCTTGAGACTGCGTTGACGCAGATTAAAAAGCAGTTCGGCGAGGGCGCTGTCATGCGCCTTGGCCAGAACAACGGCATGCACGTGGATGCGATCTCCACCGGCTCTCTTTCGCTGGACCTCGCGCTCGGTATCGGCGGTCTGCCGCGCGGCAGAATCATTGAAATCTATGGGCCGGAATCCTCCGGTAAGACCACCTTAGCGCTCCACTGCGTCGCCGAAGGCCAGAAAATGGGCGGCAACGCGGCGTTTATCGACGTGGAGCACGCACTTGACCCGGTCTATGCGTCCGCGCTCGGCGTAGACGTGGATTCTCTGCTCGTTTCGCAGCCGGATACCGGTGAGCAGGCGCTCGAGATTACCGAGGCGGTCGTGCGCTCCAACGCCATCGATGTTATCGTTGTGGACTCCGTGGCGGCGCTCGTTCCGCGCGCGGAGATCGAGGGCGAAATGGGCGACAGCCATGTCGGCTTGCAGGCGCGTTTGATGTCGCAGGCGTTAAGAAAGCTTGCCGGTGCCATCTCGAAGTCAAACTGCGTTGCCATTTTCATCAACCAGCTGCGCGAAAAAGTCGGCGTTGTCTACGGCAACCCGGAGGTCACGCCGGGCGGCCGCGCGCTGAAATTCTACTCCTCCGTGCGTCTCGATGTGCGCAAGAAGGAGGTTTTGAAGAGCGGTACCGACATCATCGGCTCCCGCACAAAGGTCAAGGTTGTGAAAAACAAGGTTGCGCCGCCGTTCCGTGAGGTCGAATTCGACATCATGTACGGGCAGGGCATCTCGAAGGTCGGCGACCTGCTTGACCTTGCCGAAAGGCTCGAGATCGTGCAGAAGAGCGGCGCGTGGTTCTCCTACAACGGCACGCGTATCGGTCAGGGTCGCGACAATGCGAAGAACTTCCTGCGCGACAACCCGGATATTTTTGAGGAAATTTCCGAGCTCGTCCGTCAGAACGCGGATAAGCTCTACGCAAAGTCCATCAAGGGCGGCAGTGCGCCGAAGCCCGTTGAAAAGGCCGAGGAGGAAGAATCCCCCGAGCAGGCGGAGAACACCCGTAAGAACGTGCAGGCAGACATCGACATCACGGTCGATGACGACGAATAATGAAGATTACGGACATCGCCCCGCGCCGCCGCAGGCTTTCACAGCTTTATATTGACGGCGAAGCGGCGGTGAAGGTGGACACGGAAACGCTTTTGCGCCGCGGCATTGCCATCGGCGACGAGCTCGACGACGAGGAACTGCACGCGCTTTTGCAGGCCTCCGCAAAGCACCGCGCCGAGGAAAAGGCGCTGTACCTTTTGGAGCACCGCGCCCACTCCAAAAAAGAGCTGGAAAATAAGATCACCCGCGCGGAATTTGACCGCGAGGCTGCCCGAAGCGCCGTGGAGCACATGGAAGAGCTGGGCTTGCTAAATGACGAGGACTACGCCCGCCGCCTTGCAAACGAGCTTTTCACACGCAAAAAATTCGGCGCGCGCCGCGTAAAGCAGGAGCTGCGCCAAAAGGGCATTGACGACGCGCTCATCGCCGCGGTGATGGACGAGTTTTCCACAGAACGTTCGGAAACAGAGGAAAACATCCGCGCCATTTTGGAGCGAAAGTATCCCATGGCGCGCGAAGACGAAAAAGTGCGCCGCCGTGCCGTAGCCGCCTTGCAGCGCTATGGCTACGGCTTTGACGAGATCTTCTCTGTCTTAAATTCAGAAGAATGACCGTAAAACGGCGCTGCTTTGGTTGGCAGGGCCGTTTTGTGTTCCGGGGGTGAAGCTGTGAAAAAGTCGGTTTGCATCGGAATTCTCTGCGTGTTGGCTTTCGGTGTTTCGCTCGGCGTGGGACTGAAATTGGGCTTTATGCAGACGAACGCCGAACGATACGCGGAATTATGGAAAATCAAGCTACCGCAGGGCATGACGGAGGTTTATTCGGCACATTCCAAAGATATGGCGCTCGGCGACGGTGTACGGTACACGGCTTTTGAGGCGGAAAAAGCGGACACGTTTTCGACTTTTGTGCAGGAAAATGTTGAATTTCCGCAGGATGAGTTTGAAACGACTTTGAAGCAGATCGGTGTGCCGGAAGAAAGCATGCCGCCGTTTGAAGAAAATTTAAGCGGCAAAATTCTGGAAAAAGAGGACGGCAGCAGGTTGTATATACTGGTATCGACGCAGGAAAAACGAGTGTATTTTGTACAGATCACGGTTTAAAATCAACAGGAGAGCTTTTATGTTTTGAAATCGGGATGCCGGGGTGCATGATATACTTACGAATGCCATCAACCGCAGGACGCACAGAATATTGTGCGGAGCGGGTGCGGATTTTAAGCGGGAATTTACACTGAGCTCCTATGAGCAGTTCTTTAAGGACGCGGACTATACGGATGCGGAATACATCTGGTGCCCGGGCAAAGTGCCGTGCGTGGTGGCTGTGCTACACAAAAAAGCATGATTTCCGGGCGGCAAGCGTGTTTTTGCGCGTATAATTGTATGATTTTTGTGAACGGGCGGCATTTCGATTGAAAAGCCGCTCGTTTTCTGCTAAAATAGGGAGCAGCAGAACAGAAATTATATAAGGGCATGTCTAAAGCTTGGATATGTACCGGGAAAGGGTTATATACATGGCAATTAAAGTGGGAATGGTCAGCCTTGGCTGTGCCAAAAACCAGGTGGACGGCGAAATGCTGATGGCGAACCTGAAAAACGCGGGTTTTGAGCTGTGCGATGACGCTGCGCTTGCGGACGTTGCAATCGTGAATACCTGCGGCTTTATCGACAGCGCGAAGCAGGAATCTATCGATGAAATTCTGGAGCTTGCGACGCTGAAAAAAGAGGGCCGCATCAAGAAGATTGTGGTGACGGGATGTCTTGCGGAGCGCTACCGCGAGGAAATTCACAAAGAGCTGCCCGAGGTGGACGGTGTGTTCGGCATCGGCGCGAACGCGGACATTGCGGCGTGCATTGAAAGTGCAATGAATGATTTTACGGAGAGCTTTCCCGAAAAGAGCAAAATGCCGCTGTGCGGCGAGCGCGAGCTTTCGACCCCGAGCTATTTTGCGTATATCAAGATTGCAGAGGGCTGCGACAACAAATGTACTTACTGCGCGATTCCGATGATCCGCGGCGGCTACCGCAGCCGCACGATGGAGAGCATTGAGGAAGAAGCGCGCGGTCTCGTTGAAAACGGAGCGAAGGAGCTCATCCTTATTGCGCAGGATACGACCCGCTACGGCATTGACCTGTACGGCGAATATTCCCTTGCAAAGCTGATGCGCCGCCTGTGCAAAATTGACGGCCTCAAGTGGCTGCGCGTGCTCTATTGTTACCCGGACGCTTTGACGGATGAGCTTTTGGAGACGATGGCGGAGGAAGAGAAGATTGTGAAGTATATCGATCTGCCGCTGCAGCACGCTTCCGCACGCGTTTTAAAGCGCATGAACCGCACCGGCGACCGTGAGAGCCTGACGGCGCTGATGAAGAAAATCCGCGAGAAGATTCCGGGCGTGACGCTGCGCACAACGCTTATTACGGGTTTCCCGGGCGAGACGGAGGAGGAGTTCACCGAGCTTGCGGAATTTGTGAAAGACATTGAATTTGAGCGCCTCGGCTGCTTTGCCTACTCGCAGGAGGAGGGCACGCCGGCGGCTTTGATGCCCGACCAGATCGACGACGAGGTGAAGAATCACCGCGCGGAGATCATCATGGAATCACAGATGAATATTATGGACCGCCTTGGCGAAAAGCAGGTTGGAGGGGACATCACCGTGTTGACGGAGGGCTTTGACCGCTACGCCGAATGCTGGTTCGGCCGCAGCGCCATGGATGCGCCGGACATTGACGGCAAGGTGTTTTTCTCTGCGGAAACGAAGCCGTACTACGGTGAAATGGTAACGGTGCACGTGGACGAGGCCATTGACGGCGACCTGTTCGGTACGCGCGTCTAAACGGGAGAACCGCTATGAATTTACCGAATAAACTGACGATACTGCGCATCATCTTAGTACCGTTTTTTGTGCTTTTCATGCTGCTTTCCGGCGACATATTCCCACACCGCAATTTAGTGGCGCTGGCAATTTTCGGCATTGCGTCGTACACCGACCACTTGGACGGCAAAATCGCGCGGCGCGATCACCTCATCACAAATTTCGGCAAGCTGATGGACCCCTTGGCCGATAAGATCATGGTGATGTCGGCGCTTGTCTGCTTTGTGGCGAACGGCATGACGAACACGGCATTTGTGCTCCTTATTATGGTCCGCGAATTTGCCGTGACGTCCATCCGCCTTATTGCGGTGGAGCAGGGCAGGGTGATCCCGGCGAACAACTGGGGCAAGGCGAAAACCGTATCGCAGATTGTCGCAATCTGCATCGTGCTGTTGACGCAGTACATTCTCGACCTTGGCGCATACGGCATTTTGGCTTTGCCGACGGAGACGCTTTCTCCGATATTTACATGGGTGAATTTTGCCGTGATGGCGATTGCAACCTTGCTCGCCGTCGTTTCCGGCATCATTTACGCCAAAGACGCAAAAGATTTATTTACAGAGCTGTGATTTGAATTTCGCGCTTACATTACCCCTTTGGAAGGACCTTAGAATTCCCTATGAAAATTACCGTTATCGGCTGCGGCCGTTGGGGCACGTTTATCGCGTGGTACCTCGATAAAATCGGCCACAGTGTTTCCCTTTACGGGCGGAAAAGCTCTGCCCACATGCAAAAGCTCATCGAAACCCGTACGAACGGGCTTGTAGAGCTGCCCGAAACCTTACATTTGACAAATTCTTTGGACGCTGTGAAAGACAGCAACGTGATTGTAATCTCCGTCAACTCGCAGGGCCTGCGCGGCCTGATGCGCGAGCTTCAGCCGTTTGAGCTGAAAAATAAAATTTTCGTGCTGTGCATGAAAGGCGTGGAGATTGAAACCGGCATGCGGCTTTCTCAGGTGTGTGCCGCGGAGTGTGACAACTCGAACGCGGTCGCCGTTTGGGTTGGTCCCGGCCATGTACAGGAGTTTGCGGCCGGTGTGCCGAACTGCATGGTCATTGACAGCGACAGCGAAGACGCAAAAAAGACGCTGGTGGAATCATTCGGCAGCGACCTCATTCGCTTTTACTACGGGCAGGACCTCATCGGCAATGAGATCGGTGCGGCGGCGAAGAATGTCGTCGGCATTGCCGCCGGTATGCTGGACGGCCTCGGGCTTTCGACGTTAAAAGGCGCTTTGATGGCGCGCGGCACGCGTGAGATTGCGCGGCTGATTGACGCTTTAGGCGGCAACGAGCTTTCGGCTTACGGGCTTTGTCACCTCGGCGACTACGAAGCGACGCTGTTTTCGCCGTATTCGCACAACCGCATGTTCGGCGAGAAGTTTGTGAAAAACGAGCCGTACACCGATTTGGCGGAGGGCTATTACGCCGTGGACGCGCTTTTGCGCCTTGGCAAGACGGTTTCAGCCGATTTACCGATTTGCCGCGCGGTATACAATGTGTTGTATAAAGGCGAAAATGCACACGATGAAGTCAACGCTTTGTTTACAAGGAGTATAAAAAATGAGTTTTGAGCTTCAAGGCAGCGGGACGTATGAAGACGTCGTTTTGCAGGCGAAGGCACTCATTGAAGACGAGCCGGAGCTTGTGCCGAACATGGCGAACCTTTCGGCACTGTTGAATCTAACACTGAAAAACATCAACTGGGTGGGCTTTTACACGGTGCAGCCGGGCGGTAATTTGCTGTTGGGGCCGTTTCAGGGTAAACCGGCGTGCATCCGCATCAAAGCGGGGCGCGGTGTGTGCGGCACAGCGCTTGCGGAGAAGAAAACGCTGCGCGTAGCGGATGTGCACGCGTTCCCGGGACATATTGCCTGCGACAGCGCGAGCCGTGCGGAGCTTGTGGTGCCGGTGACGAAAGACGGAAAAGTCTATGCTGTTTTGGATGTGGACAGCCCGTTTGAAGATCGCTTTACCGCAGAAGATGAGGCATTTTTAGAGAAAATCGCCGCGCTTTTGGCGGAAAAATTTTGAGCCAATAAGCGGATGACCGCTTAAAAATAAGGGTACATACCCGAAAAATCAAAGAGAGGAAGCGTTTTTATGACGAATGAAGTGATTCAGAACATTTTGACCCGCTGCAGTGTCCGTGCGTATGATGACCGCCCGGTGGAGAGAGAAAAGATTGATATGCTTTTGCAGTGCGCTGTGCATGCACCGAGCGCGATGAACCGCCAGACATGGCATTTTTCTGCTGTTTTAAATCGCGAGAAAATCGCGAAGCTGACGGCGGCTGTGGGCAAGGCGCTCGGCAACGAGAAGTACGACATGTATAAGCCCGCCGCGCTTATCATTCCGTCGAACGAGCTGATCGGCGACACGGGTATCACTTCCTGGGACAACGCTTGCGCGCTTGAAAATATCTTCCTCGCGGCGCATTCCATGGGGCTTGGTACTGTGTGGATCAACCAGCTTTCTGACACGTGCGACGTGCCCGAGGTGCGTGCCGTTTTGACGGAGTTCGGCGTGCCGGAGAACCACAAGGTATTCGGCATTGCGGCCATCGGTTATGCGGCAGCAGAAACGCCTGTGAAGGAGAAGAAATTCCCCGTTACGTATGTGGAGTAAAGAAGAGTAAAGTGAAAGCGCCTGCAAGGTTTGACCCTGCGGGCGCTTTTTAGTAGCTAAAAAGTCTGCCTTTGTCGTTCCGTTTACCGAACAGCTTTCCGGCGGCGGAATTTTCGGTAAACCACGCGCGAAAAGCTTTGCGTACGGTAGGATTGAAATATACGCGCCGGGAAACGGGTGCGGCTATCTCCTGAGATGTCAGATTAAAATCCTATTTCGTACTTTTATTTTTGTAACCGCTTGAAAAATGGGAGAAAAGGTGTTAGAATGGAGCTGTATGAAAATAAATACTTTCAGGAGGTATTC